>Ga0256406_1004265_pt1 | contig 16667 bp, 9 predicted proteins | sample RumenRJG_03DNA_FD_185986 | JGI IMG/M metagenome (GOLD analysis project Ga0256406, IMG submission 185986) | Bovine rumen microbial communities from Lethbridge, Alberta, Canada - RJG_03 | ecosystem: Host-associated > Mammals > Digestive system > Stomach > Rumen | place: Canada: Alberta | collected... | reverse complement strand
AAAACCTCAGGAATGCCCAATTTACGGCGTTTCCAAGGGATCTGATTCAGTCGGCTATTGCTGTTTGCTCGCCCTATTCGACGGTTTGCCAGAGGGGAGAGCCTATATTATTGCAATAAGTTAGGGTAAATAAGTGCCGCCATTGGCAGAAACGCGCACAGATACAACGGCTTATTGTATTCCATTCATATCCCCCATGCCGCCGCTTTGCGGCATCCGATTTCTTTCTGATCACGTAAGGCCCATTATAATTGAACGGAAATATAAATACCATCCGGAAATGTGGGACGGCCGGGGGAATTTACATCTGTTTTGTTTTCATGAGCGCCAAAACTGGTACAATGAAAAAATCAGCCGGGTTGATACCCGTGCGCGGCTTCTCCCGGTTTTAACGTTTTCCTTATAAGAGGAGTTTCAATTGAAAAGCTTGAATAATCAGGACTGCCTCATTCTGATGGCAGTGTACAATGGCGAAAAATATCTTCGCGAACAGCTGGACAGTATTCTGGCGCAGACGGATAACACGTGGGAACTGCTTGCGCAGGACGACGGCTCGAAGGACAGCTCTCTTTCCATTCTTGAGGAATATGCAGGAAAGGACGGAAGAATTCATGTCCGCACCAATGAGAGCGGCAATCACGGTCCTTATCAGAATTACAACGTGCTCATCAATTATGCCCATTCGCTTCCCGCCCGCGCGTTTTACCTGTTTGCCGATCAGGATGACCGGTGGGACAAAGACAAGCTTAAGACGATGAAAGATTTCTTCTGCCGGCATCATTCCGATTCGTCCGTGCCTGCCCTTCTCTACGGTGACATGCGGGTCATCGATGAAAACGGAAAGGTGTTTATCCCGAGCATGAACGCAGAGGATAAAATCCGGCGGAGCCCTGTGAGTATGTTCTTTGACCCGTCCGTGTGGGGCTGCAATTTCCTTTTCAACCGGGCACTTCTCGATGACATTCTTCCGGTTCCGGACAATGCCGGAAGGGTCTGGGGACATGATCAGTATTTCGCGCGCTGGGCCGGAATACGCGGCAGCCTTCTTTTCCTCGATGAGCCGGTGATGGATTACCGGCGGTATCGCGGCAGTGTAACCTCGGAACACGACCTTACCGTCAGCACATCCCGGATTCTGCGCCGGATGCGCAAAATCGACCGGCTCGCGGCTGATCACGCGGTTGTCTATAAGAGTGCGCAGTTTGTACTTGACAATCTGTCGAGGAAAGAACTGACTCCATTGCAAAAAGAAACGGTGAGGGCCATCGGAAAATGTATCGACCGCGGCGGATTGTACGCTCTGTATTTCTTCGTGGCGCATAAGGTGAATCTCGGGCGGAAGATCCGGACGGCTTCTCACTTACTGATTCTGATCTCCGGAAAATACAAGAAGCATCTGAAAGCGCTTGTTTAATGACAGGCTGCCCGGGAATATAAGCAATATTGGAAGACGCCCGGTTAAAAGCCTGTCTGTCCGCAGTCTGTATGTACTGCCGGCTCCGGCAGTGTCAAAATTAAAAATGATTGAATTGCAGGTCAAATCGCTGTACTATTGAATCTAATTATATTTCTTGTTAGCTGTATATAATCTGCAGCATATTACACTTTTATACCCGGCCCCGGCAAAATCCGCGGGAGAGCCCCTCTGGGTTTTCTCCCGGTTTTTAAAAAGCATGAATACTGCGGCGGAGCCGCCGCACAGGGAGGTGATTTCATGAAGCGCGTAGAAGAAGATAACAGCACGCAGAAGACAGTGGAGGATTATCTCGAAGCCATTCTGCAGATTCACGACCGTCAGGGTTATGTCCGTTCCATCGATGTGGCAGAGCAGCTCGAGGTGTCCAAACCTAGTGTAACCTATACGACCAAACGGCTCCGCGAGAAAAATTACATCACTACGGACCACGCAGGAATGCTGGTACTGACAGATACCGGGCGTGCCATCGCAGAGAACACACTGAACCGTCATCATGTTCTCACACGTTTTCTTGAACAGATCGGTGTGAATCACGAACAGGCGCAGACGGACGCCTGCAAGGTTGAGCATGATCTCAGTGAGGAATCTTTCCAGGCAATCGCACGGCTGGCAGCTTCCATGGAAAACAAGGCATAAAGAGTGTTCCTGGATAATCGCCGGTAAACACGGACCACTGCAGAGCCCCTGCCGCAAAGGCAGGGGCCTTTCTATTGACAATAAAGAAAGGTCCGGTATAATAATGCTGTACTAAGTCATTTAGTACAGTTGTTACATGATTGTGAACGCAGAAACAATCCCGCAACAATTTGCAGCAGGAAACATCCGGCAGACATTCCCGTCAGCATCGGGAAGGATGCCGGAAAATGATTGAAAAAATCAGGAGAAGATTTACAGGTTTTAAAAAGATCCAAAAAGAAAATTCGAGGAGATTATGAAGAAAAAAACCAGAATCACAGCAATTATCGCAGCGGCAGCTGTCGCATCCGCTCTCGCGGGCTGCGGCAGCAGCACGGGAACTGCCGGAACATCTTCATCGCAGCAGGCATCGTCTGCCCCGGAGGAAACACAGACCGGAGAAACATCTGCTTCCGCTGACTCCGCGGCCTCCGGAAATGCAGACAGCAGTTCAGCTCCATCGGATACTGCATCGGACACATCCGCAGAGGCTTCGGACGGCGCTTCCATTACCGCATCGGACGGCACAACAATTGTGGCTTATCAGGGCCCGGCCTGGCACATTGACAGGGTGTATGACAATGTCGCTGAGGGCGATAAAGACTATGTTGCGCCCGCTACGATCTACTACCCGGTGATTTCGCTCGGCAGAATTGAAAACGGCTGTTTCACGGCCGATTCATCCTCCATCCCGACTGCCTCCGGCACGCAGGATTTATCCGCACTCCAGAATTCACTGAACAGCCTCTCCGACTCTCTCCATGAAAGCGACCGGAGCACAGCGGCCATCAAGTCGGACGGTTCCTTCTATGAAGAGGACGGAATGAGTTACCTCGCAGAATCGGACGCACAGATCACGCGTTTTGACGGTGACTATTTCGGAGTGCAGGTCACAACCGTTTCGTTTACTGGCGGTGCCCACGGCTACACGATGCATGCCGGCTACAACTACAACACAAAAACAGGTAAGGAAGTGTTCATTTCCGATGTGCTGAATGACCCGGACTCGTTCCCGCAGACTCTGGCGGATGCTTTCAGCAAAAAATATCCGGATGCAGCTTCCGGTGTGATTGTCGATGATGTTGCTGGCACGTTCCGGCAGGAAATGGCTGGGGATGACGGCGTCCCGCTGCAGTGGAACTTTACAAACGATGGCATCCGCATTTACATCAATGCCTATGACATCACTGCTTATGCTGCCGGTTCATTCACGATCGATTTCAGCACGGATGAATATCCGGACCTGATTAAGAGTGAATACACGGCCGCGCTTTCGGATTCCGAAAGCTTCTTCGAGCCTGTCGAATACGGCTCCATTAACTCTCCTGTCGATAATACGGTCACGCTTTCGGACGGCAGCACCAAGACTCTCCGCATCAATTACGGCGATGAAATGTATGACTTCTATTCGAAGGATTCTGTCCCTGTGACGCTTGAATGGGGCTCGGCAAAGCTCGATCTCGGGGATCTTTCCGGCACGTCCGGCTGCTCCGCATTTGTTGCTCATCTCGGCAGCAGGCTTTTCCTGTACCTTGATTTCTCTGAGGGGCAGGATCAGTATTCGCTTTCGATCTATGAACTTGGCGATGAGATTAAAGACGTAAAGGCGGACTCTCCGACCGTCATGAATGAAACGGATGCGCTGTACGGGGATGCCCCGTCAAGTCCGGAGTACTTCCGTGTGACAAGCCCCTGCTCTCTTCTCGGCACATCCCTCGCATACCGTTTTGTTACGATGAATGAGGACGGCTCCTACAGCCCGGTTGAGAGATATTACACCTTCGAAGCTTCGGATACCGGGGCGGTCACCCTCACAGCCAAAACAGACATCGCCGCAAAGGTTCTCTCCGGTGATGATGTCTGTTTTGGCTGTGAGGCCGCAAAGGTTCTCTCCGGTGATGCGGATGAAGAAGGAACGGACGGTACAATTCCGTCCGGAACGAAGCTCTCGCTTTACCGCACGGATCTTAAGAGTATCGTCGACCTGAAGGCGGAGGACGGAACGCTCTACCGCGTGACCGTGGAGAGTGACGGCAGCACAAGTACGATCGCCGGCACAGATGTTCATTCGCTCTTTGACGAAATCACAGATTCCGGTGCGGGCGGAAACAGTGAGTCCTGATTCAGCCTTCTCAAGATGGATTTATTTCTTCTGCATATGGGTTTGCGGAAGGAAAAGACAATAAGGCTAAAAAGGCCTGCGCTGTGATTTTACAGCGCAGGCTTTTACTATTCTCCTGCATGCAGCAATCCATTCGGCTCGTACGGCGTGCCGTTCACCGCCGGATCCGATGAGGCATCCGGCCTGTAGGTTTGTCAATAACCGTACAAATTAAAAAGCCATGAGAGCCCCAGATCATTCAGGATATTAACGGACATTTCCTCGACATCGTCTTCACTGGCTGCTCCCAGATCAACCGCATCGCTTCCAACCTCGATTCTGCTTACATTTGCCTTCTTCGAGAAGCTGACTCCTACGGAAAGACTGTTCAGTATTTCTCCCACATCGCCGGCAAAATCCTCCATGCCATCCTGCAGGACATAAGGAAGGACTTCCGATATCAGGCTGATAATGTCAATACCATCTACATAAATCGTATCGAATGTGATGTTAAAATTGTCTTTCGTTCCCGCCAGCGTTCCTGTAACAGAAATGGTTGCATTGTCATATTCATCCTGTACGGAGAGTGAATAAGAGTCACTGTCTGTATCATAAGTAAATTCCGCAAGAGGCTGAAATGAACCGTCACTGTAAAAATTCAGCTGTTCTGTCAGCACGTTTCCATCTGTCCAGCCGGATACATTACAAAAAGGAGTTTTAGTGTCATCTGTCCAGTACACATTGATATTTTGAAGCGGGAAATCACCGCCGGCAAACTCAACATAACAGCCATATCCGTCCTCTTCCAGACGCAGGGCTGCGATTGTGTTTCTGTTCAGGAAAATGTCAAGAGTATATTCCGAATCATCAGAGCTGTAGACATCATCCACCACGTACTCAGCGAAGCTTTCTGCCTCGTCGCTGTCCAGATAAAGCGAGAAGATTTCTTCCGCATACTGCAGGGCCTCGTCCCTGTCAAGCACGATCTCATAGCCCTGGCAGTTTACTTCTTTGCCATTGATCGTGACTTCCTCGGGATCAATTTCATCAATTTCGAGATTCTTGATGATATCTTCAACTTTATTGATTGTGTCGGAAATTTTCTTCCCATTTACCGACTGCAGGATTTTATTCAGCTCTTCCTGTGTGAGGCCTGCCGAATCCAGAAAATCTGCCAGCAGCTCACCGTCATTTGTCTTCGTGAAATCGTAATAATATACGGTTCCATCGCCTTCTCCGAACTGCATGGCGGCCTTTGAATCATCCATGTACGCATTTGCAACGGCACTGATTCCAAAATTGGGTAAGCTCACATTTGCAGCAGCGGAAAGATCATCTTCCACCCTATCAAGCGTGACATCCGCGGTCAGAATACTGCTGTCGACGCTTAATCCAATCTCGCCCTGTCCCTTTGATTTTGTAACAGCAGAGAAATCCGTGATTTCATCCGCGGATTTCGAGAACGTATTCATCGCAGCTCTGGCAATCTTCACCTTCGGATTTGCCATCACGACACTGCCCGCAATCACAAGGACCAGAACAACTGCCGCAACAATGCAGACCGGAATAATCCATTTTCTTTTCTTATTCGGAGAGTGCAGTGCCTGCCTTCCCGCCGAGATCGGCCTTCCCGTCTGAGGGTCGAAGCGCATCTGCGGGCTGGGTGTCCCTGCTCTCGCTGCGTTTATCGGTCTCCCCGTCTGAGGATCAAAGCGCATCTGCTGCTCATTCAGCGGCTCTCCCGTTATTGGGTCAAAGCGCGGAACATCATTGCCTGTTCTGCCGTCATTTTCCATAAGGCCCTCCCTCTCCGGCTCTTCGCCGGTTAACATCTGTATTATTTTAAAGCCTGCGTCGTGTTAACACAACGCAGGCTTCACCAATTTCCGGGTTTTCAAGGGCATCCGCTGTCTGCTGCCTCAATTCCTGTTCCGATCTGCTTTCTCCGCCTTGTCTTCTTTGCCCGCGTTCCTGATTATTTCTTCAGATGCTTCCAGATTCTTCTTTGTCAGATACATCCGGTACCACAGGGCACCGGCACCGCAGATGACGATGAGGAGAAGGATTATGATGACCGCGGCCAGGTAATTGCGGCTTTCCAGTGCTCCTCCTGACATGGCGGAAAGAAGGATGGACGGGAATCGTCCGACAAACGTGATGAGAAACCAGAGGATGACCGGCATATCTGTAAGTCCCACAAAATAAGTAAGAAAATCCTTCGGTGTGCCGGGGATCAAAAACAGAATGAAGAAAACGAGACGTCCTCTCCTTGTTGTCTTCAGAAACTTCATGGAATCAATTTTATCTCTTGGAAAGAAAATTCCGACGAGATTCATGCCGAATCTCTTCACAAGAAGAAAGACTGCAAGACTTCCCGCAGACATGCCGATGTCGCAGAGCAGAGAACCCCTGAGAACACCAAATGTATAACCGGCTGCGATTTCAAGCGGGCCGCCGGGGATAAAGGCCGCGATTACCTGAAGAAAACTTGCAAGCAGGAACATGAAAATGCCCATCGCTCCCTTTTCATCGATGTATGCGCGGAACTTCCCCGGCTCTCTCGCCATCCGGATCATCGGTTCCACAAACCACCAGCATATATAGAGAATTATGCAGACGGAAACTGCCACGGCAATCAGCACGAGGATCTGCTTCCACGTCAGTTTTTCTTTTCTTCTGTGGAAACCTGCCTCCTGAAAACTCCGCACAACGCTTTTCTTAATCTCATCTACAATCGTGCGCTTCTTTCCGCCCTCTTCATTTTTGTCGTTTTTCTTCTGCATATTGTAACCTCGCGGATTCCCTTATCTTACACCCAAAGTCGGGTTTTCGCGCGGCTGTGTTGCCACAACCCCCATGGCTTGCCGTGGGGTTAGTGAGCATCAGTTGCTGACATAGGAGGTCAGGTCATGCACCCAGCTTCCCCGCTTCACGAGCACATAGCCGATAATGCATTTGATGAGCTCGACGGACTGCACCAGGGCGAAAACAGGAAGGATCGTAAGGCCGGTGAAATGCGTCAGAACGAAAGCCACCGGAATGGAGAAAATCCATACGAAACAGGAATCAAAGAAGAACGTGATCCATGTTTTGCCGCCGGAACGGATGGTGAAGTACATCGCATTCTCACAGGCATACATCGGCATGCACACGGCAGCGATGCGGATGAGCCCCGCGGCAATCGCCCTCACTTCTTCCGATGTGTTGTAGATCAGCGGGAACAGTCCCGAGATGAGGAACAGCAGCGCACCGGATACGACGCACAAAAGCGACGAAAAGACGATGAGCTTTCCGGAGTCATCCTTCGCATCCTCCATCCTGCCGGCGCCGAGCTCCTGCCCGAGAATAATGGCCGTCGAATCACCCATCGCAATAAACGCGATATTGAAGACGTTCGAAATGGTATTGCTGATATTGAATGCCGCGACAATATTGAGTCCGAGCGTCGAATACTGCTGCGAGAGCACTGTCTGCCCGAGCGACCAGAGCGTTTCATTGAGAAGGAGCGGAAGAGCTTTGACGATAACATTGCCGAACAGTTTTCCGGGGATATAGAAACTAGCAAAAACACCGTGCGCAAACGGGAACCGCTCCTCGTGCCGGAACGTGAACCTTGCGACAAGGAAAAGCTCGACAAAACGGGAGATGACCGTCGCGATGGCGGCGCCTGCGACGCCGAGGGCCGGCGCCCCGAGCTTTCCGTATATCAGGATATAGTTTCCGACGAGATTTACAAGGACCGCGGCCGCGCCCGCCTTCATCGGGGCAACCGTCTCTCCGTTTTCACGGAGCGTGCTCGCAAAAACCTGTGTGTACGCGAAGGGCAGCATGCCGAAATACATGACAAACATGTAATCCATGGCCGCCTTCATCGTCGCGGCGGTATCGCCCGAGCCGCTGTCGCCGGTCAGCCAGAGGCCCACGAGCGGGCGTCCGGCGAAGATAAATACCAGCACCGCAAAAACTGTGAGCACCGTGGAGAGCCACATCTTCATGCGGACCGTGTAGCGAATTCCGTCCTGATCTCCTTTGCCGGCAAACTGCGCCGTGAAAATCCCGATGCCGGCGAGACCGCCGAAAATCATCAGATTGAAGACAAACTGCAGCTGATTCACGATGGCAACGCCTGACATCTCGTTCGTGCCGACCTGGCCGACCATGATGTTGTCAAGCATACCGACAAAATTCGTGATGCCGTTCTGAATCATGATCGGAATCGCGATCTGCAGTGTGTGACGATAAAAATCCCTTGTTCCGAAATAACGTGATTTACGTGAAGACATTGATATACACCCTATAAAAGATCTGAAAATTGGAATAATGAACGATTGTGATTACAATTATGCTCCTGCATGCAGACTGACACCTGTATCCGCAGGATGTCAGCCATTCCAGCCATTCCCGCTGATGGCGGACGCGCTGCCTGTGCTGCTTTTGCTCTAAGCACAGCCTCCCCCGCGTTTCTTCCTTCTCAGGAGCACCGCCGCAGACAGGAGAATAACAGATATACAGCTGATCCAGCATCCGGCAGCAAGCCCCGGCGTCACATATTTCATATGGACCTCGTGTGTGCCTTCGCTTATATCCAGCCCCATGTACACACCGAACAGCGTTTTCGGCTCCACGCGCTCCCCGTCGACCGTGATCTGCCACGCTGTATCATAAGGCAGCGCAAGCACGAGCGTCCCGCTCTCTTTGATGTCCGGAACCGAGAGTTCAAACTCGGAGGATTTTACCTCTGTGACAGCACAGGCATTCCCCGAGAGGCTGTCCGCTATCTTCTTCAGTGTATTTCTGTTTTCCGTGACAACCAGCACCGTTCCGCGCACAGGCTCATCCGTGTTCGAGTGCACCCGCAGTGTCACGCTCTCCCCTTTCCTGCCCTCTCCAAGGTCCTGTACTTCCTTGCACGAGGCATTCCCATATTCCTTCGCCTCGCCGCCAGGAAATGTCAGCGTGATATCCTGTGTGTCATCCAGAATTCCCTGCAGATAGAAATACAGCTCGCCGTCTGACTGCGGCGTAATTGTATAAGTCTCTCCGTCATCTGCGCACTCGAGCTTTGCCTCTGTGAACACTTCTTCGTCCGTGCCGGTCAATGAGGACAGAATGGCACTCTGATATTTGAATGGATTTCCATTGAAAGCCCGTCCGGCAGAGGCTTCACTGTCCGACGAAAGAATCGATTCCGTGTTTGCCTGCGTCGCCTTCACCGATGCACCCGTCATATAGAAAACAGGAAGAGCGGCAAAACTTTCATGGTACCCGTCCTGATCATAGAGATATCGGATTCCGAGAATCATGTCCTGGGCCGCCGTGTTGCCGGGGTCGTATTCCGGGTACAGCCGGTTGTCGTTATTGCCCATGTTCAGAAGAAAATTGCCGAGCACGTTCTGCTCAATCGAGCTGTACGAATTGACTCCGTGATAATCAAACTGCATCGCATCGTTCTCAGTGCGGGGCGCCGTCGATTCAATCCGATAAAAGCCGCTGTCTGCAGATTTGATTTCCTTCACGATGCCGCCGATTCTCTCCGAATCCGAGCGGTACTCGGACGCTTTCACCTGCAGCATCGAGCCGTAGGCATAGGTGTATCCTTCATTGACTAGAAGGTCTGCAGCCTGCAGAAGAACCAGCGCGGCCGCCGCGGCGCTGAGGATCCGGTTTGTGTTCCGTATTTTTACTGCGGCAGGTTTCTGTTCTGCCCCCGCGTCTGCCCCGCATGTTTCTGATGCGGCAGGATTTGCCGCTGTGTTCTCTCTGCCCCGGCCGGCAGAACGATTTTTCTCCTTTGCGTCCTTCTTTCCCGCATGGATCAGCAGCACGAAAAGGACGAGCGATGCCGCAATCAGCGCTGCATTGTAGAAGATCTTAAATCCCTGAAGGCAGGTGAAGTTTTGGCGCTTCACAAGGACAAGAAAACCAAGAAGCAGTGCCGCGGAAATCACCGCGTCCCGCGCTTTCAGTCCTTTCCGTTTCAGGATGCATTCACAGGCCGCCGTCACCATCACAAAGGACAGCAGCACGGATTCCCGGTACGGGTAGCCGCTCGGATGCACGCCCGCATGCCAGATGAGATCAAGCGCCGGGACGCAGAAGCTCGCCGTCATGAGAATAACGACCGTTCCTGCGAACACCCTTCTCCGGACAGGAATCTCCCGATTGAAGAAGAAAAGGATCACTGCCATCGTGCATGGGATTCCGATGCACAGGGCGGGCGTGCCGAAATAGAGCGATTCGGTGTCAAAGGCAAGCGAGAAAATTCTCGACAGCGCCTTCACCGGAGTGAGCACGCGCTCCGCGCCGACCTCGGACTCAAAGGGCTCCCGCACTCCATTGAAAAGCGAGAGGAAGGTAGGGAGCGTAATCCATGCCGACAGCGCGGCTCCCATTATCTCCGCAAGCACCCAGATCAAGAAGCGTTTCAGCCTGGTGCGGAAATTTCCCGCGGTACCGGCTTTCCTCCCCGCAGGAAGGAGCAGATTCACTACGGCCAGCAGGGCAAGAAACAGCAGGCAAATATACGCAATGTAATAGTTGAGGTAAAGCATCAGCGCCGTAAAAACTGCCGTCAGCACGAACGGCAGTACGCGGTGCTTCTCTTCTCCCTCCAGGATCCTCTCGGCCTCAAGGTACAGAAGCGGCATTACAACCAGCGGATCAAGCCACATGAGATTGATCATATAGCTGAGAATCCACCCGCAGAATGCGAACGAGGTTGAGAAAACAAGAGCGACAGGGCTCTCCCGGTACCGGCAGCGCAGAAAATGATACATCGAAAGCCCGATCAGACTCGTTTTGACCAGAATAAGAATCGAAATGGCAGCCGGCAGCGCCAGGGACGGGACCAGCAGCAGAAACAGAAGCAGCGGACTTGTGAGATAATACGCTGCAAAGCCGAAAATCGGCGTCCCGAGACTGGCATCCATCGTATATGTGAAATCATTCGGCCCCGCAAACACCGACTTATAATAATTGTAATAATTGATGTACTGCCGGTTTGTGTCGTCGTAAAGAAACGTCCTGTCGCCGAAAGGAGTAATGCCGAAAAGGATCATTACGCCAAGCAGCATCAGAAACGGAACCAAGAACGAGGCAATATACAGGCGGGCGGACCTTCGCATGAAAAACCTGGAACCTCCGAAAAATACGCAAAAGCACAGTTTATGGATGACAGTACCATGCGCTGAGCCGAATACACGGCGAAATACGATAAACGGCTATATACAAATACATCCGTCTGTCAGGATATGCACAGCGCATTATCTAAGTATATAATGACTTAGGCGCGATGCACACACCGCAGCCATATTTTACATAAACAATTATACCCGCAGTGGCCCGTATTCTGCATCTGGGGGTTTGCTGTAATACTGTATATAGAAAGGATCTTATGCTTTCCGTCGTAGTTCCAGCATACAACGAAAACGAAAATGTGTCCCGCGCCGCCAAAACCATCTCGCGCACCCTTGAGGACGCCGCCATCCCGTTCGAGATTATCTTCATCGACGACGGGTCGCAGGGCGAAACCTGGGGCCGGATCTGCGAGGAATCTTCAAAACACGATTTTGTCCGGGGCATTTCGTTTTCGCGGAACTTTGGAAAAGATGCAGCGATTTTTGCGGGGCTGTCCGAGGCGGACGGGGACTGCTGCGCAGTTATGGACTGCGATCTGCAGCAGCCGCCGGAGCTTCTTCCCGAAATGTACCATCTCTGGGAGAGCGGCTATGAAGTCATTGAGGGCAGAAAGAAGAGCCGTGGCAGTGAAAGTGCCGCCCACGGCCTGTTTGCGAAGCTTTTCTATAAACTGATGAGCGGTGCGGTGCACACGGATTTTCACGATGCTTCCGATTTCCGGCTTCTCGACCGCAAGGCCGTAGATTCTCTTCTTTCGATGCCGGAGAAACATCCGTTTTTCCGCGCGCTCTCCTCATGGATCGGTTTCCGTGTGACCTATGTGGAATACGACGTAAAAGACCGGGCCATCGGCCATTCGAAATGGTCCGTTATCAAGTTATTCCGCTACGCCGTCACAAACATTACGTCCTTCACCAAGGTGCCGATGCAGATCGTCACCTGCCTCGGCGCCATCACATTTCTCGTGAGCATTGTGACCGGAATCTGGGCGCTCTATCAGAAGTTTTTTCTCACCCCGCCGGACGGCCTTACAACGCTTACCATCCTCATCGGCTTCATCGGAAGTATTCTCATGATCAGTCTTGGCATCGTCGGCCTCTATCTCTCGCGCATCTACGACGAAGTTCAGAACCGGCCGGTCTATATCATTGCAAGAAAGACAAAGAGACGCGGGAGCGCTAAAACAGGCGAGGATGTTTCGAAGGAGGCAGGTCATGATCGAATTTCACGCTGACGACTACGGCCTCTATCGTGCTCAGAGCAGACTCATCCTCGACTGCATTGAAAATGGCCGCGTTTCCGGAATCAGCCTCATGCCGAACAGCCCTCACCTTGGCGAGTGCATGGAGATGCTGGCGGGCGCACTCAAGAATCACCAGCGGAAGCAGACTGAATCTGCTTCCGCTGGTGACCCTTACGCCGGTATAAAGCTCACAGTTCATCTCAACTTCGTGGAGGGCAGAGCTCTCTCCGGCCCCAGTGTGCTCACTGACAAAGACGGTATCTTCCGCATCTCGTTTCCGAAGCTTCTTTTCGTCTCCTGGTTTTCTCCGCTTCGTGCGGAATATAAGGCTGCACTTGAAAGGGAAATCTCAGCTCAGATTCATGCATGCCTTCCGTATTTCGGAAGCCGCCCGCTGCGCCTCGACGGGCACTGCCATTATCAGATGGTTCCCGTCTTTTTTGACGCCATGATGGACGTCTGCCGCCGCGAAGGACTGTCGGTCTCGTATATCCGGATTCCATACGAGGAAATGTCCATCTACAAAAAGCATGGAAAAAACTTCGAGCACGATAAAAAAATCAACCTCGTGAAGGTTTTTCTCCTCAACCGGCTTACTGCACGGGCAGAACGAAAATATCCGGACTGGTTCCGTGATCATCCCCGTGTTCCCTTTGCCGGCGTACGTCTGTCGGGTTCGATGACAAAGCATAACGTTGATCTGATTCTGCAGGACTTTGAAACACTTTCGGACAGTTCTCCTGCGGGCTGGGGAGAAATGCTCTTCCATCCCGGTGCTGTCCTTGAGCCAGGAGACAAACGTGCCCTCACCAGCAAAGACGACTATGCCTTTCTTACCAGCCCGCTCCGCGCTGAGGAGGCGGAGGCACTGAAAAGGCAGTGAACGCAGTGGCAAGGCAGTAATAGCATGGGGAGAGCAATAATCCGTGAGGAAGGCAGATAAAACGCTGAACACAAAGCGAAGGGGCACACAGCCGATGACTATGTGCCCCCTCGTATATTCGAAATCATCCCGATGAAAATGAAGACTACTTTGCTGATTCAGCATTTTCCGCTTTATCTTTGTCTGCTGCTTCCGTATTTTCTTCTTTATCCTTGTCCGATTTCTGTCCGTCCATAATTCCGACAGCCCTGAGCACATCGAGTACGGTGTCGACCGGTGTGATCTCGAGGTTCTTCTTTACTTCCTCTGCTACATCGGAAAGGTCATCCAAATTTTCTCTCGGGATGAAAACATGTTTCACGCCTGCTCTCTCCGCTGCCATCAGCTTCTCCGGGAGTCCGCCGATCGGCATGACTGTTCCGCGAAGAGATACCTCGCCCGTCATTGCAATGTGCGGATCCACCGCATGTCCGCTGACAAGCGAGGAGATAGCTGTCGTAAGCGTGATGCCGGCAGAAGGTCCGTCCTTCGGAACGGCACCTTCCGGCACGTGAATGTGCAGATCGTTGTGTTCAAACACATCCGCCTTATCCGGGAAGAGGCTCTTCACAAGGCTCACCGCAATCTGCGCGGATTCCTTCATGACATCGCCGAGCTGTCCGGTGATAATGAGTTCTCCCTTGCCCTTCGTGAACAGAGTCTCAATATAGAGGATTTCTCCGCCGACCTGCGTCCAGGCAAGTCCTGTGACAACACCCGGCTTCGGATTCTTAAGAACACTGTCATGGTGAACCGGATGCATATCAAGGATTTCACGGAGCATATCCTTTGTCACCGTAACCGGCTTCACATCCTCGCTTATGACAAGTTCATGCTCTTTGACGCCCTTATCTGCCGGCTCTGCGGATGTCCCGGCTGCAGCTGACTTAAGATCATCGATCGACATCGCTGTGCCCGGAGTTTTGACGTCGCCTGCACCTTCCGCAGGGGAGGGAGCTTCACTGGAAGACACTGCCTTTTCCTGCGGGGAAGCCGCACCGTCAGCAGTTTTGACGGCGGAATCCCTGACTACAGTCTTCTCAAGCATGACGGCGGTGCTGCGGCAGATGGTATCGATTCTCTTGCGCAGACCGCGGACGCCGGCTTCCATCGTGTAGTCCGAAATAATTTCATTCAGGGTTTCGTCCGGAATAATCAGCTTTCCTTCCGGAATACCCATTTCTTTCATCGCCTTCGGAATCAGGTGCTGCTTCGCAATCTGCAGCTTCTCTTCCGGTGAATATCCGGTGAACTGGATGACTTCCATTCGGTTGAGCAGCGGCTCGGGAATGGTATCCGTTGTGTTCGCCGTGCAGATAAACATGACGTTCGACAGATCGTACGGAACGTTCATGTAGTGGTCCGTAAACGTATTGTTCTGCTCGGGATCAAGGACTTCAAGGAGTGCGCTCGCCGGATCGCCGTTGTAGCTCTGTGAAAGCTTGTCGACCTCATCGAGGACCATGACCGGATTCGAGACGCCGCTCTTCTGGATTCCGTCCATAATACGGCCGGGCATTGCACCGATATAGGTGCGGCGGTGACCGCGGATATCAGCTTCATCCCGAACGCCGCCGAGACTCACGCGGACATATTTGCGGCCGAGAGCTCTGGCAATACTGCGGCCGATCGAAGTTTTGCCGGTGCCGGGAGCGCCCACGAAGAGCAGGATCGAGCCCTGCTGCTGCTTACGAAGGTTCATGACCGCGATCTGCTGAATGATACGCTGTTTGACTTTCTTCAGTCCATAATGATCCTCATCGAGAATCTTCTGCGCCTCGTCAAGATCAATATATTTCGGCGCCTCTGCCTTCCAGGAAAGGCTGGTCACAAAATCGAGATAATCATAAAGCATGCCGGACTCCTGCGTATCCGAGCCCTCCTGCTTCAGACGGTTCAGGACTTTCTCCGCCTCGGCCCGCGCCGTTTCATTCATGCCCGACTCTTCGATCTTCTTCTCGAATTTCTGCACATCGGTCATGTTCTCGGGATGCATCTGGTTCAGCTCATTCTCGAGGTATTTCATCTGTTTCTTAATGGCTGCCTCGCGATACTGATCCTGATATTCCTTTTCCTGTGATGCATTCGCCTCGCCGGTAACTTTTGTGACCTCCAGGTATTCATAAAGGAACTCCGCAAGTTTATCGGTTCTCTTCGCTCTGGAGTCCTCCGCCAAAACCTGGTATCTCTCCTCATTGCTGATCCGAAGCCACGGGGAAAGTCCTGCCGCGAGGGCATCAATCGAGTTCATCGGTGCAATGAACTGCCGGATAAAATCCGCATATTGTGTGCCTGACGTGAGGTCAATGACCTCATTCTTCAGGGCCTGGAGTTTTTGCGATGCAGCGGCCGCATCTAAGTCCTGAATATCATCGCGGCGGGAAATCGTAAGGTCGATTGAATGGTCCGGGTTGACCGTAATATTTCCCGCGTTGATGCGGTTTTCCGACTGGATGCCGATGTAGTTTGAATCCGTGCTGATCTCATTGATAACACCGACGACGCCGATCGGATAAAAACTGTCCGCTGTCCACTGCTCCTTCGTCTGGTCTTCTTTCAGCGCGAGAAGAACGACCTTCTCACCGACTGCCACCGTGCGGCCCGCAACCGCTCGGAATTCATTTGCCTGAAAATACAGCTCTGCATAGGGAAGGATTAACTTGTTGTAGGAAGGAATAACTAACATATATGTAAAACCTCCGATGTTTCTTACATCTTGTCCCATGACTGCCGCATGAATCTATGCACATTTCATTATGTATCTGTCATGAATTTATTCATCTCGAAGTTTCGTGTTATTAGCACTCTGCTTCGATGAGTGCTAATATACTCCGAACAAAAGTTTGCGTCAAGTAGAATGCGTAGGATTTTAGAAACGCTTAAGAATTCACCGGGAATGATTCGTGCAGGCCCGTTTCAAGCATCCCGGTGGGCTCCAGGCCCAGTAGACACCCCCGATCGATAAAAAGATTTCCCACCCGAGATAATCAGCACCACCCGCCTAGCGGGTGGTTTGCTCTGCGCCTATAAGGCGCGTGTTACCGGCCAGGCCCTGAAAGGGCCACTGAATGAAAGGTCTCCATCCGCACCACTTTCTCTGGCCCAGGCCCTC
>Ga0256406_1004264_pt1 | contig 16669 bp, 14 predicted proteins | sample RumenRJG_03DNA_FD_185986 | JGI IMG/M metagenome (GOLD analysis project Ga0256406, IMG submission 185986) | Bovine rumen microbial communities from Lethbridge, Alberta, Canada - RJG_03 | ecosystem: Host-associated > Mammals > Digestive system > Stomach > Rumen | place: Canada: Alberta | collected... | reverse complement strand
CGAAAGGCTCGTGTCTATGCAGTCTATATGAATGGTGCTGTGGAACTGATCAGCCATCGAAGCAAGAAAGCAGTAGAACCTGGCTGTACGATTGTGGTGCCATCGAAAAAGCAAAAGAACAAGATGACAACCGCAGAGTATGCAGCCATGGGTACATCTGCCGCATCTATTGCAACCATGATGGTGACAATTGCAAATATCTTAAAGTAAATGATGGATAAAAAATATGATTTTCTGATTGTCGGCACAGGATTATTTGGTGCTGTGTCTGCCTACCTCTTGAAGAAGAAAGGATATTCCATTCTTTTGATAGACAAACGTGACCATATTGGTGGCAATATCTATACGGAGAATGTGAATGGCATCAATGTGCATAAGTATGGAGCCCATATTTTCCATACAAGCAACAAGGAGGTATGGCAATTTGTGAATAGTCTTGTGGAATTCAACCGCTATACTAATTCTCCGGTGGCAAACTATAAAGGCAGACTCTACAATCTTCCTTTCAATATGAACACTTTCTACCAGATGTGGGGTGTGAAGACCCCGGAAGAGGCGAAGGCGAAGATTGAAGAGCAGAAGAGGGAATATCATCTTGAGAATCCGAAGAACCTTGAAGAACAAGCCATCAGCCTGATTGGGAAAGACATCTACGAAGCACTGATCAAAGGTTATACGCAGAAGCAATGGGGACGAAAATGTACGGAACTTCCAGCTTTCATCATCAAGCGTCTTCCAGTGCGTTTCACGTTCGACAACAACTATTTCAATGACAAGTATCAAGGTATTCCCGAGGGGGGCTACACTGCTCTTGTGGAGAAAATGATAGAGGGATGCGAGGTGCGTTTAGGTATTGACTATTTCGATCAGAAAGAAGAACTTGATGCTTGTGTCGGCAAGGTAATTTATACAGGTGAGATTGACCGTTACTTTGACTATCGGTATGGCCATTTGCAGTATCGCACTGTGTCTTTCGAGACCGAATTGCTGGAAGGTGTGGAGAACTATCAGGGCAATGCCGTGGTTAATTATACCGATGCCGAAACGCCTTATACGCGTATCATTGAGCATAAACATTTTGAATATGGTACTCAACCCGACACTGTCATTTCCAAGGAATATAGCAAGGAGTGGCAGCCTGGTGATGAACCCTACTATCCTGTGAATGATGATAAGAACTCCGAACTTTATGCCAAGTATAAGGCACTTGCTGATGCCCAAACCAAAGTCATCTTTGGTGGTCGCCTTGCGGAGTATAAGTATTATGATATGCACAAGGTGATAGAAAGGGCCTTTGAACTGGTGAGTGGTATTTAACGTGGCGAATATCTATAATTGCTAAACGATTAAATAGTTTTTATGGAAGAAAAAGTTAATAATGCGAAGATTATAGATTTGCATAAAGTTTGGAAAGCAATGTGGCGCGAAAGAAAACTTTATTATAAAGTATTGCCCATTGTTTTTGTGTTGTCCTGTATATGGATTTTACCACAGCCCAGATATTATGAAACCTCCGTTTCTTTGGCGCCAGAATCGGGGGGGGGAGAGAATGGAGGTCTCGCATCAATTGCCTCTTCCTTTGGTTTTACTATTGGTGGTATGGATGGTGGTGGAGATGCCATTTACCCGATTTTGTATCCAGAGTTGTTTGAGTCTCCTGAATTTCTGGTGAGTTTGTTTGATATACAAGTAACAACAGATGATGGAGAACTGACAACCGATTATTATACATATCTGAAGGAGCATCAAAAAAAGAATTGGTTGACGAAGCCTTTCGTCGATGCCGCGCGTTGGGTGAAAAAGTTATTTGCAGAGAAACGCCAAGATTTGGGTGGCGGTGCTGCTGGGAAAATCAATCCGTTCAGAATGTCTGAAGAAGATGATGCTTTGATGAATGATGTGAAAGAATCCATTAAGTGTGCTGTAGATAAGAAGACTGATGTGACGACAATTTCCGTGCAAGATCAGGATCCGTTGGTATGTGCCATTATTGCAGATTCTGTGAAACAGCGTCTGCAGGATTTTATTATTCGGTATAGAACTAGTAAGGCTAGGCAGGATATGGAATATTATCAAACTTTGTCGGCTCAGGCGCTTGCTGATTATGAAGATGCTGTGAAGAAGTACAGTGATTATTGCGACTCTCATAAGAATGTCATTTTACAGGTGAACATTTCTGAACGTGACGAGTTGGAGAATAAAATGTCATCAAAGTACAACACTTATAATGCAATGAATCTCCAAATGGAGGCAGCAAAAGCAAAGATTCAAGAAAGAACTCCGTCTTTTACGACGTTGAAGAGTGCTTCTGTACCTATTAAACCTGCTGGTCCCAAAAGAATGCTTTTCGTTTTGGGTATGGTGTTATTGGCAACATTCATTACATCGTTGTATGTGGCGAGGGATGAATTCTTTGTTCAGTCAAGCCGTACGTCCCATTGAATGGCATGATAGTTCATCTCTTGTTATTCTTTGTGATTGATTCTTATCATCGTTAAAAGAATGCATATTCGTGATTTTTAGATAGATACACAATAGGATATACCTCAGACTCTATATGCGTTTTATAAAAAGCTATGACATATCTGAAAAAAAGAAAAGAGCTCTTACGAATATTGTATGGGCTATAGGAGGCAAGGTGGTTAGTCTGATGAGTGTCCTTGTTGTAGGAATCATTGTCGCGCGATACTTGGGTAAAGAGCAATATGGCATCATGAATTACGTTGTGAGCTTTGTCGCCATTTTTCAAGTGTTTGCAGATTTTGGTCTAGACCTTATACAGATACGTGAAGAGTCTAAGAATCCTCATTTAAGGGATAAGATAATAGGTACCGTATTCACTTTGAAACTTTTGTTTGCAGTCGTAGCATTTTTGGCAATTCTTATCTTTATTTTTCTTCTTGAAAATAATTCGGAAATCCGTTGTTACATCATGCTTTATGCGTTTTCTGTGATTTTGAACACAACATGGGTGTCACGCAATCATTTTACGGCTATTGTTTGGAATGAGTATGTAGTGAAGACGGAGATTTCCAGAACTCTTGTTGGGATGTTGGTAAAGGTATGCCTTGTGGCTTTCCATCTTCCTTTGGTATGGTTTATCTGTTCGTTGGTTCTGGATTCTATCCTTTTGGCATCTGGATATACCTTATCATACATTAAAAAGGTGGATTCAGTGAAGAAATGGGCTTTTGATAAAACGCTAGCTAATTATATGTTGAAACAATCATTCCCTCTGCTTTTGTCTGGGGCAGCAATTATTGTTTATAATCGTATAGACCAAGTGATGATTGCAAACATGATTGACCAAAGTCATTTGGGAGTGTACTCCGTGGCTGTCCGTTTTGTGGAGATTTTAGTTTTTGTTCCAACTATTATCTCGCATACAGTTAGTCCCTTGCTTATAGAAACTCGTCAGAAGAGCATGGAACGGTATGAGTATCTTTCTGGTGTTTTTATGAATGTAACCGTTTCGGTTTGTGTTATACTTGCAATTTTAACTTGTTTGTTGTCTTATCCAATCGTGTATGTCACTTTTGGACAAGCATATATAGGAGCAGCCTCCGTTCTTTCCATTTTGGCGTTCAAGGTAATAGGGGATGCGCTCTCACAGACTTCAGGACAACTGATGGTTATAGAGGGGATACAGAAATACGCATCGGTAAGAAATGTTATTGGTTGCGTGACATGTGTGGTGCTTAATCTGCTCTTGATTAAAGATTTTGGGATTCATGGTGCTGCGTATGTGGCAATTATCACCATTTTTGTCTCTGGAACATTATCGGACTTTTTAATTCCTCCATATCAAAAGATTTTTCATAAACAGATGAGAGCCGTCTTTATTGGATGGAAAGATATTATTCACATTAAAACATTGCTTCGATGACCTTCTCGCAAACATATAAAGATATAAGAAAACGTTTGTCGCTTCCAATTCTGTTTCTTATGGAGACGTTTACCTATTGGGTGCTGCTTTGCCGATATAATGCATCCATGAATACGGATGCAGATATTCGAAAAATGCAATATACATTGTTACGTGAGAATCATACCATAGAAAAGGGTATGTCTATACGTAACACACGCCGTGGTTTTGGACAGGCAAAAGTGACAGCACTTATTCAACGTCTTCGCCTCTATAATCGATTGTATGGTTCACAAGATAAGTCTTTTCTTATCTATCCTCTTTCAACCATCAAGGCATATATTGTGTATCAAAATCAAGATAAAGTTGATATTCCCGAAATCGAAAAACTATACGCGACTCTCTGCAAAGAAGCTAATATTTCTTCAGATACAATTGGGGTACCTGCAGGAATAGACAGGGTTTTGGCTGCCAATTTGCAGAAAGAAGCAGTTGGAAACTTTTCGTCTTTGCTTTATAGCAGGCATTCCATTCGTTATTTCAAAGATGAATTACCTTCAAAAGAGTTGTTGGAGCAGGCACTGTCACTCTCTTCTCGTACTCCTTCAGCCTGCAATCGTCAGGCATGGCACACACACATCTACTTTGGCGATGATGCTCATGAGTTGCTTCATATGCAAGATGGGTGCAAAGGTTTTTGTGAGGATATCCATTGCTGTGTTGTGGTCACAGCCGATATGAAGGGTTTCTTAGGTCATGAACCCTTCCAGTGTTATATTGATGGAGGGCTTTATGCTCAAAATCTTATCAATGCGTTGCATTATGTGGGATTAGGGACTATTCCACTTTCATGTGGATTTATGAGTCGGAAACTGAAAAGAATTCAGAAAAAATTTGGCATCCCCCCCAATGAGGTGATGATTGTTATCATAGGAACAGGGGTGATGTTTGATGAGATGAAAGTAGCCATCTCCACTCGTAAAGCAGTTTCCACAACCAATACTTACCACTAAATATATATCTGCCATGTATGTTATTCCGCTCATATATTTTATTTGCCTTGCATATTATTTCTGGCAGAAACACAAGACATTTGATGTGGCTGTATATATGTCAATACTATACGTTATCACATCATTTTGTGGGGTGTTGATGGTTGTGGGGGGGTATCTTTCATCTGAAGGCGGTGTCTTGGTAGATGGATGGGAACCAGATTATGATATTAAGCCAACGATTCTTTATTGTGGCCTTATCACTTTGACAATCCTTCCTTTCTCCTTTCTTCGTCCAGAGAAATTGGAGGAGATTACAAATGTACATCGTTTCCTTATTTATGCCTTTACAGTCTTTGTCCTTCTACAAGGAGCCGTGATGTATTTTCTTGTGGGGGAATTTGTCACAGACCTGCTGAATGGCGATTTCAGGTTTATCAAGGATGCTCATTATGCAGGTGACATCTCACCTGCTGATGTAAAGATGTTGACGATGCCTCTTCCCGTACAAATCATGTACCTCCTCAGTTCTATCACATTGCTGGCTCTTCCTCTTTTCTTCTACTATTCTTGCGTGGAGAGGCGTAGTCTATGGTTGACTGTTCCTCTTCTGGCTGTTTCTATCAGCCCAATTCTTCGGGGAATACTGGTGGCAGACAGAACGGAGATTATACATTATGGTCTGATGTTTTTCTTCTGTTTGGTTTTCTTTCAAAAAATCATAACAAGAAAAATTAGAAATTTCTTCTTGATTTGTAGCATTCCTGCATTTGCAGCGGGGGCAGTCTATTTTTTTGCAGTTTCGGCATCACGTTTTGAGGACCAAGATGAGGGAGCAGAGGGCACTTTGCTGGAATACGCAGGACAGTCATATACAAATTTTTGTTATTTTTATGATCATCATAATAGTGAATTGTATTATATAGAACGAGAATTACCCATCACGTCCTACTTCTTGTTGAAGAGCCAATACACTGAGACCAAAGAAGAACGGAGTGCTAAAGAAGGGTTCTTTATAGGAGTCTTTGCCTCTCATGTCGGTTCTTGGATGCTTGACACTGGAGTTGTTGGCAGTATCATAATCAGTGCTCTTTTTACCTTGATATGTTGTTTAGTCATCAATCGGTACAATAGAACATCGTTTGATATAGCCGATGTGCTGATGCTCTATGTTTTGGGAGCAATACCCACTTTTGGAATCTTTTATTATCGCTACTATACAATTGCTACAGCATTTATATATGTTGCGGCAGGTGTACTATATTTCTGTTCTAAAATCATCTTGATTTGGAAAAAAGATGAAACTGAGAAAACGACATTGGCATGAAATACTATTTCCCCATACATCTTGATGGTGGCAATCGTGGATGCGAAGCCATAGCAAAAGGTTCTGCTATTCTGATAAATGAAAAAGCGGAACATCTGATTGGATATTGCAGGAATGTGGAATTGGATCAGAAATTGGGTTTGAGACAGTATCTGACACTGATTCCATATCATTTGGATTCCTATCTTATCGACCGTTGCGTTGCTGCCATCAATAAAATTTTTCACACGAACAAGACGTTGGAGTGGAGATGGCTCTATTTTTATAGGAGTTTCTTGCGTATGATAACCTCTGATGACATCATGATTTCTACGGGAGGAGACATGTTGTGCTATGACAATAATCAGGTGATATATACCAACAACTACTTGCATAAGCGAGGAGTGAAAACTGTATTATGGGGATGTTCAATGGGCGAGGAAAATCAGACAAAAGAGAAACTGCAAACATTGTTTAACTTTTCTATGATTTATGTCCGTGACTCTTTGACATACAATTATTTTAAAGGCTTAGGACTGAAAAACCTTTGTTTATGTCCAGATCCGGCATTCATTCTTCCAGCAGAACCATGTAAAGTTCCTGAATGTTTCTCGTATGGAGATGTTATCGGATTTAATATCAGCAATTTTGTGGTAGGAGGAATGACTTTGGACAGTAGGTTTGGTAAGGAGGTGCTTAGTTTGATTGACTATATTTTGAATCAGACAGAATACCATATCCTTTTGGTTCCACATGTAACGTGGAACATAGGCAATGTGAACCAAGACGACCGTCAGATGGCTCAAATTATTCGCCAGCACTTTGAAGATTCCCGACGAATACAAATATTGGATATAGACAACATGAACTACTGTCAGATTCGTCATGTCATCTCAAAGTGCAAAATGTTTATTGGCGCAAGAACTCATGCCGTTATTTCTGCCTATTCAATGTGTGTGCCTGCCATTGCATTAGGTTATTCTGTTAAGTCTCGGGGAATCGCTAAGGATATTGGATTAGAGGAGACACTCGTTGTTGATTGTAAGAATAGTTCAGAAGGTTCTCTGCTTCGTTCCTTCTTGTATCTTAAGGACCATGTAGAAGAAATACGACTGCATTTGGAACAAATAATGCCCAATTATAAGAAACGGACATATTTGATACGTGAATATTTAGAAAAATTGTAACTGAAGATATATGAGAAAAACAAGAATCATCGCTTTATATCTCCCTCAATACCATCCGATTCCTGAGAATGACCAATGGTGGGGACCAGGTTTCACGGAGTGGATGAATGTAATAAAAGCAAAACCGCTTTTTCGGGGTCATGTGCAGCCTCGTTTACCTGCCGATTTGGGATTTTACGACCTTCGCTTGCCCGAGACACGGGAGCAGCAGGCGATGTTTGCGAAGAATGCTGGCATAGAGGGGTTCTGCTACTATCATTATTGGTTTAATGGTAAACAATTGTTGGAACGCCCTTTCCATGAAGTCTTGACATCAGGAAAGCCTGATTTTCCTTTTTGTCTATGTTGGGCCAATCACACATGGACGAATAAGACATGGAACAGGAAGTCTAAATTGCAGGCAAATTCCATTTTGATGGAGCAAACCTATCCTGGCGATGATGATGATATAGCGCATTTTATGTCATTGCTGCCAGCATTCAAAGACCCAAGATACATCACTGTAGATGGGAAGCCTATATTCTTTCTATATAACCCTTGGGGACATGTTCGCATCAAAGAATGGATCCAGAATTGGCGTCGTTTAGCGGAAGAATATGGATTGAAAGGATTGTATCTTGTTGCAATGTGTGACTCTACTTTGACTTTCAAGCAGAAAGCAGACGGAACTCGTACTCGGGCGATTCCGAATTTGGAGAGCAGCGCAGAGTTGTTCCAATCGTTGTTTGACTTGGGATTTGATGCGGTAAATTCGTTTGGAAGGCGTAGAGGAGAAATGTTGAGTAGAGGTAAGTATAAGGATCTTGTGAAGACAGTTTTGAGGAAAGTCGGAATTCCTGTTGGTGATGCGTCTTATGATTATGCAAAAACGGTGAGTGGCTTCTTTGCGCCAGAGGATAAATGGGAGAATGTTTTTCCTACAATCTTGCCCAATTGGGATCGCAGCCCTCGTGCTGCTTTGCGTGACGGTATCTACACGAACGCTACTCCTCAAAAGTTTAAGGCACATATCTTGCAAGCCATGGACATTGTTAAGGAGAAGAATTTTGAGCATCAGATTATTATCCTCAAGTCGTGGAATGAATGGGGGGAAGGTAATTATGTGGAACCAGATCAGGAGTTTGGGCATGGATGGCTGGATGCTATAAAAGAGGCAATGAACGATGGAAATTAGTGTAATCATTCCGACCTGTCACCCACAGGAATATACAGTTGAGTGTCTGAATTCTCTCAAAAACCAGACCCTTGACAGTCAATGTTTTGAGGTGTTAGTCGTCCTGAACGGAGAGCATGACCCTTATTATTCGTTTCTTCTACAGGCTTTGCCTAAAAATGCAAGGATTCTCTATTCTCCTGTTGCATCGGCTTGCTCTTCCCGCAATATGGGACTTGACCATGCACAGGGAGAGTATATTTGCTTCATAGATGATGATGATAAAATCTCACCCACCTATTTGGAGGAACTTCTGGCATGTGCGCATAAAGACATCATTGCTGCGAGCAGTTGTCTTTCTCTTTACGAAGATGGCCATACTGAAAAAAATTCCTATTCGTGGGAGTATGAGCGGCATGTCAGATTGGGTGTGCAGCCTTTCTATCGGCCTAAGAAAATATTTTCTGTCCCATGGATGAAACTGATACATAAGGATATTATTGGGACTCGGCGCTTTAATGGGCACTTTCCCAGTGGACAAGATGCTTTGCTAATGTTTGAAATTTCAGATAAAATGGACAAGGTGCAATTCACCTCTTCTAATGCGGTATATTATTGGCGTCAACGCAGCAATAGTTTGCATCGGATGGGTCGTCTCAAGTGTATTTCCAAATACAGCAAACTGTCATGGGCATACATTTGTTTATACTTTCATCATCCCCATAAATATAACTTCTATTTCTTCATGACTCGCCTATTGGCTTCATGCCATGCAGTGTTGGTGGGGAAATAGCAGTCGAGAACATCTCTTATGTTGAAATTGTCTAGGTGTTGTTAATAAAAATATTCATATATGAAAAAAGTTTTCACTTTCCTGCTTTTTGCTTTTTGTTCTATCACATGGGCGCAAACGACACCCAAGCAGTTGAAGAAAGCCTTAAAAGAAAGTGCAGAAAAAGGCGTTATGTTTGGGCATCATGACGATACTATCTATGGATATACGTGGGGAGTGGATGAAAAGGACAGAAGTGATACCCGGGAAGTTGTGGGCATGTATCCAGCCATGATGTCCTTTGATTTGCGGCAAATAGAAAAGCGGAGGCATAACAGCAAGATGTATGAAAAGATGCGGGAGGAAATCATCCGGCAGTATGAGCGCGGAGGCTTTATAACCATTAGTTGGCATGCCGATAATGTTGTGACGGGTGGAAGTGCGTGGGACAATTCCAATAAAGAATCGGTTCGAAGTGTGTTGCCGGGTGGCTCAAAAGCCAATGAATTTTTGGCACTACTGGATACGGTGGCTAATTATCTGAAGTCACTGACCGCCGCGGATGGTACTCAAATTCCTTTCATCTTCCGTCCTTGGCATGAATGTAATGGCACCTGGTTCTGGTGGGGAAGTGATGCATGTACCCCAAAAGAATATAAAGCCTTGTGGAATTTGACGGTGGAACGTTTAAAAAAGGATGGCGTGAAGAATGTCATCTATGCATTTTCCCCAGGTGCCTACATTAAATCGGAAAAGGAATACCTTGAACGCTATCCTGGCGATAAAATCATCTCCGTATTGGGGGTGGAGGGGTATGCTATCAAGACAACAGGCTCAGATGCAGACCGACAAAAGTTCATAAAATCAAGCAGAAAAAGTTTTGATGTCGTTGCTCCTTTGGCTCTTCGGAAAAAGAAACTATTAGCATGGACAGAGACGGGGACAAAGTTCAATACAGATACACAGTGGTGGACAAAATCTTTGATACCGGCTATGGAGGGCTATCCTGTATGTTACCTTGTCACATGGCGTAACGGAACAAACAGGGATGATGATTGTTTTAGTGTATATAAAGGACATATTTCAGAAGAAGATTTCAAACTCTTTGCAAAGAATCCTCGCATGATCTTTAAAAAATGACAGATAAAAAGATGAAAATATGTATATTGACACCTCGCTTTCCTTTTCCTGAAAATGGAGGAGACGTGCTTCGGATCAATCATATTGCACGCTATTTGAAAGCACAAGGACATACGCTTTTGCTGGTTTCACTCAGCGATGTTCGGACTCCTAATATAGAAGAGGCAGCCATGCTGTATGACAAGGTCTTCTTTACACCTCGCAGCCATACTCTTTCACTTGTGAATGGACTTCTGTATATGATGCGTGGGAAACCCATTCAATGCGGTTACTATGATTCGAAGACATATCAGGCACAACTGAAAGAAGTTGTGCAGCACGAGCGTCCCGATTTATTCATCTCTCACTTGCTGCGTATGGTGCCTTATCTAGAAGAGTTGGGAGTGGAGAAACAATCTATTGTTGAAATGACGGATGCTCTGTCGAAAACTTATGCGTTATCTGCGGGAGCCAAAGGGGGATGGATCAAAAAAAAGGTTTATGCTATCGAAAAAAATTTGATTCGGGAATATGAACAGAGAGTCATTCGCACTTTCCCGAAGGTGGTTCTCGTATCGAAAGATGACGTTGATTTTTTGAAGAGAGGAGCAGACGGTGAACATACTTCCTTGGCTATGCATACCAATGGGGTGGATTGTGTGGAGACTCCGTCTAAAACCTATGATGAGAATAAAATCACTTATATCGGCAATATGAGGACTTTGCAGAATCAAGATGCTGTCATTTTCTTTGCTCAAGAGATATTGCCTCTGATTAAGAAAAAGCGTCCTTTGGTTAAATTCCATGTAGTCGGTGCAGAACCTCCTCAGAATATCCAGGCATTAGCATCGGATGATATTGTTGTGACAGGATTTGTGGATGATTTGGAAGCGACCATCCAAGACTCATGCTTGGCAGTTGCTCCAGTTCGAGTGGCTGCAGGCATTCAGAACAAGGTGTTGGTTGCGATGGGATGTGGATTGCCTGTGGTCATGACATCTCTCATCTCCCGTGCCATTCCCGAACTGGAAGATGGTGTGAACTGTTATATTCATGATGATGCTCCATCAATCGCGGATAGATGTCTCCTTCTAATGAATAACAAAGATATTCGTGATACAATAGGGTTAGAAGGCTATCACATGGTGAAAGAAAATTATTCGTGGAGTGAAAAACTGAAGGGATATGAAAGAATATAGAATGAGTTTTGCGATTGTCTGATATTAGCCCAACGTTGGAATTTCACCGTTGGGCTTTTTTTATGCCTTGAGCAATGTGACAATCCAGATAAAAAGGGTATAGATGATTATATCGACTCCGATGATATATTCCGTTTGAAGTCCACCGACATATAATCCATAATTGATGAGGCTGATAGAGACAAATAAGGCGATAATGATGCCTAATGTTGTATGCATGTCCAATCCCATTTGCATGATACGATGATGAATATGAGTTTTATCAGCCTCAAACATGCTTCTGCCACGAAGTTTCCGTAGGATGGCAACACGTATGACATCGATGCAAGGAAGGAAGACGAGCGTGAAGGAGATGAGCAACGATTCTTCTCTGTAAGGGAAGCCGATAGGCTCGTTTGACATTTGGTATTTGATGGCAAGATAGGCAATGACATATCCCAAAAAGAGACTGCCAGAATCGCCCATGAAGGTCTTGAGCCGTCCCACTTTCCCATAGAAATTGAAAAAGAAGAATGCGAGTGTGGCACCAGCCAGACTGGTGCTGATGAGGCAAAAGAGATAGGCTCCCAGATCATAATAAAGATAGGCAAAGGAACCTAAAATGAGAAATGCGAGTCCAGACGCTAAGCCATCAATGCCATCTATCAGATTCATTGCATTTACAATGAGCAGAATAACGAAGACGGTGAGTGGATAGCCAATCCAAAGTGGTATTTCGTGGATGCCAAACAATCCATGAAGGTTACTAATCATCAGATTGCATAGAGGAAAGACAAGTGCAGCAATTGTTTGGATGATGAATTTGTGAAAGGCTTTCAAACCTTTCAAATCATCGAAGATGCCGATGAGGTAAATCAAAATGGCGCCAATGACCATCATCACATTGGACATGCCTATCTCCAGTTCTTGATTGATGCCCTGATACATGATGAGTAGTGTCACAATCACACCCAATGCTAAGGATGGCATGAATAAGGTGCCGCCAAGTCTGGGTATACTGTACTTGTGTACTTTACGTTCATTGGGAAGGTCAAATATTCCATGTGTGTTACACATCTTCACAACGATTGGTGTACATATCAGCGAGAACACAAGGCTTATGGCAAAGGCGATGATGATATATGCATAGTTTATAGTCATATAGTTTGCGCTATTTTAACTATAAAACGTGAAAAGTTGTTATTTATTGTGAATGGATGCAATTTTTTTGGTAGCGTGCATTTTTTCGGTTTGCGATTAGTACTTTCTGAAATGCAGTCTATAACTTTCGTTCTTTATGACAAGGCTTCCGTTGCTTAGTTCCTCAAAAAAGAAATGGTCCTCAATGTCGGCAATACCAAGAGGTGAGAGCAGACTGTCATTCTCCAAGGCTGTGAGTTCATCTTTGGTAACAACAAAATGAGGGGAATGGATGTACAATTCATTTCCTTTCTTCTCGAATCGGAAGAGAATCTTCAGATTTCCATTGTCGATGTCTCTCACGAGAAGGAGGTCATTCTCGAACGCCCAATAGATATAACTGCGAGACATGTCACAGATGCCGCCCGTGGACACTGTGTCGGTTTGGCGTAACTGCCAATTCCCGTCCAATTTCCCGTTATCTGACATCTCTAGTTCACACGCCGAAAGCAGGAAACATGATAATATGATGAAAATGATTTTCTGCATAAATCTGTTTATTGTTCTAATCTTATGGTGAGGGTGGCTCCCGTATTGTTTCCCAACAGTTCGCCGCGATCCAGTCCAAAAGCGGCACCAACAGTGATCCCTTTGTAGATGCGGTTTGCGTTGTAATTGGCTTCAAGCCCTATGCTGAAATTGCGCTTAGGGTCAAAAAATGGTTTGTCATATGTACCTAATCCCTCTTGCCATGAGGCTCGGATGCGGTAATGGATATCGCGGGTCGGTTGTCCGGCTATGCCCACATGCCATGCTGTGAAGCGGTTACACTCAAAGTTGAGATTCTTGTCTTCGTTGTAGATAGGAGAACGGTACAGCGGATTGCCAAGTGTTTGCCCCCAATGTTGCCAACCAGGCTCAATGCTGTTGTTGTAATAGTTGTCGACTCCTCCGATATGGTCGGTTATCTGTGGGGTCCGATCTGTATAGACAGGACCACTTTGGTATCTTGTATAGACGTATTCCACAACAGCATCGCTTACCCAGCGGAAATTTTTCAGATGTACATCAGCGCCAAGCATAATGTCTTTCAACGGATACACCAGATAGCGGTGCTTTTTCTTTTTCATCTGTCCGTTCTCGTAAGCATAACCGTCATAATCCAGATGAAACATGGCAGAGTGGTCTTCGAAGAAATGATCTGCATAGAGTCCAAATTGGGCTGCTTGGGCGTCATAGTTGAACCTTAGCACCCAACTGCCCAGCATGTTGCCCTCGTTGTTTTGGGTTGCTCCGTCCATAGAGTCTGAACCGCCCCCAATGAATGCGTGCCAAAACGAACGGAGGTTTCTTGCACTTTTTTCCTTTTGATATCCTGTTTTAGTGCGTTCATAATGCGTTCCTCCAAACTGGGTTGCCATCTCAAGTCCCAGTTCCACAGTGAACGGTTTGTTCTCTTTTCCTAGTCTGAGGTATCCTGCTTTGGTGTGCATGAGTACATCTTGGTCATAGTGGCTATGACCTTCGGCAAAGTCTTTTTGGAAATGGTTGTCAGTGAAAAGTCCCCATGCAATATGTCCCTTGAAAGCTATGAATCCTTTTGTATATGGGATCTCCCAATAATTGGGGAGGGCGAAACGTAGTTCGGGGTAGGGTCGGGCATTGATGCCAAATGTTTGTGAACCGCTGCTCAGTTCATTGTTCTTCAACTGCATCGGCTGTTGTTTCTGCCCGACGGTCAATGTCCCTTTCATCCATCGTACATCGGCATAGAACTGTTGTACGACAAACTTGCTGGTATAATTCGCAGGAATGACAAGGTCTGCACCATATCCAATGTCCCAATGCCGGGTAGAGTCATTGTCAGCTCTTCGGAACACTCCACCACGGATGTCACCAGAGTTCCTTTCGATGGAAGATAGACCATACCGGTTAGCTGTTAGCCATAAGGGTGCATGCCTACCGTCTGAAAGCGTTCCTGACATCTCTATGGAATAAGAAATGCCTTTGCCCAAATTCGGAGATTGGGCAAAGGCATGTAGAGTGGTGGCCAATAATGATGTCAGAATAAGCTTTTTCATTTTGATTCAGAATAGGTGTGCTATTTAGCAAAAGCGACAGCACGAGTTTCACGGATTACTGTGATTTTCACCTGACCCGGATAAGTCATCTCATCTTGAATTTTCTTGGCGATATCGGCACTAAGAGCGTCAATATCTTTGTCGGAAATCTTGTCGGCACCCACGATGACACGCAGTTCTCGACCTGCTTGTATGGCATAAGTCTTGGTCACACCAGGATAACTTGCAGCAAGGTTTTCGAGGTCGTTCAGACGCTTGAGGTATGCTTCGACAATTTCACGACGTGCACCAGGACGTGCACCGCTGATGGCGTCACATACCTGCACGATAGGAGCCAACAAAGTGGTCATTTCCATTTCGTCATGGTGAGCACCGATGGCATTGCAGATGTCAGGCTTCTCTTTGTATTTCTCTGCAATCTGGGCGCCATAAAGTGCATGTGGAATCTCTAATTGTTCATCTGGCACTTTGCCTATATCGTGCAACAGACCAGCACGGCGGGCTTTCTTTGGGTTGAGTCCCAGTTCGGCAGCCATGACTGCACAAAGATTGGCTGTTTCGCGAGCATGTTGCAACAGGTTTTGACCATAGGAAGAGCGGTATTTCATTTTGCCGACGATGCGAACCAGTTCTGGGTGCAGGCCATGTACTCCAAGGTCAATGCAAGTGCGCTTACCTGTTTCCACTATTTCATCTTCCACTTGTTTCTTCACCTTGGCAACGACTTCTTCAATACGTGCAGGGTGGATGCGTCCGTCAGCCACGAGTTGGTGGAGGGCCAGACGGCAAATTTCACGACGAACGGGGTCAAAGGCACTAATGACGATAGCCTCAGGTGTGTCATCGACAACTATTTCTGTACCAGTGGCTGCTTCCAATGCACGGATGTTACGGCCTTCACGCCCAATCACGCGACCTTTAACTTCGTCCGATTCAATATGGAAAACGCTGACAGAATTCTCCACCGCTGTTTCACTGGCCACACGCTGGATAGACTGGATGATGATCTTCTTTGCCTCTTTATTGGCTGTCATCTTGGCTTCGTCCATGATTTCATTAATGTACTGCTGTGCTTGGGTCTTAGCCTCGTCTTTCAGTGATTCTATCAAGGACTCTCTTGCCTCTTCTGTGGTCAAGCCTGAGATTGTTTCCAACTTCGAACGCTGGTCAGTGATGAGGGCGTCAAGTTTTTCTTGTTGCTTCGACAGATTGATTCGTTGCGATTCAACCTCGTTCTGTTTTTTCTGAAAGTCTTCATTTTGCTGATTCAACGTAAGTTCACGCTGCTTCAGTTTGTTCTCATACGCTTGCATCTTTTGATTGCGCTGATTGGCTTCTTTGTCCAGCTCAGACTTCCTGTTTAGGAACTTTTCCTTGAGCTCCAACTGTTTCTTCTCTTTGAGCGCTTCAGCCTCAATCTCTGCTTCCTTAATGATTTGGTTGTACCTCTGCTTGATGATGTAGCGGAATAGGATGAATCCTAAAATTCCTCCTAGAATCAAACAGCCAATAGCAATGCTTATTGTTAATATTATATCCATGTTTATTTTTTTGTTGGGGTTATACAATATTGAAAAAGCACAATCCAAGTTATTCACATCTGGATATCTATGTGAACACCTGAAATTGTGCCTTAAAGTCTCATAATAGGAAACAGTACCTATATGTAATAATATATGTATAGGACTGTTGTTCTCTTATTTGATTCCGAACGATTCTATTTCTTTCTCAATGTCATGCATCATCTCTATGTATGGCTGGGTGTCTGCTCTGTTCGAAACCTTGACCGCTTCCACTGCTGTGTTGAGCATTGCCATTACATAATAGTACTTATCATTGGATAACTGGGGATAAGCATCGCGTAATCTTTGAATAC
>Ga0256406_1004262_pt1 | contig 16678 bp, 12 predicted proteins | sample RumenRJG_03DNA_FD_185986 | JGI IMG/M metagenome (GOLD analysis project Ga0256406, IMG submission 185986) | Bovine rumen microbial communities from Lethbridge, Alberta, Canada - RJG_03 | ecosystem: Host-associated > Mammals > Digestive system > Stomach > Rumen | place: Canada: Alberta | collected... | reverse complement strand
ATTCTTCTATGCATGCGCTCCGCTCCGCCATAGCCATCCTTCCGGATCACCTGCCACAGCTTTCCGCGGTCTGCAGGAGGAACAGATGGGTGAAGGAGCTGCCCATTGTACTTGGCTGCTTTTTCATACGAAGACGGCCACAGGCGAATGCCGCTGCCATATCTGTTAAGAAGCTCTCTTCCGCGCGCATTATTTACAACAAGGGCAGATACGCCCTTCTCCATATCGAGATCACCGCCATTTTCCGGCATAAGCTCCGGATGGACAAGATCGACGCACCAGAAGTCTCCGGCCGTGATATCGCCCTGCCGCTTTGCCGACGCATACGGACACTGATAGCAGTTCTCCCGATATGTGTAGGATTTCAGGAAGAAATAATAGTACGAGGATGCCTCCGGTGAGAATGCATACTCCCTATCTCTTCCGTTCTTGTCCCTCACTGTCATGCTTCCATAGAGCTTCCATCCCTTCCGCTTGTCCCGGAAATGAAAGTCTGTGACGGTTCCGCCGCGACGGCTTCCCTCGATACGCAGATACTCATGAAACAGCCTCGCGTTTGGGACGCCATGGCAGACAATATCGAGACAGTAGAGATTCGGCTCATCCTTTCCAAGAAAACCGCGGAGACACGCGACCTGGCACGGCGTTCCCGTAAAGAGAACCCTTTTTCCTGCTTTCAAATCCTTCTGCACAAGCGGAAAGATGCCCTGCGTACTGCTCTGCACATATTTCGAGCCGCACAGCTTCTTCAGATCCTTCGGATCATCCACACGGATATGACGCGCTGAGAGGCCTTTCTCACTCGTCTCCATTACAGAGCCGTATATGATTCCGCCTCCATCAAGAAAGGCCTTCTCAAGGGCCGCAGCAGCGCCGCCGGATGAGGAAAGAGAAAGATCCGTGGACAGGGACTGCGCAATGCATGTCTCATTTTCTGATTCCGCAAGGATATGCCGGTACCCGCAGGATCTGATACACTTCCCGCAGGAGATGCATTTCTTGTAATCGATAACCGGATAGAGAAAGCCATCCGAATCCTCCTGCATATCGATGGCACTCACAGGACAGATATCCGCGCAGGCGCCGCAGCCGCAGCAGTTCCTGTCACAGTCCACAAGCTTCATGCCCTCTCTCCTCCATTGCTGTCTTTATTCTGATCTGAGGGATGGCCTCCCTCGTCTTTCTTCACAGACTGAGTTCTATCCCCGTTCTTTCCGTCTGAAAGCGCCCGGGAAATTCCCTCCAGCATCCTATATCCGTTTTTTTCGTCAGGCTCGAGATATGCGCCCTCACCCCATTCATTCCATGCGTTAAGAAAGAGCATTCTCCGGTTCTCCTTCCGGAGGCGCCTGACCATTGCCTTCATATACTTCTCAAAAGCTTCCGGAGATGTTCCCGCATATGTGATGCCGTGCTTATTCCTTGGCGTATTGTCCCAGTCAGTAAATGCGCCCGGAATAAGACCGGGTGTCCACAGCTGGCTCAGAATCTTTTCCCAGGTCTCGTCATAGAAATACATGGCAAGAGCCTTCGACGCAGAAGACGAGGCGGAAGCGGTGCCTCCGCCATGCATTTTCCGGTATTTTGCGATCACATCCTCACCGAAGACCTTACGCAGGGCATACACCTTCTCCGAGTTTCCATGCAATTTCTCCTCCGGCGGAGATGTCATGTACCGCGAATAAACGGGCTCAAATTCAATCAGATAGTCGAAGATATCATCCCGGTAATACATGTCATTATAATACGTCGGAAACTGATACGCGAGACATAAGTCCGGAAAGCCTTCCTCTTTCGCCCGCTTCCGGAAGTATCTTGTCATCGCGTAGACATCCGGCATGATGTCAGGCTTATAGATTATAAAGAGCGGCTTTCCCTTCACGGTAATATATCTCCTGTCCTTGAAGAACGGAAGAAGATATTGAAAATGAGCCTCCCACTCCTTCTCGCCGCCATATTCCTGCCGGATCATGATCTCATGATTTCCTCCGTCCCAGTTCCTCGACCAGTTTTCATTGGCCCAGGAGAAGCAGAACGGCAGATCGATGGACGGGTCCGCGAGCATCTGCTCCGCCGGCTTCTCAAGAAGCTTCTTTCCGCCCCTGAACCAATAGTGATAGTAGCAGAACCCATAGACACCGTACTTCTTTGCGAGATCCGCCTGCCAGCGCTTCACATCATTGTCTGTAAGGTCATAATAGTTCCCGTGAAGCGGCCGCCGCGGCTCATTGTGGCCTGGAAAAAGAGGCACAGCCTTCCGGACATTCGTCCACTCCGTAAAGCCCTTTCCCCACCAGCGGTCATTTTCCGGGATTGTGTGAAACTGAGGAAGATAAAATGCGATAATTTTCGGGTCTGCATTATCATAAATTTCCGCCATTCGTTTTCTCCTTCCTCTCCTTATAGGCTCTGTCCGCCCTGGAAAATGCACTGATCTGCTGCTTTGTGAGGGACAGTAGCGCCTCTCTGCGAAACAATCTTGCAAGAAGATACATCCGCCGAAGCTCCGCGCGCTTCATCCGCCGATACAGATCCGCAGATTCTTGCCCGTAGCACTTCTCGAAAAACAGCATCTTCCCGAGCTGCCGCATTGCATACTGCCGGCTCTTAAAGCCGGGCTGTCCTCCAAAGCTGCCTCCATCAAGATGTATGATCTCCGCCTCCGGGACGCTCATAACCGCTCGTCCCTTCTTCCGAACGCGGAATGACAGCTCCGACTCCTCCGCGTACATAAAGAAATCTCTGTCAAAGCCGCCGAGCTCCTCAAACAGGCTCCTTGAAATCATCAGATCCGCACCGAATACGTAGGCCACCTCTTCCGCACATCCGGATGTATTAAAATTCTGATCAGCAAGATGATGCGCCCGCTCATTCTCCGGCAGTCTGTCTCTCCTCCGTCTCTCTCTGATTCCTGTAACAATTCCGTTCCATGAGGCTGCGCGTCTCACAGATTCCGGACTGTCAAAAGACCGGCAGAAGGAGCCGGCAGGACTGCCATCTGCCGAGAAAAGATTTCCTCCCGCAATGCCGCAGCTTCTGTTCTGCTCCATATATCGGAAGAGGATGCTTACCGCATCATTTCGAAGAAGGGTATCGGAATTAAGAAGAAAAAGATACGTCCCGGATGCGTACCTTGCCGCAAGATTGTTAGCCCTGCCAAAGCCAAGGTTATGTCCCGCATCAATGAGCCGCACACTCTCCGGAAGAGTGGATTTCATTTTCTGAAGGGAACCGTCTCCAGAGCCATTGTCGACTACGATAATCTCGTAAGAAACGTCCTCCGTCTTCTCTATGACGGATCGCACGCAGTCTGCCACGAGCTCCGGCGTCCTGTAATTTATGATCAGTATGCTTACGTCCACAGAAATATCAATTCCTCCCTCTCTTCAGGATTTTCTTCAGGTGTGCGTACCTCTCATCTCCAAGAAGTGATATAAGCGCACGGTTCGGCAGATGACGGATCCGGTCAAGCTCCCGCTCGTGTCTCCTCCTTTTCTTCTCCTCTTCCGTGAGCCACGATGCGTCGAAGTGATGAATCGAGTATGTATTTTTCGTAATCAGGCGCTTATGGCTCTCCCAGTCGACAGGGCAGAAATAATCGGATGGATAGATCGTGATTTTTCCGATTCTCTGCAGCGTATTGTCACGCCTCAGACCAAGCCGCGCGAGTGCCTCTGTATTGTAGGTTGGAGACGGATCGAGATTCAGCGACCCGTCTTCTCTCTCAAAGGAAAGGTCCTTGTAGATGTCCCGCATGGTGCCTATGACGGGATCTCCGGCTTCTGCCCCGAAGCCGCTGCCCGTGTTAATAGAATACCTGCCGCTGCTGTCCGCCCGCTCAAAGCCTATAAAACCATCTCCCGCAAGGAGCTCATCAATCGGTCGGATCAGCTCAACGTCCGTGTCGAGATAAATGCCTCCATGTTTGTACACGATATCAAGGCGTGCGAAATCAGAAACAAACCCCCAGCGCCTCGCCTCATATGCCTCGCGCATATACCTGTTCTGTGTCACATCGTAGTTTGTCTCATTCCACTCCGTGATCTCACACTCAGGCGCGTACTTCTTCCAGCTCTCTATGCAGCGCGTAACAAGCTCGTTCTTTAATCCGTTTCCAAACCAGCAGTAATGAATCCTCTTCGGCAGAGCCATCTTCTCTTCCTCTCCTTATTCCTCTCCCATCTTCGCGCAAAGCAGATAAACCAGTCACAGAATCATGTGTGTCTCACAGAATATCTTGTATTTTCCGTATTCTCTCCGGAGGATAGCCTCTGCAAGAGGCCGGCACTCCTTATCCTGCTTCACAAAGGGCAGATAGTGCTCCTTAAGGAACTGTCCCGTACATATAAAAACCGCCTCGCGGATATCTTCCGGGAGAAGCGCAGTTCTTCGATATGTCATGACAATCTGCCTCATTGCTGCCCGGTAAGACTCGATGTCCGCCTTAAGACCAAGCGTATCCCGTTCCTTTTCGCATAGAAGCATGATCCAGTACGAATCGAGCCGCCTCCTGTCTGCATCATGCATTTGCGTGATGCTGCCCGGATGAATCCGATACGCGTACACCTGATTCGGAACCATCGTCTTTTTCTTCGCAAGTGGCAGAACAAGTGCACTAATAATCTTGTCCTCGTATAAATACTCCTCAGGAAACGAAAGTCTCTCAAACAGGTTTGCCCGAAAGACCTTCATAACCGGGCCACCCCAAAATTCTTTGTAATCTGCAGTCTTTATAAGACCGATTGTTCCGTTTTCTCCGAAGCGAATCCCATTTCCCTCGACAACATCAAAGTATCCCTCATCGGCCTTCTTCATAAGACACTCGATCGCCCCCGGAAGAAGATAATCATCCGAGTCGAGGAAAGAGACATAGCGGGCACATATATCCGTGAGCCCGCGGTTTCTCGCGCCGGAATATCCGCGGTTCTCCTCGTGGATCACCTCTATATTGTCCCGATTCGCGTAAGTATCCAGTATAATGCCTGTCTCGTCTGTAGACCCGTCATCGATAACTCTGAGCAGAAAAGTATATGTTGTCATTTGCGTAAGAACCGAATCGAGGCACTCCCGGATATAAGGCGCCGCATTGTAAGCTGGCACGATGATCAGCAGATCATATCTTGCAGGAAGTATCCTGTTGCTTGTCAGTGATGTTGTCTTCGGCATTGGATGGAAAGCCGTAAGACGCCGCTCCGCCTCTTTGAGCGAAAGATCTGATTTCTCCCGCGCCAGAAGAAAGCGGGCCTTATCCTTTTCTTCCTCGGCAATGCGTCGTCCACCCCGGACAAGCGGGATTCCGAGGCACTCAGCCTTCACAAGTACCATGCGCGCCTGTACTTTTGCGCTGACGCGCATGCCCGGGATAAATAGATGCGCACACCTCGCCTCCGGATCACCAAGAATCATCCGGGCATACGCCCGTTTCTCCTGTTCATCCGTAAGAAAACGCCTCTCGTTGAGCGACAGGAAGATAAAAAACCACCGGAGGATCTCAATCTGTCTCCGGTATATCTCCCCTTTATCACCGAACTCACGCATGATGGCCGCAAGGCTTCTCTTGCATGACTCCCACCTTCCGCTCCGGAAAGACCTCGAAATGGAAGAAGGGTTATAGAAATAGTGATAGACGCATGGCTTGTCGATATAATAAAACCGCTGCGCAACATACACAACACGTGCGCTGAACACGATGTCTTCACTGTAGCGGATCGTTTCATCAAACTGAATTTTATGTTCATCGAGGAAGCTTCTCCGATAGAGCGACTCCCACACACCGAGAATCGGCGCAAGCGTCATCTCCGAAGTCGCGATGATCTTACCAAGAAGCTCATCTTCAATTTTTTTCCGGTCATAGAGGCCACCCGGGATCTCCCGCTCAGGTCCCAACATACACGGTGCGTCCACGGGAAGTCCCGGCCAGCCCGACCGAATCGCCCGGAACCGGACAAAGTCCGCCTGATATTTCTCCGCTGCCTGATAAAGAATCTCCATACCGTCCGCGTCGAGCCAGTCGTCACTGTCGAGGAAGAAAATATAGCGGCCATGCGCCACAGCAAGCCCTGCATTTCTTGCGGACGCAAGACCTCCGTTCTCCTTGTGAACGGCACGTACCCTCATATCTTTTGCCGCATACTCATCACAGATCATCGGGCACTGGTCCGGTGATCCATCGTCGACCAGAATGATCTCGAGGTCATGAAGCGTCTGCGTGAGCGCGCTGTCCACACAGCGCCGGATATATGGCTCTACCTTGTAGACCGGAATAATGATTGTCACAAGTGGTTCTTCCATACATTCACATCCTTTTTCCCTGTTTTGTGGTACTGCTGATCACATGAAGAAGATATGCCCGCGATTCATCTGCCCTCTCCGAAAGAATCCTGCGGACCCCTTCATAATCCGCCGCCAGGTTGTCATGGCCGAGTCCGAGTAAACGGAGAAAATCATGCATTCTCGTGTTAATCGGTTCCTTCCTGTCATAGACCAGAAATGGTCGCTCAAATAACACGGAAAATGCAGTCGCGTGGAAGGAATTGGTTACAACAGCATCCGCATACCTTATGAGAGATAAAAATTCAAGCGGTCCTGCCTCCGCCTTGCGGTCAGCCTCCGCATGTCCCGACATGGACACTGTGATGCAACTCTTCTTCCTGGCAATCGTTTCAGCTCTCCGCATGAGCTCCGGATTTTGATCGAAGTCGTAAATCAGAACATACGGCTGATCAATCATCCGGTTTTCAGATAATCCAAGCCACACCGATGGATCTGGGAGAAAAACAGGGTCGAGAACCTGCTGCGCATTCTCGATTCCCATATGCTTCAGCAGTTCAAGCCCTGTGCTCTCCCGCACAGAAATAAAGTCAAACCGTTTCAGCATGGAACTGATCTTCTTCTCTTTCTCTTCCGCAATATGATCCACTGCAAAGCTCGCCGCATAGGAGGCCCTGACCACAGGATCCGGAACGAAATCAAGATAAAAGGCAGGGTCAAGACCGTTCTTAAAATATGGGTTCCAGATCTGATCGCTCCCAGCGATATAGAGATCTGCCTGCGGCGGATTTTTCTTTAATTCAGCATCAGATGTATACGATCTCTCCGTAAGCGAAAGATACTCTCTGGTAAATTTATCAAACAGCCTCTTCTTCAGCGACTGCCTCGCGCGGATGCGGCGCGGAAGCTTCAAGATACCATACACTTCGCGAAGTATTGGCCGGTCATAGGCCGGATTATCTACACCCCAGAGCTTATAATGACGGAGATACGGAGGTTCATAATCGATAATCTTCACGTCATGTCCCAGATCCTGAAGATAACGGAATAAGGCATATGCCTGCAGACTCGCCCCGACATTATAGACATTATGACAGGTAATCGTTTTAATCTTCATCCGTTCTATGTCCCCACTCTTCATCAGGTTGCTTTCTATCCCGCAGACCATCCATCTACGGGATCAGCGCGTACAGCTTCTCCACTTCTTTTCTCTTTGAGTAATCGCGCGTCAGGCAATTCTCCACAAGACGTCTCATTCTCTCAGGATCGCGCAGAAGCGTCACCATTCCTTCCGCAAAGTCCTCGTTGTCCTGCGGAAGGATCACGCCGTCGATTCCGTCCTCAAGCTGTCCGGCAGACGTCTGGTATTTCGCGATAACAACCAGCTTTCCCAGCATCTGTGCCTCATGGACAGACACGCAGTTACCCTCATAGCGGCTCGGCTGCGCGTAAAGATCGCAGCGGCGCATATATGGATATGGATTCTCCTTCTTTCCAAGTAGAATTACATATTCTTCCATGCCGGACTCACGGATTCTGCTCTTAATCAATGCCTCATCCGGACCATATCCGATGATATACCACTTGATATTCATGCCCAATTTCCGGACTCGATGACAAATATCGGGCACATTATCGAAATTCTTTGCGTCTGTATAGCGGCCGACAGAGAGAACCCGCACAGATCCGTCATCCGGCATCTCCCCATCCGGAACCGTCTCCTTTGATTCACGGCAAATCATCTTCGCAGGCAGGATATTATCAATCCGAACAAGCCTGTTCTTAAGCTTTGGGAACACAGAGATGAAGCTTCTGCTGACGGCATCAGAAATTGAGATAATGTTGTCATACTGTCCCCACATCCTCTCTTCCGATGGCACATCGATCGATATCTTCGCGTAATCCGTGTGAATCCAGGCGATCTTCTTTTTTGCACGTACCTTTCCGGCCACGATATAGTGCGGCGTCAAATAGCTTATCGCAAGATCGTAGACTGTATCCGGCTGAATCGGCGGAAACAGCCGCCACGTATATTTGTGGCTGTACTCAATTGCGACATCACTCTTCTCCAGATGATGTACTTTATTATAGCGGGCGGCCGCAATCTTACCGCGAAGTCTTGCCAGCGTGAGACGCACCTTTCCCTCTCGCAGTGTTTCGACCATCGGCCGCTCCAGCACAGTATACTGCGAAATTTCCGGGAGAAGATTCACTGTCTGCGGGATATCCTTAAGCAGCTCACCCTCATGCCGCATGAGAAACAGATCAATCTGATAGCGGGTGGGATCAACCGCGTTAAGGAGACCGATCAGGCTCTTTTCAGCGCCTCCGAGCTCCATTGCGTGCATGACAATCAGAATCTTCTTCACGTTTTCTTATGCCTCTTCATGATATCAGTTCCAAAAATCCGGTGGACCGGCTTCATCAGCTTGCTCCGAAGGACAAGTCCCGGACTGATCCAGCTCTTCGCATACCAGTGAATTGAATAGGTATTCGACGTCTTCCGGAGCCTTCCTGTCGGATCATCGTATGGATTGAAATAATCTGCCGGATACACCGTGAATTCATCAAAGGTCTGATACTGCCCGTTCCGGACCAGGCCCATCCTCTCCAGCGCCCTCGTATTCAGCGCAGGGCAGCTGACCGTCCCGTGCTGTCCGTCAAGCATCCCGTCATATTCTCTGATAAGCTCTTTCAGGACAGGGCTGCCTGCTTCAGCGCCAAACCCAAGTCCCGTAGCTACATACTGATTGGACTCAAAACCAAAGAACGCTCGCTGATCAAGCAGATCATCGAAGGACTTCACAACCTCCACGTCCGTATCAAAATAAATGCCGCCCTCCTTCTCGATGATCACTAGGCGCGCGTAGTCGCTTAAGAATGCATATTTTTTCTGCTCACAGCACATCTCTGTGTACGGGTTCAAATGCACGTCAAAATTGTTCTCATTCCATTCTTTAATCTGGTAATCGGGACAGAACTTTTTCCAAGACGCAATGCATTTTTTGGCAAGCTGTGGCTTTTCCTTCCCGCCGAACCAGCAGTAATGAATCACTTTCGGTATCATTGGTGCATCTCCTCAGTGCGTTGATAAATTTCCAAGGCGTCTCCGATGGAGTGCCATGTAAACCGGTGCCGGAAGCAGGCCGACCAGGATCGGCCGGAGGGCAAACACCGCGTCATATACCGGCAGATGCAGAGCATAAACGCCGTAGCGGATCACATACGCCTCATTCAGGCGATATCTGAATTTTCTCCGGCTGGCAGCATTTCTGTCGTCCCGCATCTGATAGAGCGGCTCGTGGATGTTTCTTCCGCGATACCCTTTCGCGTACAGCTTGATCCAGAGATGATAATCCTCAACGCGGAGGAGGCGCCTCGCCTCGCTGTATCCTCTGACGGAGAGCATCGCGTCCCGCCTCACAAGGCACGGCGCATGACAGAACGGAGATCCTTTGAGGAAATCCTCCTTCTTCGGATACGACGGATGGCTGACCTTCCCGAATACGCCGCGCTCGTCAAAAAACTCCATATCGGTACTGACAATCGCAAGGTCCGGCTCCTTTCGGAAGGCATCAAGCTCCTTCTCGAATCTGTCCGGCGAGCAACGGTCGTCTCCATCCATACGCGCGATAAAGCTGCCACGTGCGTGCCGAAGGCAGCGGTTCAGCGTGTGATTAAGGCCTCTGTTTGACGGATTCCTAAGAACAATCACGCGGTTCCCTGTGTCCTTCCGGATCCTGTCGCGCAGCTCACATGCCGCTTCATAGGTCCGATCTGAGGACCCGTCGTCGCAGAGAATCAGCTCCCAGTCGCGGACTGTCTGATTGCAGATAGAATCAATCGCTTCCGTCAGCGTGTCCGCACAGTTGTAAATTCCCATAATCACACTGATCAGGGGATGCATTTCCTGACTCTTCCCGTTCAATTGTGCCTCCTAATCTCTCAGACCACCTGCCACGTCATGTGCATCTGGTAGTAATAAAATGCCAGATATGCCAGCACCGCGAGCACCTTGAGAAGTCTCGCGGACAGCTCTGTGAACATGTTGTCTATCTCCCACGGAAGAAGCACACCGGTCGCAAAGAGACTTGTGTAGATCGGCAGGCGGCCGATAAAGATGCCTGACGTGAACATACTGACGATGTAGAGCCCCGTGGAAATGACAGCCATATTGCAGGCGAGATTGATGACCGGGTCGTCCGCCTCGCGTATAAACCTAAGGCCGATGATGGACAGAACGGTCGGCACACTATAGACGGCGACGCGAAGGGCGCTAGTTCCGTTGTCGTTCCAGCTTTTCCAATCGCTGACGACGCTCTTGTACTGCGTGTCGGAAAGAAGCGTATCGAGAAGGTTCGTGAACCGTCCGACGTAAAACACGATGACGACACTCAGCAGAATGAAGAGGACCGTCCGGAAGTTCCAGGCCTTTCCCTGCACGATGAAGATCACGGGGATCATGAGGAGCGCGGACGCATGCATCGTGGCTGCCAGAAGGATGAGGATGATGGCCGGCGCAAACTTCTTCTTCAGGACAAAGCCGGTCGATGCGAGGCAGATCGTGACCGCAACGAACTGGCGGATGCCGTTGAACATCCACGAATAATAGTCTGTGGATGCAACAAAAAGAAACAGGGCGAAGACAAAGTCCTCAGAGTATTTTCTGAAAAAATGAAGGAGCAGAAGCCCCTGAATGATGGCAAGAACCAGAAAATAGATATGGACGTTGGAGCCGACAAATGCGCGGATCAGGGCTGTCAGTGCCGCAAAGCCCTTGTCCTTTGAGATCGATGCCACATAGGACGGAAGGCTGCCGAGCGATGCCGGCACCTTTTTGTACATGCTCATATAGGCTCCCGTATCAGCAAAGCGTGGCCGGAACCCCGCCCAGATAATTACGGGCAGAAATGCGACCACCGCGAAGGCGGGCGTAAAGCGGATTCTCCGCCTCCCGGCGACCATTTCCTCCTGTCTGAGTCCCTCGCCCCCAAGGAACGCAAAGACCGCTACGGCCGCGATCCATATCAAAATCAGATAGTATCCTGACATCTTCACCTCTTAGTTTCCGGTCCGCTTCTCCCCAAAGCAAGGGGTCATATCGGACCGATTTCCCGGATTGTCTCCCCGACAACCGCTTCTCTGTCAAATTCGCGCTCCATCTTAGCCCGCGCATTTTTCCCCATTTTCTCGCGCCTCTTTGGGGAGAGCGCAAGGAACTTCTTCATCGCGCGGTACAGGCTGTCCTCATCCTTCACGCGGACGAGCATGCCGGTCTCCGGCATGTCGACGGCCTCCCGGCAGCCGGGGATATACGTCGTGATGACGGGCCGCCCCGTCGCGGAGGCCTCGAGGTTCACGTTGCTCATGCCCTCGTGGTAGCTCGGCATGACGACGCAGTCACTCTCTGCGTAGTACGGGCGCGGGTCCTCCTTGAAGCCGTGGAACCTTGCGATGCCTTCATTTTCCAGGCGACGGACAGCGGTTTCATATGAGTCCTCGTAGAAGCCGACGAGATCAAGGATAAAGGAATAGCCCTCTTTATGGAGCCGCTCCGCCGCGTAGAAGAGCTCATCCATTCCCTTCTCCTTCATGATCCGCCCGATGTAGAGGAAATGCACGGCTTTATTTGATGGATACGGCACATACGGGTAAGCCTCAAGGTTCACGCCGGCGCCGCGGAGAACATGAAGCTTCCCGGCCAGCACGATATGCCTCCTTCGGAAAAGCTCCGCGTCCTTTTCATTTTCAAAGAAGACCGTGCGCGCCTTCCGGAGCGCTGCGCGGTATAAGAAGCTGACAAATGCGGCAAGTCCCGCGGACTCAAAGGCCGTCCCGAGGCCCTGCACGTTCGCGCAGTACGGAATGCCACGCTGCCCGCAAAGGAAGCCCGCGTAGATATTCGGCTTGATGGAATACGTGATGACAAGGGCGGGCTTCTCTTCCGCAAGAATCCTCCTGTACGTCCCGATAAGGCGCAGGTCCTTCACAGGATCGGTGCCGCGTCTGTCGACATCCGTCCGGATGCAGCGGACGCCCATCCTTTTAAAGTCCTCCTCGTGGCCGACAAACGGCATGGCCGCCGTGACGTCATAGTCCTTAAGGAGACTCTTAATCAGCTCTCTCCGAAACTGCCAGAGCATGTAGGAGTGGTTTGTGATGATGAGAATCCGCTTCCGCTCTCCGCTATGCTCCGCCTGTTCCCGCTTCATGGCGCCCGTGCCGCCCTCGACGACGCCCTCGCCGCTGAAGACATCTGTAAATGTCTTAAGGATGCACTCCATGTCAAGGAACGGGCTTACGTGGCTTGCATAGTAGCCATCGAGCCTTGCCTTCTCCGGGATCTCGAGCGTATCGCGCCCGTTCACCTGTGCCCAGCCCGTGATGCCCGGGTAGACGTCATTGGCCCCGTACTTGTCGCGCTCGGCGATAAGGTCGTCCTGGTTCCAGAGCGCCGGCCGGGGTCCCACGAACACCATTTTTTTCTTCGGGTCAAGGCTCAGCACGTTGAAGATCTGCGGCAGCTCATCGAGGCTGTGCTTCCGGAGGAACCGGCCGACCCTCGTGACATATCGGTCCGCGTCAAGGAGGTGCGTCGGAACGTCGTGCGGCGTATCGACGCGCATCGTGCGGAACTTGTAGATCTCAAAATAGCTCTTCCCGATGCCGACCCGCTTCTGGCGGAAGAAGACGGGCCCCGGGCTGTCGAGTTTTATTGCAAGCGCAATGAGAAGATAGACCCACCAGAACAAAAGGAGAAACAGCAGGGCAAGGAGCGATGACAGATACCGCTTGACGCAGAGCGCATAAAACCGCCTCATGGATTATACCCTCCGGTCCTGCCTCTCAGGTCCTCGTATTTTTTCATGTAGGCATTTCCCGGTGTCAGCGTACGGCTTCTCCGGGTCCCGGCTGCAGGTCCTGCGGACATAGCCGCCACATGGGCGGATGCCCCCGCTGTGCTGTTTTTCGCCGGGTGGTAGGTGCCGACGATGCCCATGATCACCTCTCGGATGAGCGGCGAGTTCTTCTCGGCTTCCTTCTTAAGTCCCTCGAGCTGCTTCTCGAAGACCGCATCGTCCATAGTAATCGGGTGGCCGATGAAGATGCGCTTGTTTTCTGTCTCTGTCATGCCCTCTTCATCCATGAGGAGCTCCTCGTAGAGCTTCTCGCCCGGACGAAGCCCTGTGTAGACGACCTTGATGTCCACGTCCGGCACATGGCCCGAAAGGCGGATGAGGAGCCGCGCCATGTCGTCGATCTTTACCGGATCTCCCATGTCGAGGACGAAGATTTCGCCGCCCTTTGCGTAGTGCGCGGCCTGCAGAATGAGGGACACGGCCTCCGGAATCGTCATAAAGTAGCGGATGATGTTCTTGTCCGTCACGGTGACCGGACCGCCCTCCGCGATCTGCTTCTTAAAGAGCGGAACGACGGAGCCGTTCGAGCCGAGGACATTTCCGAAGCGGACGGCGACATACCGGGTACCCGCGTAGCGCCGGTTCATGTCCTGGACGATCATCTCGCAGATGCGCTTTGTCGCGCCCATGACATTCGTCGGGTTGACCGCCTTGTCCGTGGAAATGAGAAGGAACATCGAGACGCCGTTCTCCCCGGCCGCCCTTGCGGTGTTCCAGGTTCCGAAGACGTTGTTCTTGACCGCCTCATTCGGGCTGTCCTCCATAAGCGGCACGTGCTTGTGCGCGGCTGCGTGGAAGACGCAGTCCGGCTTGTATTTCTTCATGACACCGAAGATCCGGTCATAGTCCCGGATGGAGCCGATGATCGTCACAAGATTGAGGTCCGGATAGAGATGCCGAAGCTCCTGCTGGATCGAGTAGGCGTTGTTCTCGTAGATATCAAAGATGACAAGACATGCCGGACCGGCCTTTGCGATCTGACGGCAGAGCTCGGACCCGATGGAGCCGCCTCCGCCCGTCACAAGGATGCGTTTTCCGTGAAGCGTGCGGAAGATCTCGTCGTTGTTGACCCTGATTTCCTTGCGCCCGAGGAGGTCCGTCACCTCGACGTCGCGGAGCTGTGAGACGTGGACGTCTCCCTCGACCAGCTGGTAGATGCCGGGAAGGACCTGTACCTTTGCGCTTGTCGCCCTGCAGAGGTCGAGCATTTCGCTTCTTACCTTCGCTGACGCCGACGGAATCGCAAAGCAGATCCGGTCGATGTCATAGCGGACTGCATTTTCCGCAATCGTGTGGCGGCCGCCGGCGACGAGAATGCCGTCCATCTTCTTGCCGATGAGCGCCGGATTATCGTCGATGAAGCAGCGGACTCTGCCGTTTAAGTGGGTGCTCGTGCTGAATTCCCGCGCGAGCTGATGGCCCGCGGCGCCGGCGCCGATGATCATGATGTTCTCGGTTGCCTCTTCATTTTTCTTTTTCTCTGAAGCCTTCCGGCAGTAGAAGCGGTAGGACAGGCGGATGCCGCATGAAAAGAGGAAGGACAGGACGTAGCCGACGAAGATGGCCGCGCGGCTCACCTCAAGCGGCAGGACGATCCACAGCCCAAGCAGGACCGGCACCAGCATGATATACGCCTTGACGGCCTGCTCGACCTCGACGACGCCGGCGTAGCGCCAGACGTTGCCGTAGAGTCCGAAGATATAGTAGATGATGAGAGATGCCGCGACCACAAACAGGACATAGATGGCGTGGTCCCTGACGGCGCTCTGTGCGATTGAAGAAAACGAAAAATCAAACCGGGCAAGAAGCCCGATCCAGTATGAGATTGCGATGCATATGCCGTCGCAGAAGGCGACAGCGACCGCACTGTGAAATGAATGCCTGATTCCAGACTTTTTCTTTTCCATTTGCAAGACTCCCCTCTGTCAAAACAAATGATGTATTTCTTACTGACCGGCCGAAGCCGTGTCAGAAGATGTGTTTTCTGTATTTTCTACTATGGTTCTTCCGTACAGGTCCGTCTGGATCTGCTTTGCATTTGCCGCAAGATCCGGCACCAGAACCTCCATGCCCTTCCGGAGCGTCTGCTCCGTGTACGTGCCCTCAAACGGGCACCGGTACTGCTCTCCGATCGTCATGCCGCCTGTGATAACCTTTGCGACATAGGACAGGATCTTCGTGTCGGTCATATCGGTCGTCAGATACGGAAGTGACTGGTTTGCGATGCTGAGAACCTCTGTGAGCCCGCCTGCGCGGACCTTCTCAAATGCGGCCATGAGGACTCGTCTCTGCCGGTCTGTCCGCTCCCAGTCGGATTTGCCGACATGGCGGAGACGCGCATAGGCGAGCGCCTGCTCAGGCGTCAGTGCGTTGACACCCACCTTGAGACCCCAGTCCGGATTTGTCTGCGCAAAGTAGTTCACCTCGTCCTGGTTGAGCTCAATGTCGATATTTCCGATCTTGGACATGACGTTGATAAAGCCCTCGAAATTCACCTCGACGTTGCCGTCGATCGGAATGCCGAGGCACTTCTCGATCGTATCGTCGAGGAGCTCCATGCCGCCGTACTGGTAAGCCGCATTGATGCGGTTGTCGCTGTAGCCTTCGATCGGCACGTAGAGGTCACGCATAATGGAGCAGAGCGTGATCTTTTTCGTCTTCGTGTTGATGCTGCAGATGATCATCGCATCGGACCGTGCCCGGCTCTCTCCGGGTCTTGCGTCCTGGCCGATGAGAAGGATATTCCGGATGTCCTTGTCGTAGATGACGCCGTCCGGCTTGTCCCACGTGATCTCGTCCGGATCGATCGTATCGGACCCTGTATTTCCCTCGTTGTCAAAGGTCTCGCTGTCGGGTGAGACGCGCGGAATGTCATCACTGACCCGTTTGATCTCCTTCAGCTTCGCGTATATGAAGATCGCGCAGACAAGAAAGAGAAGCAGAAGGACCGACAGAACGATGCGGACAGCCTTGCCCGCGCCGCTATGTCCCTTCTTGTATTTGTCACGGAATGTAACTTTCGTGTACTCTTCCTTTTCCTTGCGTCTCCTTTTAAAAAAATTATCCATAGACCCTCTCATCCCTCACATGAGATTCGCACTGCACTTTTACTATTTTACCATGATCGTAGCATTTGGCAAGAATGTTTGACAGGCAGTGCAGTCTGGCTCCGTATGCAGCTCCGACACGGTATTTATTTTTCCAGGATGTCTGCGAGTGGCCGCGACGTCTTCTGGCGCGTCATCTCAAGGATCCCGAGGCCCGTGAGGTCGACGACCTCCGTGCGCACATGGTCGCGCCGAACCGCCTTCCGCATCACATGGAAGAGCTCCTCGCGGTGGTCCTCCGATTTCATTTTGATGAAATCGACGAGGATCTCGCCGGAGAGGTTCCGGAGACGGATCTGGCGGCAGATCTCGGGGGCAGCCTCGATGTTGACGCGCCGGTAGGTCTCCTCCGGGATCCGTCCCTTCGAGCTCCGCCCTGTG
>Ga0256406_1004261_pt1 | contig 16679 bp, 12 predicted proteins | sample RumenRJG_03DNA_FD_185986 | JGI IMG/M metagenome (GOLD analysis project Ga0256406, IMG submission 185986) | Bovine rumen microbial communities from Lethbridge, Alberta, Canada - RJG_03 | ecosystem: Host-associated > Mammals > Digestive system > Stomach > Rumen | place: Canada: Alberta | collected... | reverse complement strand
AGATTATCGCGGATGCCGCCGCCGATGCACATCGGCGCGTTCAAATCATTGAACGCTTCGGCCAACCCGCCGACCACCCCGTGAATACGGCATTCCCCGAAGGGCAGTACCTTAAGGGTTTGCTCGTGCAAGTGATTTAAATTATTTTGTAGCTCAGTTCGGAGCCTTCTTGCAAAACGACAAGCGTCATCGTCTTTTTGCCGAGGGTTCGCTCAATGGCGAAGCCGTTGTCTGCGGAGCGAATTTCTAGCGTTCCTTCGCGAAGAACCTTGTTCTTGTTACGAAGCGCAATCATCTGCTTTAAAAATTCGTACAGCGGCTTGGCCTGCATTTCGGCCAGTTTGCTCCACGGTACGCTACGGCGGTTATCTGGGTCCTTACCGCCCTTCATCGAAAGTTCTTCACCGTAATAAATGCACGGCGCCCCCGGCAAGAAGAACAGGATTGCATACGCGAGCTTGATCCGCTCAAGGCTTGCGCAAGGCTGCGACATCAGGCGCGTCGTATCGTGGCTACCGAGCAGGTTCATGGGAATGTCGCCACGCCCCTCGGGGAAAGCCTTCTGCAAGCGTTCGCCAAATTCCTTGATCGAAATCGGATTCTCGTCGAACAGGAACTGCATGGTAGCCTTGCGGAACATGTAATTCATGACGCCGTCAAATTGATCGCCCTTGAGCCAGCGAGAAGGCTCATCCCAGATTTCACCGACAATATAGGCATCCGGATTCACCGCCTTGACACGGCGACGGAATTCCTGCCAAAAGCTATCGTCGTCAATTTCATTCGGAACATCCAAGCGCCAGCCGTCAATACCTCGCTTCATCCAATACTCGCCTACCGAGAAAAGGTATTCGCGAACATCGGGGCAGTCCGTATTGAATTTCGGGAGCGCCGGAAAATTCCACCAGCATTCGTAATTGGGCTTGTCGGTGTAGGCGTTCAGCGGCCAGCCCTTCACATGGAACCAGTCCACGTACGGAGAATGCTCGCCCAGCTCCATCAGGCTATTGAACTGGAAGAACCCGCGAGAGCAATGGTTGAACACGCCATCCAGAATCACGCGCAACTTTAGCTTGTGAGCCTTCTTGACCAAACGGTCAAAATCTTCGAGCGTGCCAAGCACCGGGTCAATCTCGAAGTAGTCCACCGTGTGGTAACGGTGATTCGAATTGCTCTTGAAAATCGGGCACAGGTAAATTGCATTGACGCCGAGACCAGCAATGTATTCCAGCTTGTCCTCGATACCTGCGAGGTTTCCGCCGAACATATTTTCACGGGTAGGCTTACTCCCCCACGCGACAAACTTGCCTACGGCATGATAACGCTCCGAACGGCAGAACCGGTCGGGGAATATCTGGTAGAAGATAGCGTCTTTAACCCAAGCAGGAGCAAACATAACTAGAACTTTGAGCTTAGAGCTTAGAACTTAGACACAATCACTAAGTTCTACCAACTAAGCTCTATCAACTAAATCTTCCACATCGGGCGGCGCTTGCGGACATCCACGAGCATGCGGATATCGGAGCTAAGCGATGTGTAATCCATCAGTTCGTCCACCGAGCAAGGCATACGATAGCACCAGTTAGAACCGCCCACCGTTCCCGGGACATTCACGCGTTCCGATTCCGGAGACCCCTTGGAAAGGCTTGCCGACAGCGCCAGGTAATCCTGCAACGGCAGAATACAGAACAAGCTATTAGCCGAATAGACATGCGTCAAAATCTGGCGCACGACAGACGGGGTAATTTCTTCGGGAGCCTTTCCCGGCAAATGGGCATGAGACCAATACAGGTCGCGGTCGAAATCCTTCTCGTACCAGAGTCCACGGAGCGTCGAGGAATCGTGACAGCTCGTAGCACACACGGACATACGCGGATATTCACCCATTTCGTAGTACGGAGAATACGGAGCATTCCAGTTGCGTGCCCAGCGTTCGATACGCAACGAAAGAATGTTCAACTTATGCAGCACTGAAGGAACGCACGGCGGCACGGCGCCGAGATCTTCGGCGCAAACAAGCATATCGGTTTCCTGAGAAAGTACCGTCAAAAGCTTCGTCGCATTTGCATCCCACAAGTCGTTCTGGGAATTTTCGTTTTCCTTGATCAGGTTACGCAGCTTTTCCTGTTCGTAATCCGGCAAGGTGAAGAGCACCGGCGCATTGTACCAGTACCAGTACGGGTAGAACGTATTTTCATCGCCCGACGGAACAAAAACGCGGTTCCAGTAAACCTTCAGCAACTTGTCCTTGACTTCCTGCGGCTCGTTCATTCCAAGTATTGCCTTTTCGGAAGAGTATTCCGGCTTCAGGATAAGGCGGTCTGGGTGACCATCGAGCTGGGTAAAGCATACCGGAGCCAGACGGTCGGTATCGTTTCCCAAGAATTCACGAAGTTGGTCGTAACCGTAATTCGGACGACGCAGGTATTCAAGAGTTTCGCGGATAAAGCCTGCGGAGCTGAGCTTTTCCCAAGTGAGCGGCACGCACGGATTGAAGTAGCCCAGAATACCAGTGACTTCTTTCTGCGGAATCGACCAGATGCGGAAGAAACCGAGCACATGGTCAATGCGATAGGCGTGATAGAACTTGCTGGCCTGAGCGAGGCGGCTACGCCACCATACAAAATCATCCTTCTCGATAACATCCCAACGGTAAGTCGGGAATCCCCAGTTCTGGCCGCTGTAGCTGAACATGTCAGGAGGAGCGCCCGCACGATCATCCAGAGAGAAGTACTTGCGGTCCGCCCATACATCGGCGCTATCTTCGTTAATCAAAATAGGAATGTCGCCCTTCAGGCGGAGGCCCATCTTCGAAATCTCTTCAATCACGGCGCTGAACTGCTTTTCGGCTTCGAACTGCATCCAGGCCTGGAACAGGTTGTCCTTCTCGAACTTTTTCCAAAGCTTTTCGATATCCTTGGCCGACGGATCGCGGAATTCGGGCCAATCCTTCCAGCTGGCTTCGCCGTTCATCGCCTTCAGAGTACAATAGACGCAATAAGGCTTTGACCACGGATTATCGTCAATCCAGCGCTGAAGCAGCTTGTCCTTTTTAAGTTCGCTATAACGATTATCAAAGATCTTGCGGAGAACAAAACGCTTCCAAGAAGAGATATGGTAATAGTCAATCTTTCCCAACTTGTCAAACTCGTGCTTCGCCGTGCGAATCTCATCTTCGACATCTGCAGAGCCTTCGACCGTCTGTACATTGATGAACACCGGATTCAATGCAAAAGCACTACGGGCACTGTACGGGCTAGATTCCGCCCCAGTGTCATTTACCGGCAACAGCTGGATGATATTGAAATCGCAGAACTTTGCCCAACGGGCAAACGGAATCAAATCCAGGAACTCACCGATGCCGATACTCTGCTTGCTATAGAGGCTAAAGAGAGGAACGGCTACGCCACTTTGAAAATAAGAAATGTCACCATATCGCATGCTGCAAATTTAACAAAGTGCGTAAGCATCCGTAAACCGAAAAAAGTGAACTTCTTTCTGTTTTCTTTTTATATTTTGTTATAATTTTATTAAATTAAAATTATGAGCTACGAATGCAGACATTTGCGGAATACCTTCTGCAATAAACGCAAAAAAGAATGCGACCCGGGCGCCCCCGGATGCGTTCTGCGCGGACGTTTCGTATTCCCCTTCAGCGAATCCGCTAACGCACCTGTAAAAGGTGAAAAAAATCCCTCAAAAAAATAGTCACAAGGCGCAAGCGGTCTTCGTGAGCGGTTATGTTAAGCCATTTTTGATGCGTCAGTGCTCTTCATCGCGTCAAGCCTTACCTTCCCCGCAAAGAAGCTGTAAGCGGCAGGCACAATAAAGAGAGTCATGAACGTTGCGAAGGTGAGTCCACCGGCGATAGCGATACCCATCGCAATGCGGCTCGGGGTGCCGGTCAAAATGAGCGGCACCGCGCCCAATACCGTCGAAAGGCTCGTCATCAGAATTGGGCGGAAGCGGCGTTCCGCCGCAAAACGAGCCGCCTCTAGCTTGCTACAGCCGGTACTCGCCGCAATTTGGTTCGCAAATTCCACAATCAAGATGCCGTTCTTCGTCACAAGCGCAATCAGCAAAATCAGCGCAATTTCACTGAAGATATTCAGCGTTTGTCCCGTAAGGAACAAGCAAGTCAAAGCACCTGCCAAGGCAAGCGGCACCGTAAAGAAGATCACGAACGGCGCACGGAAACTTTCGAACTGCCCCGCAAGCACCAAGAACACAAGTGCCAAAGCCAGCAGGAACACAATGTAAAGACCGCTGGAGCTTTCCTCGAATTCCTTCGAAGATCCGCTCAGCGCCGTACTGACATTCGGATAATCCTTCAGCAAATGCTTCGCGATGCGGCGCATTTCTTCGACGCCGTCGCCAATCGTCTTGCCGGGCACAAGGCCCGCCTGAATCGTCGCGGCACTGAATCGGTTATAACGCGGCAGCGACGGCGATGCCGACTGCTCGCTATAAGTGATAAAGTTATCGAGGCTCACAAGCTCGCCCTTGTCGTTCTTGACCGTAAGCATCGAAATGTTTTCGGGCATGCTGCGGTACTGGTAACCGACTGCACCAATGATATCGTACTGGCGACCGTCCTTGTAGAATTCACCATAAGTCTGGTCACTAATCGCAAGCTGCACCGCCTGGGCGATATCGTTCACCGACACCCCTTCTTCGTTCGCCTTGTCGCGCAGAATTTCAATATGGAGTTCCGGCTTGGTAAAGCGCAAATTGCTGTTCACCACGCTAAACACAGGGCTCTTGCTCGCCTCTTCTTCGAACTTGGGTACAAGTGTACGCAAGATTTCGATATTCGGAGCCTGCAGCACAAACTGCACCGGGAGACCGCCACGCTGCGTACTGATACTCTGCGGTTCGAACACCATCACGCGCAAGTCGGGATATTCGTTTCCGAGAATCTGAATGGCATGCGCAATTTCACTCTGCGGCCGACGAGCCTTTTTGTCGTCATTCAGCGTAATGCGCATTCTGGAATTGCCCGCATTCCAAGCACCCGCCTGGATTTCTGAATATTCGTTGCTATCCATGAGCGCAATTACTTCTTCGGCAAAGGCATCGGCCATGCGCTTGGTGCGAGTAAGCGTAACACCTTCGGGCATGTTCAAGTTCACCATGACCGCATTGGAATCTTCGGTCGGAGCCATTTCGCTACTCATGTTGTTGAAGCAGAAATAGGCAGCCACCAAAAGCCCCGCCACCACCGGGAACAGGAGAATTCTCAGTCTAAGGAATCCTCCGAGCAACACGGAGTAAATACGGTTCAGCCAGTCGAAGAACGGCTCCGTGACGCGGAAAAACCAGCCCTGCTTTTGACGGCTCAAGAACTTGGAACAAAGCATCGGCGAAAGCGTGAGCGCGCAAAGCGTCGAAAGGAACACCGTGCCAATCATCACTGCAACGAATTCGCGGAACAAAAGTCCAGTCGTCCCCCCCAGCGCAAGCACCGGCACAAACACGGCCATCAGCACCACGGAGGTCGCAATTACCGCAAAGAAAATTTCATTCGTGCCCGCGACTGCAGCCTGTTTGGGCGTCATGCCGCGTTCAATCTTATGGTAAATGTTTTCGACAATCACAATGGCATCATCAACCACAAGGCCAATGGCAAGCACCATCGCTAAAAGCGTCAGCACATTAATCGAGAAACCGCAAAGGTAAAGTACAAAGAAGCTACCGATGACAGACACCGGCACCACCACCATCGGGATAAGTGTCGTACGACCTTCGCGGAGGAACGCAAAGATAATGGCAATCACCAAAAGGAACGCAATAAAGATTGTCTCGACCACTTCTCGAATTGAAGCGCGGATGTTGACGGACGTGTCGCGACCGTAAAGGACTTCGACACCTTCGGGAATTTCGCGGCGGATGTCTTCGACACGCCTGTAGAATTCGTTGGCAATTTCCACATGGTTTGAACCGGGCTGAGCCATCAGGGCCAGGGTAATGGAGTTCTTGCCGTTACGGCGGAATCCCGTGCGGGTATCCTTGGGTTCGTAATGAACATCCGCCACATCCGAAATGCGGATCACGGTTCCGTCGGCGGCGGTCTTTACCGCAATATTTTCGAAAGCCTTCGGGTCAAGGATTCGTCCGAGCGTGCGGATGGAAAGTGTCGTTTCGCTTCCTTCGATGCTACCCGAAGGCAGTTCAAGGTTGCCCTTCTTGAGAGCAGCCGACATTTCGGCACCGGAAACACCAAGCGCCTGCAAGCGCACCGGATCAATCCACAAGCGCACCGTCGGACGCTTTTCGCCCCAGATTGCCACTTCAGAAACACCGTTGATGGTCTGCAGACGTTCCTTGACAAAGTTGTTCGCCAGTTCCGAGACTTCCATCGGGTCGAGCTTGTCGCTCACGAGGCTCACCATCAGAATCGGGTCGTTATCGCTGTCGGACTTGTACACGGTCGGTTCATCGACATCGTCCGGGAGCCTGCGGCGCACGCGGCTCACACGGTCGCGGATTTCGTTGGCGGCTGCTTCCAGGTCCATGCCTGTTTCAAATTCAATATTGATGAAGGAGAAACCATCGCGGCTGGTCGAGGTCAGCGCCTTGATACCGGACGCACTGTTGATAGAAGCTTCCAAAATTTCGGTCACTTCGGCTTCGACCACGGCAGCGTTTGCACCCGGGTACGAAGTACGCACCTGAATCAGCGGATAGTCCACATTCGGATATTCGCGCACGCCCAAGTTCGACGCGCCAAAGGCGCCAAGCAAGATGATGACGAGCGCCATCACGGTCATGAGCACCGGGCGACGTACGGAAAGGGTAGCGACACTCATCGTTTACCTACTCCACTTCGTAATCGGTATTATGACGGATTTCTCGGATGCGGACAGATGTTCCTTCGCGAAGGCTAATCAGACCGGACGTTATCACCGTATCGCCTTCGTTGAGGCCTCCCGTCACATTGACCGAAATCGGCGTACGGAGACCCGTCTCGACATGCTTGATCTTTGCCTTGCCGCCGGTCGCCACAAACACGTAGGCGCCATCTTTATCGAGAGTAAATGCTTCGGCAGGAACCGGGATACTTTTAGCAGCGCCCGCCTGCATGGTCACGTTCACCTTGGCATAGGAACCCGCCAGCAATTCACCGTTTGCGTTATCAATTTCTACAAGAACTTGACGCGTGCGGCTGCTTTCCGAAAGCGAAGCTTCCAAGGCCTTCACCTTGCCGGACTTGGCCATGTTACGTTCTTCGTCCTTAACGTCTACCGCGTCGCCCACCTTAAGCGTGGTGGCATAGCGCTGCGGGAGCGCGAACTTCGCCTTCAACTTTTTCACTTCGCTAAGCGTTGCAATCGACGTGCCCGTCGTAAGCCAGGCGCCCACAGAAACATTCACAAAGCCGAGCTTGCCTGCAAACGGGGCTCGCACTTCGGTCTTCGCGATTTGCGCCTTAATGAGTTCTACAGAAGCTTCTGCGGACTTGAGCGAAGCTTCTGCCGCTTCCAAATCCGCCTGAGTGGCACCATCCTTTTCGTGAAGGGCCTTGGTACGGTCAAATTTTTGCTGGGCCAGCTGCTGGTTCGACTCCGCCTGCTTGAGCTGCGCCTTCAGTTCGGAATCGTCAATTTTAGCGAGAAGCGCACCCTTCTGTACCGAGGCGCCATCCTTCGCATAAAGGTTCATGAGCCTGCCCGAAGTAGCCGCCGTCAGCTGCACGCTGTTCAGCGGTTCGAGTGTCGCCATTGCAGAAAACGTCTTACCCGATTCATGGGCTTCGGCAATGTAACCTTCTACCGCGATTTCACGAGCGGGTCTGCCACCTTTGCCACCAGAGCCACCCTTACCAGGCGCCCCTGCACCGGGAGCGGAATCATTACCGCCACAGGCAATCAAGTACAAGGAAATAAACAACAAAACAAAAAACTTCATATAATTTAGATGCTTTTCAAAACCTTTTGGTTGCCAAATATACCTATTTTACTTTATATATTCACATTTACCACTTTCATGTACAAGCTCAATTTACAAATTCAAACGGCATTTTCAATATAGAATAAGGTATAGACTCAATCTTGGACACCCCAAAGCCCCAGCCCTGAACACCATCATTGTCGCTATCAAGCACAACCTTCAGTTTCGTAGACTTTACCTTTAATTTCTTTCCAGCAAGCGAATCTGCCACATATTTTCCAAGCAACGATTCACTTGCATCATAAAGAGATATCGTATCCCCTGTCCCAACAAAGGTACTTTCGGCAAAAGTAACATAGTTAGCAGAATTCCCATCAAATAGATATTCACACTCATAATGACTTTGCGCCGCATAGTCGTGGATTATCTGACATTGAGATTTTTCAAGTTCAAAATCAGACACTAAAGAAGCGATTTGCGCGGCCTCCGTTTCATTATTTCCATAGCTAATTCGTGTTCCGCGAACCACAACCTGCCAAGTTCCATTCTCAGGATTTTCCACATCGACAACTTCGACATTGTTCAAATGGTCAAAACATAATGAATCCAACAAATTCGAGGAATTACAATTGTTGTAGGCATCACGAACATCCTGCATTCTTATTTTCTCAAGACCAGATGAAAAATTATCAATAAAATTTCCACTTATATCAATGAAATCCGTCGGCAACGGGTCTAGCCGCCACGGATAATAGTATCTTCCAGATGGACTAACAAGATACATATCCAAATCGTTCATTAATTTCGAATCTAAAAAATTATGTTCATTGGTAACAACTTCATAAATTCCAGGCGCATCATCCCAAACAAGGGTAGCTCTCATTTTTTCAGGACTTCCATTTACATAAACATTCCATCTTTTTTCCACTCCATTGGCAATTTCAAATTCCTTAAATCGGGGAAACTCCTTTGTTTTTTGATTATAATCACCTATTGTTTCCAAAGAAGCTTTAGCATCAATTTTCCCCCAACCGGTCGCAAAATCAGGACCTTTGCCATAGGGCGTAAAATAGCCATTACCATCATGATTCGCAAAGGTAATATCAGGATTCCATTCAAAATGAGCATTTTCGGAATCCTCCATATCAACCGCCGAATGGATGATTATAGACTTGACCGTAGAATTCCGCATAGACTTTTTATCCAAAGGTTCGCCCGTACACTTTTTAAATTTTTGATACATCAATGCCGCCAGACCAGTCACCTGAGGAGCTGATTCAGAAGTGCCCCCATCACTAAGATATGCGTAACCACAGCTATCGTCTTGACAAGAATATGGAGTAATAACCCCTTTTACAAGACCAAAATCAAGACGCATAAAGTATGTAAGAAATTGAGAATACATTGGATTTAAAAACTTTTTGAATTTTATTCGAGTTGTCACAAAATTTGTATCCACATTCCAAACAGCACCAATTGTTTTATTCCAAGAACTCGGCCTTTCTCCAAAATAAACATTGCCATACATTCTTTTATCAGGAATATTTCCCTGAACAATTTTCAACCGAGCTTCCAATTCATCTGTTGTAGAAACACGTACCATTCTATTGAATTTCCATGCACCGACAAGTGCCGGATTATTAGGCCTATTTTCCATAATACGAAACGCATGTCCATTGCTAGCATCTGGAGTCTCTATTATGTCATAAAGAAAAGATGTTTGGTTTATTGAATCATCGTCAAGACGATAATTTCCAAAATCCAGAATCAAATACGGTTCCGCCGAATCGGCATTATATAATTTTACATAGTCGAGCATCAGCTCAATAGGGTGATTTTCATCGACATAAATTTCGCTTGTAGCCCCAGGAGCCATCACATCCGGTTTTATCCGTCCATCCCAAGTCGGTCCCATACCAGAAGAACGGAAACGAAGCCCTTCTTTACTAGTAATGTTCCCGACCGTAATAGCATTTTTAGAATTTGATAAAATGGAATAGAAACCTTTTTGCGGTCCATGAATAGAAACCCCGTACATACCACCACTATTCGATGCTCCATACACAACAGTTTTTGCAAGAGTATCGCCTTCCACACAAGCTTCCAATAAAGAATCTTCTCGACAATCACTTTTCCAGTTTTTAAAAATTGCGTAATCCATTATATAACTGTAATCAAGATACACTCCATTCATATTTACACTATCAATATGAGAGTGATTGACAACATGACCTACCTGCCAAAAAGGATTTCCCTTTCCTAAGAAAAAATGAACTTTAGGAGCGATTCCTCTATAAATTCGATTTTCAGAATTTGCCCCATTTCCTCCTATAATCCCGGCCACACCTGTTCCATGCCATCCATTACCATATAGTTCTACAGCAATTAACGCACTATCTTTATTATATCCATAATAATCATATTCTCTGATGGATCTTTTCTTCATATCTTCATTTGAATCGATTTCCTGAAAATCGGGATGGCGGAAATCTACGCCTGCGTCTTCATAAACTCCAACAACAATTCCCTCGCCTGTATAATCAACACCCTTTAGCCATTCGGTCGTCGTCAGAGTATCATTCATAGCCGATACAAATTCAGCCGTATTTTGAGTACCATCTAAATTGATTGCAGCTCTTGCACTATTATTCAAAGGAGCACCTTCATGTTGCAAAAAGGTGAAATAAACATCATGGTTATTTTCAATACACTGAAGAGAATCAAACAACATTTCTGTCAGCACAACATTTCGAGCATACCTAAAGTTCCTTCCGCCGCACCCCGCAACAAGTTCAATACAATCTCCTATATCTATATCGGGCCAACAACCAACATTTAAAGACAAAGTATCACCGGTATTATATGCAGACTCATTCAAGAACAACGATGTTGTGTCATTTACAAAAATTGCGTTATAAAAATGAGCAAGCACAGAATCCAAATATATTTTGCGCACATCCGTATTCGATTTAAACAGAATAACATCTTTATCCTGTATTCGTCCGACAGAATAAAGCATAATTCCTTCTCGTTCAAGAATTTGACGTTCCTTTGAAGATAGCGGCGTATCTTTGAACAACCAGAATCTTCCAGCGGGAATAAATTCCGAAGTATCCCCTGCATACATTTTGACAACAGAATTCACCCCCCGTTCATTCCACAAGACAACATCAGCATTTTTCTTTCCGTGCAACGGGTCAAAGCCCCACAACAAATTATGGAAACCATCATAAACAACCATGAAATAATGAGGTTCTACTACACTTTCATTATGTTGATAAGACCAATCCTGAGAAGAATTCCACGCACTCTGAAAGCCCTCCTTATCTATACGAAAATGGATTTCAACAGAATCTCCCGATAGCAACATCCCATTCACATTCAACTTTACTATGGATGTTCCATCCACAGAAGATACTGTTGCTGTTACGGGATACAGCTGTGTTGAAAAATCTACAGTAGCCTCGAGCACCGCTTCCTGCGCGTAGTAACGAATTTCAGGATTAAAAACTATTTCTGATGAAGTATTCTTTAAAGTCACCCAATATTCCACCCAATTCCATTCCGTGCGATGGCGTTCACTTAGCAATAATACAGAAGGAACTGATGCAAAAACTACATTTGCACACAACAACAAAAAAAATACAAGAATGGATTGCTTAGTCAAAAGCTATCTCCTACCATTCATCTCTTTCATAATCCTGAATACAACGAACACGGTTCTTTGTAAATCTAGGTTTCGAACTTTCATAAACACTCCCGCCAATAGTAGTAAAAACAACACTATTCGCATATTCATTCCAAGGCCCTTCAGACTCCCAATATTCCGCAGTTTTACCATTGGAGTCAAAAAAAAGTGGACTCAAATCCGGCTGCACACTATCAAACAAGTCAACATCATTCGACCGTTTAGCCAACATGGTAGAACGATATCCACCCAAAGCAGCAAAAACAAATTCACTCCACTCATCACTATTTGGCAAATGCCACCCCGCAGGGCAAACACCTCGCACAATCCAGTACCAAAAGAAATTTGCAGTATCCGGTTCAGGATAATCACACCTCACTCCGTAACCACAATCCTTTCCATCTTTGCTAAACAATGCGGCGCTATCCATTGCTGCGCTCCAGATATATAGGCGCCCGTCCTTTTCACAATTTTCAGGATCGTCATTCTGACACCAACTAGAAGAATCCAGTTCCGCCGTCGGCTGCAAGTAGGCATAGTTCAAATTCTGAATCATCCAGGTTCGATCAATACTTTCAACATACACCGTCTTATAAACCTGTCCATCGCGTTCGTCCGTCATTTCGCCGTAAACAACCACCAAAACGGAAGATGAGGAGGAAGACGAGCTATATAAATAGCAGGCAGGTCCAGTACAACCTTGCGACACCGAAGAAGAACTCCATTCCGTATCCTCACTGGATGAAGATTCCTCCGCCGACGAGGAGACTTGCAAACTTGAGGACGATTCCTCTAAAACAATTTCGGAACTTGAATAAGCAACAGGTTCGGCAGAATCCGAAGACGCCACGAACGGATCTATTTCTGGACTGCTGGAATATGAAACTCCACCGGGGCTAGGCTTAGCCTCGTTCACGGACTCATTGCCGCATCCGGCAAGAAGAAGCAATATTGCAAAGAGCAACCATATCATTTCTACTTCACCTTGTTTATGCTCAGCAACTTTATCCCGCCAAACTCAATGTCATAATCCTGCTTGTAAATAACATATACAGGCTCCTTATTATTGGAAGCTGATAATGCCAGGGATCCAGCTAGTGTCAAAGACAACGGACTCGCATTAAATTCATCCTCTATCAAGAATATTTTTAAATAGGAGCTGTATGTTGCACTACCTGGATAAGTATAAGTTCTCAACGCACTCGATAACAAAACATTACAGGTTGAATCAGCCCCTAAATTTAAGAACATTACATTCTTTCCATTACTCACATCAAAACCCAAACCGCAAACATAGCCTATTTGCGTACACGAGCCCGCAGGCATACCTAGATCGTTTTGCGTATAACAAGTCTCCGTCGAAAAAGCAGACGAGACGCAAATTGCGGCAATAAAGAGTATAATCTTTTTCATTTTAAACCTTTCCCTTCTTTTGAACAAATATAAATGTATATCCTAATATAATTTTTTTCAATCATTCATTTATTTTTCTTTTCCCCAAACGAAGAAAACAGCAAACTTAAATATGTAACAAACTCGTTCACAGACTCATTGCCGCTCCCTGCAATTTATCCCACCGGATTCAACCGAGGCGCAAGACCACCACTCCCTGAATTCCGAAATCTGAAATTTCTCTAGAATTTCACGTTCATCAAGATGCCGCTGCCGTCCTCGTAGAATTCAGGCACAAATTCCATTCGTTCGGTAAAGGACTTTGAAGAAGTGGCACGGTAGACGCGGATGGTGTTCAGCATCGAGACCACGCGGTTCAGGAGGAGCGCACCGACCGACACTTGGAAAACGATGCGGCTCACGCGGTAATGGCGGAGTCTGCTCTTGTATTCGTCGATATGTTCGGTCGTCTCGGGATTGTCGCTGGAGCCCCAGTCCCACTGGATATTCGCATTCAGGTTTTCGTCGATTTTCTTGCCGGCGCGCAGCTGCGCCTGGTTGTAGTCCTCGTCCATGTCGGGTGAGGAATTTTGCCCCGCGACACCCCCACGGCTGCGATAATCGCCAACCGTATTGAGCATGTCCACATCCCGGCTACTCGAGGTGAGCCCCGCATGACGCACCGCATAATTGTGCGCCGAAGTAATGTAGCGTTCACCAATGGCGTACGAACCGATGGCGGTAAACCAGAGGGCAATGTCCGTCCACACGAAAGGCCGCACGAACTGCCGTTCGCCCAGGTAAAGTTCACCCATACCCGGCAACAGGGCAGAGGCGCCCATGCCCAAGTACCATTTTTTCTCGGAATTCTTGCTCACGCTTTCATCGACCGAAACCACCACCTGCGAAAAGGCGGTCGCCACGGCAAACAGGAGCACTACAAGGAACTTCATCAGAATCCCCAACTAGCCTGCACGTTCACGCCGAAGCCGTCCACAAAGGACACTCCGCTGTCGAAATGCAAATGATCGTACCAAGACAGGTCTTCTTCGTAGAGCGTCTTGTTATGAGCGTTCGCCGTAAACAGCGCGTCCACGGCCGAAACGATATGGTTCAGAATCAGGCCGCCAAAGAACCACGCCTGCATGTCGGCATAATCGTTCGCCTTGCTGCGCAGCGAACGGTATTCCTTCTGGCGAGCGGACTTGCCCAGACCCACCGTCGCAGAATTCGGATCTTCCAGATCGAGTGCCGTCGCAACAGCAGGATCTTCGACATCGTCCCAACCCAGCACATACGCATTGTCGGCAATCAGCTGGTAGACTTCGGAAGGATTATCCATCTTGACCATCTTCATTTCTTCGCCGAGGCTCTTCGGATCAGCCACAAAGTCATTCACGTAGTCCACGTCATTGTGATACAGTTTGTCGCGGTCATAGCAGCCGTGGCGTGTCGCATCGCCGAAGATTCCTTCGCAGAACGACTCGCGAGACCCCAGGTAACGGCGACGGAATTCTGATTCGTAGTTCAGGCCATCGGCGTTGTACAGGTCGCGCATCTCGCTTTCATAGCGACCGATGGAGTAATGCTTCTTCGCAAAGTCCTTGTACTTGTCCACCTGCTTGTCGTACTTGTACACCGAGTAATAATACCAGCTACCCCACAGCGCCGCTTCGAGTGCCAGGTAGACCACCCCACGGGCGTACGTGAACGTGGAACCGCCCACATAAAGCTGACCCGAGCCCGGAATCACGAGAGAGAGGAACATCGCCTTGCGCGGGCTCTTGTAGCGGCCCCTCATTTCATCGATGCCGTTCACCTTGGAGACCTTGACGGGGCCAAGCAACTCGCGGCGGCTCATGCTACTGGAGGAAGGCGCTTCTGCGACGACCGAGGAACTGGAAAGGGCGGCAAGCGAATCGCGCTTTTTGGCCTCTTCAATCGCCGCATTGATAGCGGCTTGTTTCTGGGCCGCATAATCTACGACCGCCGAATCGGCTGTCGAGGCCGAATCAACCACCGCAGAATCGGAGACAGCAGCCAGAGCCGTATCGGCACCAGCGACAGAGGAATCGGGTTCCGCGGCGCTCGACTGCCCTTCGGTAGATTCAGGGACCGTTGCGCTGCTAGACGCGGGCACTTCGGCAGGTACAGGGGTCTGAACGCTGCTGGAGCTAACGGCCTTAACGCTACTGGAGCTAGCCACCTTGGCGCTACTGGAACTTGCGACCTTCGCGCTGCTCGAAACAGGCGCAGGTGCTGCAGGGGCGACCGCCGCACTTGAAACCGGAGCGGGGGCAACACTACTGGAAGATGCGACAGCGGCAGAGGACTGCTCAGCAGCCTCGGCTTCCGCCTCGAATTCTGCAAAAAGGTCACGCGGCTGTGCAAAGGACTGCACCGCCAAAAGACTTGCCACACAGGCTATAAAAGAAAACTTGCGCATACAACGATAAAATAGAAAAAACACTAAAAAAGAACCGCCCCCGAAGGAGCGGTCCGAAAGATTTTGGCGTAGCCTTTTGGTGCTTCGCACCATCCAGCCAGCGTCTCGGTCATAAGGTCAAACTAGTTTGACCTTGCGACGCTCGACTTAGGCTTTCTCTGCAACCACCCAAACCTTGACCTGAGCTTCAACGTCGCTGAAGACCTTGATCGTCACGGTGTAAACACCGAGCTGCTTGATCGGTTCTTCGAGAGCAACCTGAGCACGGGTAACCTTAACGCCCTGCTTGGTGATGGCGTCAGCGATGTCGGCAGCGGTCACAGAACCGTACAGACGTTCGCCTTCCACAACGCGGCGTTCGAGGTTGACAGAAACCTGAGAAAGCTTGGCAGCCACGTCACCAGCGGCAGCGAGTTCCTTCTGGAACTGAGCTTCAACAGCAGCGCGGTTGTTTTCGATTTCGAGCTTGGCTTCCTTAGTTGCGCGAACAGCGAGCTTACGCGGGAAGAGGTAGTTACGGGCATAGCCGTCCTTAACCTTCACGACGTCAAGCATCTTGCCCAAGTGGGGAACGTTGGCCTTAAGAATAATTTCCATAGTCTAGTTCCTCCTTAGCGCAGACTGTCCGAAACGAACGGGAGAATAGCCATCTGACGGGCACGCTTGATAGCTTCGTTCAGCATACGCTGATACTTGGCGGAGGTGCCAGAAATGCGGCGAGGAATGATCTTACCACGTTCAGAGATAAAGCGACGAAGAGTCTTTTCGTCCTTGTAGTCAATGAACTTGATGTTGTTTTCCGTGAACCAGCAAGTCTTCTTGCGGCGGATACGCGGAGCCTGCTTCTTATCTTCAAAAGCCATTATTCAGCCTCCCCTTCTTCTGCGTCAACCGGAATGATTTCTTCGGTGGACTGGGTCTGAGTTTGGTCGTAAACAATTTCGCTCATCGGATAATCAGCGAGAGTCATCCAGCGGAGAACGTTTTCGTTCAGCTTGAGAGCGGCTTCCACAGAGGCGACCGTAGCGGCTTCAGCCTTGTAGTAGAAGATCACGTAAAAGCCATGCTGGCGCTTCTTGATGGAGTAGGCGAGCTTGCGCTTGCCCCAATCGTCGCGGCGGAGGATTTCGCCGTTGCCTTTGGTGATGTTGGCGGCGATAGTCTCGATTTCGGCCTTGATAGCGTCGTCAGAGATCATAGCGTCGATGATCACCATCGTTTCGTATTGTCTCATATAATGAGTCCCTTTGGTCTATCGCCCGG
>Ga0256406_1004259_pt1 | contig 16681 bp, 14 predicted proteins | sample RumenRJG_03DNA_FD_185986 | JGI IMG/M metagenome (GOLD analysis project Ga0256406, IMG submission 185986) | Bovine rumen microbial communities from Lethbridge, Alberta, Canada - RJG_03 | ecosystem: Host-associated > Mammals > Digestive system > Stomach > Rumen | place: Canada: Alberta | collected... | reverse complement strand
GGTAATTATTTCTGTCAGACAGATACTCCGCCGCATCATCTTCAGAATCATATCTGAAAGAAATGCCTTTTTCATCCCGCATCTTTATCACAAGCTGCCGCGATGTCAATTTTGGTTTGTCCGTTTTGTTGCTCAATAATACCAACCCCTCATTTTCTTTGCTATAGTTATACCTCATACCGCTTGGCTTTTCAATCATTTCAAAGAAAACTCGTGACTGCCGTAAACAAAAAAAGCCCCCGTCTACGCCACCTCGCCGCTGTGTCTCTGATCACGCTTACCATGATCTCTTACACAGTTGCGAAGCTGCATAGACGGGGTAAAGAAGCTTCACACTTGCACCCTGACCTCAACTCCAGCCTTGAATTTCACTACCAGATGCTTTACCTTCACAGTAATGCTCCGGATGTACCTTTTGACCAGATCTTCAGAGTAGAAAGATGTATCTACCGGTATCCTGTCCGTCCGGTCATAGAAATCTGTCAGATCGTAACAGGCCGCACTGTGATCACAGGGGGCATTCTCTTTAGAGCCAGTCTCTCCAATACTGCTCTGATCATCCGTCTCTCCCTCCGTCACCATTCTGACCGAGCAGCTCTCTTCAATATCAGTGGGAGCTGCTTCACCATCAATCACCTTCAGCAGGCTCCGGATCTGAACTTCCTGTACCGCAAGCTCTGCTTTATCCATAAGCCTTGCTTCCCTCTGGAATTCCAGATCATCCAGTTCGTTTTTGATGTGCTCGATTGCTGCCTCCGCGCTGACATCTTCCTCTTCATTTGTGTACAGGAAGATCGTCCGCTGATCGAGCCGACCGGTTTCTGCGTAGTCGCTGATGATGCCTTCAAGCACACCCTTCCTCTCCTCAATCGCGTCAAGCTCACTGCTGATCGTCTCCAGCGGTCCCCACTCAATTCTCTCCTGCATCCGGATCAAATCTTCCCGGCAGTCAGACAGGCGGCTGAAAGCTTCTACCACCGCTTCTTTGACCGCCTTCTCTTTTACAGCCCTGCCTGTGCAATACTTTTTCCTGCTCTGATGCCTGCAGCGCCAGACCGTTTCTTCGTATGGGGAGGAGCATCGTCGGTAAGTACTCTTGCAGTCACCGCAAAGGATTTTTCCGTTCAGGGCAAGGTGTAGGGTAGGACGTCCGGATCCTGCTTCCTTCTCCTGCTCCCTCCGCATCAGTTCCCCCTGGACTCTCATGAAGACTTCTTTTGGCACGATGGGAGGATGCGCATTTTCCACGTAGTACTGGGGGAACTCTCCGCAGTTCCTGGCCTTTTCCTTCGTCAGGAAGTCGACCGTGTAGGTCTTCTGTAGGAGCAGGTCTCCCATGAACTTCTCATTTTTCAGCATGGAAATGATCGTGCTGTGGTACCAGCGTTCTTTCCCTGTAGGGCTTTTGACACCGGCGGTTTCGAGCATTTCCTTAATCTCCCCGATGCTGTAGCCCTCAAGGAAGTCCCTGAAAATCTGACGGACCGTATCAGCCTCTTCCGGGACGATAGAGAGTTCTATGTCTCCCCGCTCTTTGGTGTAACCGAGAAATGTCGTATGGTTGAGCATGGGCTTGCCACGCTGAAACCCGTACTGCAGACCGATTCTTACATTTTTACTGATTGATTCCGACTCCTGCTGCGCCAGTGATGAGAGCAAGGTGATCATCAGCTCCCCGGACGATTCCATGGTGTTGCAATTCTCTTTTTCGAAGATCACAGGGATACCGAGGGCCTTGAGCTTCCTGATATTCTGGAGGCTATCGAGGGTATTTCTCGCCCATCTGCTGACGCTCTTTGTGATGACCAGGTCGATCTCATGGTTCTCACAGGCTTTGATCATGGCGAGGAACTGTTCCCTCTTTGCCGTTCCGGTCCCGCTGATCGCTTCGTCAGCGAAGATGCCGCCAAGCTCCCATCCTTCATGGTTCATGATGTAATCGGTGTAGTGGACAACCTGTGCCTCATAACTGGTTTCCTGGTTTTCATCGGTGCTTACTCTGCAATATGCCGCAACGCGCAGCTTCGGCTTCAAGGCTGATGTTCCGATGGTGTCCGGCTGTCTCGCCGGTATGATTCTTACTGCCATGTAGGCCTCCTTTCGCCTGGTGCATCCTTGTGAAACTTCTGGTCTGAGGAATGCAGCCTTATCTCGTCTGATTCTCTTCTCATCTCAGCAATTTCCGCTGCCGCAGCGGTCTCCCTGCCGTCAGAGGATTCTCTGATCATTCTGTAAAGGTGTGATGCGATATCCGCTGCCCCTGTGATCACAGTACTCACATCATCTGACAAGAACACGAATCTGCTCCTCACCGGAATCGGGTCAGAAGGTTTTGTGGTCGCAGGGTGCGTCCGCCTTGCCCGCTCCTCCTGCACAGAATGAAAAACCTCCGCTGTCATGAGCGGAGGAAAGACGTCTGTGCCGAAGTAGGTTTCGTTTTTCAGAAGCTGGTTAAGAGTTGATTCACTGAGCGGTATCTCGCTTGCCTTCTTTGATTCCTTCACAGACAGGCCGCTGAGATATAACTCTACGAATCTGCCGATCTTCGCAGCCTCCTCAGTGTCGGCAACGATGCTGCCTTTTTCAATTCTGTACCCGTATGGTATCTGTGCCATAGATCCTGCCTCCCTTCTACTGCTCATCGCTGCGGCTGAGCATCTCCATCAGTTCCAGCCCGCATTTCAGATGGAACGTGACCGACTCTCCTGTAATCACAGTGGCATGATCAGCGATTTCTGTGAAGATCTGATCTGTGTCCGTCGTTCGCCCGGATTTCCAGGTACTCACAACCCTCTTCAGATCTTTCGCCTCCCGCATCCGTAGGCTCTCCCCGCTGATCCGCTCCACCTCTTTTTGTAGTGCAGTCTCCCCCGTTTCCAGCGCAGCGATCCGCTCCCGGAATAAAACAGGCTCACCACATCCCTTTTGCAGGAGAAGCGTGAGCCGATCTTTTTCTTCGTGTATGGATTTTTCTTTTTCCCTGATCGCCGCCGCTTCCGGGCCGGCTGTTTCTGCCTCCTCAGCAGTCAGCAGTTCGATGTACAGATCAGCCAGCGGCATGAAGGCCAGCTTGTTCAGCATGGTGGCAAACGCATTTTTGATGCCCTGCTCCTGCTCCCGTCTCATGGTGCAGGACTGCGGGTCTGCTGTATGGGCACTGCATCCCCAGAAATGGCGTTTGCTGCCAGCGGCCTTGCCTGTGATTCTTTTCATCCTGCTTCCACAGCATCCGCAGACCAGTCTGCCGTATCGCGGGAAAAGCGGGAAATCGACTTTGTCAAAACCAGGTCGATCCGGTGGTTCTCGCAGTCGGCAATCAGGCGCTGCAACTCCGGCCTGGATTCTGTTTTTGTTCCTGTCACCCCTGCTTCCCAGTATATGCCGGAGAAGATCCAGTCAGGATTCGACCGGATGTAATCTTCATAGTGCTGGCGTTGGGATGTCATTGAGGTGCGCTGTGTGTCGCTGCCTGTAGAAACCCTGCAATATCCTGCAACGCGGAGTTTTGCGGCTGCGGTAGCTGCGGTTTCGATCACGGTCGTTTTCGTTGTTTCCGGGATCACAGCGGATATGGGCTTTGGAGAAGATATGTCTGCAAGAAGAGATGAAGTTCTTGCATGTGATCTTTTCTGTGTCCTCGCCGCTTTCCGCTCCCGGTCCCTGGCAGACAATACCGGCCGGACTTTTACTGTTTTTTCCATTCCGATTTTTCTCCTTTCCGGCAGGTGTAAGGCTGCCTTTTTCACCGTAGGATCGACTCCCCGGCGTACGTGGATATTACCTCTGTGTTGGCTGGATAGCAAGTTATAATAATAGGTAGAAGGGCAGATTCTCGGCATAAAACCAACAATCTTTCAGCCTCGTCTCTGCCACTTCTCTGGTGGTTTTCGCCACTTCTTTCTGGAGGATGCCGCCACCTCTCCAGCAGATCTGAGGAACGATATCTGCCCCACAATGCAAAGTAGTGAAAAGACATGAACACAGAAAAAGGCCGCCTGCGCAACCCTTCTCTGTAATTCTGTATTTGTCATGATTGCAGGAATAGTGTGCTCACACGGTAGCCATTTCCGCCTCCCTCGCTTTCTTCCGGATCCAGTACCTCTTCTGTCTTGCGTTCTTCATTTCCCGCTGACGTTTTGCGTAGTCAGTCTCCACCATCGTCCGGATGATCGTTCCGTGGTAGTCTTCATACTCCCCGATGCACATAGGATTCTTCAGGCTGTAGTTGGCGTAAATCCGGATCAGCTGGCGTCTGATTGCTACTCCGAAGTAGGTGGAGAACCGGGCTATGGAAGGGTTGTAATTCTCCTTTTGGATGATCTGCCACGCTGTGATCATGCCCTCCTGGATAAAATCGTCGGTGCTGTAATAATCCATCTTGCCCCTGTACATCTCTGCCTCATGCAGGGTGACCGGTCGGAGGTTCTGGAAAAGCTGACCGTAGGCATCTTCCTCCCCGTTCCGAATCATGGTTACCAGTTCTTCGTTTGTGTAAATGCTGTAGTCTTTCATGGTGCGCTCCTTATCTGCCAGGCTTCTGGCTCTGCTTTTTCTGAGTGATGTTTTGCACCGTTCGCGGTGGTTCCGCGCGGCGTAGTGTATTTATCACTCAGGTCAGCCGGATAGTCCACGCCTGTCCAAACGAATTACAGCACAAAGATGAAGGAGCGGATTTGTGTACATGTAACAATCAGCAACGGCAAGCAGATGAGGAGGGAGAATCCCCCTTTTCTCCTCTCCCCATCTTTACTTTGCCGTGCTATACTGGGGTCACATCAGATCGATCAGCCCTGCGCCGCAGTGCCTTTCATCTTCAGGATCTGAACAGCCTCAGGCAGAACAAGCTTGCCATCGACGCGTTCTTTCGCGACAAATGCGACCTGGCCGACACCGGCGTAGAGTTCGTGGAGGGCGGCGAAAGATCTCGCTCCACGGTCACCGATGTTGTAGTAGGAAAGGTCGCCAAATGCCATCACGGGCTGCCCTGCGGCGATTCCAGGTACAAACTGAGATGTGTGCACAGGATAGCCGAGCAGGCGGTCCGGCTCACCGGCACTCAGTGCGGGCTGCCAGAGATAGCCGTTATCGTTCTTCAGCTTGCGGATTGCTGCGAGGGTGGAATCAGAGGTCACAAACACAGCGTTTGTACGGTACTGGCGCTTCAGCTTGTAAACAAGGTCGATCACCTCATCCGCAGTGATGCTGTTTCCTGCCGTAGTCACACCGATCTGACCGCCCTTGGTGGCATGGAAGATTCCTGTCGGCTTGAAGGATCCATCCCCGATCAGGAACGCTTCTTCCTCCGCGTTGGCGATCGCCTTACCGAAAGCATTGATCAGGAAGGATTCCAGATCATAGGCGCTGTCTGCCAGAAGCTCCTCACTGACTTTGACAGCGACAGAGAGCTTGTACGCATCGAGGATCACCTGATCGAAGGTGGCGTCACCGAAGACCAGCTCACCGTTCTCTTCCACCCAGGAGGCGGCGGGTTTGCTGGCAGCGACATTGATCTTACGCTCTCCGCTGGTCTGGATCACAGTGGCAAGGGAACGGATCACATTCTCCTGCTCCAGGGCTTCGATCAGACGCTCATCGTACTCAGTCGGGACAAGGTACCCGCCGGAAGCATCCGTGCCTTCCATCAGGACGTTGCTGACGTTGCGGAAGTTGGAGCGGAGTGCCGTGAGCATAGCTTTCTTATATTCGTCAGACGCACGTCCGGTCTTGATGTCGGTAGAGACACCGGGACGGTTGATCAGCGGGGAACCGACAGGTTTCGCCATCTCAGCATCCAGTGCTTCGCGGCGCTCCAGGCGGGCGATTTCAGCTCCCAGATTCACAACATCTGCTTCCATGCGGTCATAGGTCGCAGCGTCCTCTGCGCTCAGAGTTCCGTTCTCGGTCTGGTGGGTGTCGAGGAAGTTCTTTGCAGCTTCCCATGCCTTTGCGCGGTTTTCACGCAGTTCGTTGATTCTAAGCATAATGCCTTCTTTCTCCCAGGAGATATGTGCCTGGGTCACAAGTATTATTGGCTCTGCCGTAGATTTGCAGAACCGTTTGAGATGAAAAATGCTCTCAAAGATCCGTAAGTAACAGATTGATGAGAGCAAAAGGTATGCCGCCTGACGTCTAAGATCATGGAAAGAACCCGGCAGACGGCATACATTTATAGAGAACAGCAGTCGCACGGGGGATATGTTACTGCTGAACCTTATCGCGATATTCAGTTGTAATGCCATATTCAGTTGTAGATGATCCCGCAGGATCGTTTCTGTGCTGAAAATCTATCATGGGTATGATGGTTTTCCCGGGGATATGATCACAGGTATATTTTTCTCCACCTGTAACCTGATCTCCGAAGAATCATCTTCTCCATGTTAAGATTTCAGGACGGAGACTCGCAGGATCGCTTCTGTGCTCAGATTTTCTAACCGTGGATAGAGATTTGGGGCAGGAAACGCATCAGAGGTATATCTGTATGCCCTGCATGTGTTCTCCAAATAATCGCTGGAAAATATCAAGCGAAAAATGAGCAGGTTCTACTGCTCTTTATCCCTCAGATTGTCAAGCCTCTCATACAGCGGCTTCACCGGAACCCCGGCAGATACACAGCCAGCTTATTCATCAGGCAGAGATCCGTACTCCGCTGTGAGAACAGGACTGGCGGCTTCCGGTCAGTCGCAGGAGATACATCATTCTTCTGAAGGATGCCGTCAGCGAAGCCCATCTCAATAGCCTTATTGCAGTCCATCCAGGTCTCTGCGGACATCAGTTTGGAGATCTCCATCCTGCTCATTCCTGTTTTGATCTCATACGCCGTAATGATGCTGTCCTTCACAGCCTTCAGCATATCGATGGCTTTTTCCATATCTCCTTCGTTGCCCATCGCCACTGTCATCGGATCATGGATCATGATACAGCTCGTCGGTGCCATCAGGACGGTAGTCCCTGCCATCGCGATCACAGAGGCAGCGGATGCGGCGATACCATCAATCTTGACGGTTACGTCAAATGGATAATCCATCAGCATAGTGTAGATCTGAGATGCTGCAATACAGTCCCCTCCGGGGCTCGACAGCCAGACAGTGACAGGGCCTGTACCTGACATCAGTTCAGAGCGGAACATCTCCGGGGTGACATCATCTTCAAACCAGCTCTCCTCGGCTATCGTCCCGTAGAGGAACAGTTCCCTGGATGTGGGGTCGCCACTCCAGTTCCAAAAGTGGTTTTTATTCTTCATTTGGTCTCCTTCCTGGCTGCATCAGCGGTCTGCTCTGTGACTACATCAGCAGCCTGTTCAGTGCTTTCTTCTACATCGGTTGTATGGGAACTTGATGCATATATCCCGGCATCCTCCAGTTTGATCATCGCTCCCTGGATGAGATGGTAGTCACCGCCCTCTTCCTCGGAAAGAAGGTCCATATTCTCCAGCCTGCGGCAATCATTCACACTGAGGATCCCAGATGATACGCCTATACGGTAGCCTTCCATGCGGCTCTTATAATCGCCACGCAGCAAGCCATCAACATTAAAGCGGATGCTGTATCTGCGCTTCTCATCTGCATTCAGGAGTGCCTTCGTCATGCCCTGCTCCCACCGGATAATCCATGGGTTGAGTGTATACTTTACGAATTCCAGGCTCTGCTCCTCGATATTGGAGAACGTAGCCCTTGATAAATCCTGCAGCATATGCGGCGGGATGCGGAAGATCCGTGCGATCTCCGTCAGCTGATATTGACGGGTTTCCAGAAGCTGGCTGTCCTGGGGGCTCATGCTGATCGGTTTGAAAGTGACTCCTTCTTCAAGGATTGCAACTCTCCCGGCGTTCCCTGTCCCACCATATGCCTTCTCCCAGGAGTCACGGAGCTTGCTGACATCTTTGATCAGCGTAGGTGTCTCCAGCACACCTGCCGGTGTCGCACCGTTGGACAAAAACCGTGAACCATACTCATCAGCGGCGAGGCCCATGCCGACGGCATTACGGCAGGCTGCGATGGGCGACATCCCGACCAGGCCGTCATAGCCTAATCCCGGGATATGAAGTACATCCTCCGGCAGAAGGATCACATCCGTACTCTCCATTGTCGGCGGCTCCCCATTGAGACGCTGATAGCGGTAAAACAACTGACCGCGTTCGTCTCTCTCCACTGACATCTTATTCGGCATGAGGGGATACAGGCCGATCACCTCTCCCCTGCCATTCCGCAGGATCTGGGCATAGCAGTTGCCCCACAGTAATAGGTGCGTGACCATGACCTCCCGGAAAATGAAGGATGTCATCTCCGGGTTCGGCTCATCATGGAGCAAGGCATAGAGCGGATGGTCTTCCGCTTTAATCCGGTCTCCGTTAGGTCCCTTTTCGTAGAGGTGGAGAGGCAGGCTGGCAATGGACTCCGCCAGAATCCTCACACAGGCATACACAGCGGTCATCTGCATCGCCGTGCGTTCGTTAACTGCCTTCCCGGCTGTGCTCTGGCCGAAGAAAAAGCGGTAACCGGAACCGGCGGCTCTGTCCTCGGCCTTTCGTTTAAAAAATGATTGCAAAAGCGACATTTCTTTTTTCCTTTCATGAAAATCTTGCTGTCATAAGGGCATATGGATGATCACAACCCGCCATGGACGGCATAAATCCGCCATGGATGACCTTGACAGCAGTGTTATACTGTAGGCGTACAGACGCCTACAGAGGGGTTGACTTTTCACCATCGAGGGCGAAAAGTAGAGAGTCTTATAGAACTGGAGCAAAAGTGATGATCACAGCACCAGGATCCCCCTGTGCTCATACACGGATTCGGTCTTGCTGTTCTCGTTCCTGATTGCCCTATCGAGAGCCATCACAAGTGCCACCGCCAGATCGATCTTTTCCGTAGCTTTCGCTTTGGACAGCTTGATATTCCCGGCGGCATCGGTCTGTACGACGGCATTGTCCATGCACCACCGGAGCACCGGATGTCCGCCATGGGCGATCTTCCCTTCAAGCGTCAGGCGCATCAGTTCCTTTGTCGGCGGCGACATGGAAGCCATGCCCTGTCCGAAGGGGATAACCGTCATACCCTCATCACTGAGATGCTGTATCAGCATCTGGGAATTCCAGCGGTCATATGCGATCTCACGGATGTCGAATATTTCGCGCAGTTCAAGGATCTTTTCTTCGATGGCTTCATAATCGACAACGGAACCTTCGGTTGAAAAGATATATCCCTGCTTCTGCCAGAGATCATAGTTGACGTGGTCTTTCCGGCTCCGCTGCACTATCGTCTCCTCCGGGATCCAGGCGAAGGGAAGGATCTGGTATGGCTCGTCAGATGCTAATGGCGGGAACACCAGAACCAGTGCGGTCAAGTCCTGGGTAGAACTTAGATCCAATCCTGCATAACATTGACGGCCACGGAGGAAATCGATATCCACAGGAGCTTTACATTTATCCCACCGATCCATCGGCATCCATCTGACGACCTGTTTCGTCCAGATGTTCAGACGGAGCGTCTTGAACACATTCTCTTCTGACGGGTTCTGCATAGCGGATTCACAGGCTTCGCGGATTGCTGACTCCGGGAATGTCACGCCCATGGATGGGTTGGCTTTTCGCCAGGTCTCAGGTTTTGTCCAGTCATCATCGGGATCGACGGCGTAGACAACGGGATAGATCGTAGGATCAGTCTTGCGGTCATGTAGCAAATCCTGTGCTTTCTGGAACAGCTCATAGCCGATGGAATGGATGTTGTCACCTGCTGTGCTGATAATGAACTGAAGCGGCTGCTTACGTGCATCACCGGAACCCTTGGTCAGGACATTGTAGAGGTCCGGGTTCTTCTGGACATGGATTTCATCCACGATCACTCCATGGGCAGATACACCGTGGGCACGGTCTGCATCGGAGCTGAGTACCTGGTAGAAAGAATTCGTCGGCAGATAGATGATGCGCTTCCTGCTGTCCAGTATCTTGCACCGCTTCATGAGTGCCGGGGACAGGCGGATCATATCGGCTGCAACCGAATACACGAGCCCGGCCATCTGGCGATCAGCCGCAGCCCCGTATATCTCAGCCCTTTGCTCGTGATCGGCACAGAGGAGATACAGGGCAATCGCGGCGGCGAGTTCACTATTATGCGTCGGAATCATTGACGGTCCCGCAAGATACAGATGGCTCGGACTGTCCACCTGGATACACTGCATCTTTACCGGGTGATCAACCGGCTCTATGGATTTCAGATAGTGGTAGTTCGATCTGCTATCCTTTGTCCGCACCCTGCTTCTGACCGCCTTACGGATCAGCCTTGCTGTAGGTTGGTCGGTAAATGTGGTAAACCGGATCACATACAGGATTTCTCCTGTCGGCCATCCGTTCCGTGTGGACGGCTCTGCCTTCACTGCATTTTTGATACCCAGTGACCAGAGCAGCTCCCGGACGGATTCTGCCAACGGTCGGATCGTTGTGGTGTATGTGCTCTGTCCTTTGGCTTTGCTGATATGGCCGTCTGAGTCCATAAGACCCTGAAGCAGCGCCCACCGCTGTGGCTCTGAAGCCCTCAGATACTCAGGACGGATCACTTTATCCCTGAAGCTCTTTACCAGTATTGGTTTCAGTTCACGATAATAAAGGCACGAGCTGCCATCACATTTCTGTGGAAAGATATTGTACGGCTCATAGGGGATAAAGGATTTCACATCCTCAACATCAGATGTCCTGACAGTGATTCTTGCTTCATGCGCTGTGCCATTCCCCAGCCAATAGCCGTACAGATAAGGATCACAGGGGAGGCCAGCCTCCTCTGTCTGTAATGGCTTTGTAAGCGGAATACGGATCGCTGAACGTCCGTCCCCGATGCGGCACTGCTTCTCATAGATTTCCTTTGTAGTCAACGTTTCTTTTGGGATGTTATATTTGGTAATATCATCGACATCCCAGAGATGTCTTTCACCTGCGACGATGGATGAACCATCGCGGAAAGTCAGCTTATATGCCTGCTCTTTGTCATCAACTTGGCTCTTGGCAATCACATGACAGGGCTGTCCTTTTTCATCGAAGACGATATCTCCGACCTTCAGATCGCCCATGGATGTGAAGCCGGATGGGGTCGGGATCGGAGTATCAAGGGCTAATTGCTTCCCGTTCTTTTTCCCGAGAAAAGTGATACATTGCTTGAACTGCCGTGTTCCATCTCCCTTGACCACACCGAACAGATCCCGGGTTATGGTCTCTTGCCACGGCAACAACATAAACGGCTGATTGTAGTACGAACCCTTCGTATGCCGCAGGCTTTCGATAAACGCCACAGCCCGGTCAGCTTTCTCCTTGTCATAATGCGACGTCGGCAGCATAAACCGCGTCGGCTTATACACATATTTCTCCATAGCGGATCACGCTCCTTTTTTGAGGTTCAGCAAAATTTTGCTGGTTCTAAACCTGAAATCTTGGGTTACTTTTCTGGCACTTGTTCCAGGCTATAGCATTTATTTGCTACAACCTCAGATAACATACATTAGCTGCATCACAAGCATCGGATTATAGGGGGAATTGCGATGATCACATCCCCAACAGTTTCTCCATGATATCGTCCTGGGGATTTCCTGTGACCGGCTCCCGGCAGTTCTCGGATACGATTGCGAATATCTGCTGGAAAAGCACATTCGCCTGTTTCAGATAGCCTTGTGCCATCGTCACGATTGGACTTGTGATCGGCGCTCCGGTTGTCGGATGTTTACTGACAAAGCCGAATTCGCTGTTCACTCTTTCAAGCTGAATCCATCGAGCCATTGCCATCGCATACTGCTCCAGGAGATGTGGTGATACCAGATGCGCACAGCCACGCTTGCGCAGCCAATCGACCATCTGCTCAAAGATCTCTTTGCCATAGAGATCACCGGTACGCTGATCTTCAGACAGGAATTTCTTGATATCTTCGATCTCTGCGCCATCAAAGGGATCGTCCTCCGGCATCAGCAGGGCAACGGCGTTCTGCCCGTCCTGAAGTTTTTCAGCCAGGGGCTTCGGTTTTCTCCCCGCGCCGGGTCTGGCTCCGCCACGGTTTGTTCCATCTTTCGCGGCCATAACAGCCTCCTTCCTGCCGTCGAGATAGGCGGCACTCTCATAATCACAGTTGGGGCAGTGCTTGCCGTCCTTAGACTGTGATACGCGTTTGATTTCTTTGATTTCGTTTGATTTCCAGAGTGATTTTTCAAACAAAACAGAGCAGCCGGGAAGATGCTCAAAACATACCCGAAATGCCCTGTTTATAAGGCATCGCGTCAAAATCTACAGGTCCGGGAGATAGCCTGAACACAGCCCTATTCCCCTGTTTGAATCCGGATTTTCACACACGGCAGGGGGCGGCGGTCTGCGTGGCTAAAGGGTTTTCAGGATATTTGGCCACCCCGGGGGAGAAATCAAAGGAAATCAAACAGTTTTCAAACGACGGATTGATTTTTCAAACAGAAATCAAAACTCTTTTTCAAACGGAAATCAGTGAATCTTCATCTTCACACCGCAGTTCGGACAATACGCATAGCCCGGAGTATGTCCTCATCTGTCCAGCAGCCGTCCCCATCCGGTTCCCCTCCGCAGTCACTGCACTGCCAGCTGCCATGCTCGTACTCCCATTCGGCCTGATGGTAATCCATCGGGTCGCCCAGCATCGGCAGCCCCTGCCTTCCGTCGGCCTGTGTCATAAACATCGGTGATGTCTTCTTCACATAGAACGTCCAGTTCAGGGTATCCGGTTCGGATGGGTAGAAGCCGCACAGAAGCATCAACTCCTTAAATGTGTTGTTAGTCATATAGACATTGGTACGATCCTGCAGGATATGCTTCATGCCGTAGCTGGTGTGATTGTGGAGAACCTTCCCGGCTGGTACCAGATTATACCGCAGCCACTCCACGCATTTTTCCTGCTCCTCCGGATCAAGGTCTGTGAAATGCTCCCTGTCGTTCCCGGTCTCAACAATATAGTCACCGCCAATATTTCCGGTGTTGCGGCGGACGGTGAACTCCATACCTTCCTTGTCCAGCGCGTCAAAAAATCTGTTATACATATGCTTCTCCTTCCCCGGCCCTTCTGTCGGCCGGTGACTTGTCCTGCTTCTGGTGCATCCCGCAGTACCTGTTTCCCGGAGGCACCCAGGTTGTCCGCCTTGCCTTCTGCGCCAGCATCCATCTGCGCTCGGCAATCTTCCATTCCCGGATAAGAATGTCGATCTCCTGATCGGCAGCATGGTCGGCGGCGTACCAGTCGCCGCTACGGAACAGGCCATCAATGACCTTCATGGCCTTCACATGGATATCCTTTGCCCATCTGGCCTGGTGTCCGAATACTGCGGAGACATGCTTCCAGTCAGCCATGCAGATTTAATGCGCCGTCATGACCAGGCGCTGCTTCTCGTCCTTCAGCATACATATCAGCCGCCCGACAGCAGTACGCAGCCGCAGGCACTCCATCGCGGAGATGTCCAGCAGCCATTTGACACCGGGAAGCTCTCCGCCATGGGCCTCCTTCACCATTAGGGCTCTCTCCGGATTCCGGAGAACCGCAGTCTCCATGTACTCCTCTGGAGCGGCTAAGTAGTCATACCGATCGCGGATGAAAGCGTAATTCCGCATGGCATCCTTGTACTGGTACATGAACCGTTCCGCATCCTTATATGCGATTTTCTTTGTCCCCACAACTTCGTCAATGACATCGTGAATCCGGTTATAATCAAGCGGACTGCCATCCGGCAGAGGCTTGTACATCATATGGCTCGTTTTCAGAGCTCTTCTGTCCATTATCTTTCCTCCCTCTATATATAGGCATAATACTTCACATTTCTTGTGCTGTTTGAATGTCTACTTCGAGGCATAGTCATACTACTACGATTTGTCTACGGGGTACCCCTGCTACAGAGCGCCGGTTCCGCCTTCACACGGGTCTAAGCCCCCGAATCCTAACCACTTTAACCACTTTGGTTTTGGAGTGGTTTGAACATTCACAGTCCTGAAGCCCTTGATTTTACTGGGTTTTCAGACTATATATAACCACTTAACCACTATAACCACTAAAATATATATACGTATGTGATCGTTTTATTTTTGAACCAAATCACGCTTGCGCGTGAAGCCTTTCTTGTTTCTTTTATCCGCCGTTGCATCGGCGGTCTTTTTCTTTTACGATAGCTTCATCCTAAAAAGAAAGAATCCCTACGGATGATAGCTTTGTTTGGCGACTCAGTTCATCATACCGTAGGGATCCCCCACGGTTATGAGTCTATCTTATTTCGCTTCATTTCTCAAGTGCTGTCGGGCCCCTCCCGTAAAGTTTTCTGTAACTGCTGACAGATCTCTTTACAGGAGGACCTTCACTATGCTTGAAGCCAACATCGCTCTTATTGAAAAACACAGGGATATCCTTTCGTTCCGCGACCTTGCTCCCGGGACAGTTGCCTCTTACGTTTCCTATCTGAAAACTTATATCGAGTGGGTCGAAGACCAGCTCCCCGGACGCACACTTTCTTCCGTCTCCTGGGAAGAGGTCCGGTCCTATATCCGCTACCTTAAGGATGTCCGGAAACTGAATCCCCGTACCGTCAACGTCCATATCGCCCAGCTGAGGGATTTCTTTCACTACGTGCTGCACAGGGACTGGGATAAACGCGAAGTCCCTTTCCTACACTTTGACCAGTTCCTTCCGGCTGTCCCGACAAGGGAACAGGTCAATGCCATCATCGATTCCATCACAAATATCAAGCACAAAGCTGAGATCGCTCTTTTGTATTCCTCCGGCATCCGGGTCAGTGAACTCTGCCGTCTGCATTGCCGGGATATATGGCACTCCAGGAACTGCATCTATATCTCCCGCAGCAAGAACCGTTCGGATCGTTATGCTGTCCTCTCAGACAGAGCGTATGACCTGCTTGTCTCTTACATCCGGAGCGCTTATCACGGCGCGGGCCCGGACGACTGGCTCTTCCCCGGGCAGAAGGACGGCTCCCATATCTGCGAACAGTCCGTTTACAACACCTTTATCCGTTACCTTGAAAAGAACGGGTTCGGTGATCTTGGATTCAACCTGCACTCCCTGCGCCACGCTTTCGGCCTCCACCTGTATGAATCCGGTGCGGATCTGATCTCCATCAAGGAAGCCATGGGACATAAGTCTCTTTCTTCCACGGAAGTCTATCTGGCTCTTGGCATCGGCAGCGGAAGGAGCGTGAAAAGCCCTTATGACTTCGAATGATTATCCTGTCCGTGAAGCCTTCCGCCGCTTTTATCCGGAATATCTGACGTTCCATCCTTCCCTTACAGAAGAAAAGCGGAAAACAGCCGAAGCCATCATGCGCTGCAAGACAGGTGAACTTGGATTTGACGTCAGCTATTGCGAAGACTGCGGCTTCCCGCTGATCCACGCCGTTTCCTGCAACAACCGCTCCTGTCCCTGCTGTCAGGCGCCTCTGGAAAAGAAGTGGGAGCTTGAAAGGAACACAGAACTCATTGAAGGGATCTCCTACTATCATGTCGTTTTCACGATACCTCATGAGCTGAATACTCTGGTCAAAGCCAACCGGAAGGCCCTACTGGGCCTGCAGTTCAGATGCGTACAGGAAACGCTGCTTTCGCTTTGTGCGGACAAAAAGTTCCTTGGCGCCAGGCCGGGGATCGTTTCTGTCCTCCATACCTGGGGCCAGAAGCTTTCTTTCCATCCGCATATCCACGTCTGTATCTCCGGCGGCGGGATCACGCCGGCCGGACAGTTCGTGGAGGCAAAGCATAAAGGCTTCTTCCTGCCTGTGGCCGCCATCGCCTCTCTTTTCCGTGGAAAATACCTGGCCCGTCTGAAAGAGCTGTATGAGGCGGGCGTACTCGATCTTTCTCATACACAGGAACTTTCAGATGCTTCCCGGTGGAAAGCTTTCATCGACTGCCTGTATGGAAAACGCTGGCTTCCATTCATTAAAGAGACCTTCAACGGCAGGGGCAACGCGATCCGCTACCTGGCACGGTATTCCTTCAGGACAGCGATCGCCAACAGCCGCATCACAGCTGTTACGGATACCCATGTCACTTTCCGTTATAAGGACTATGCCGACGGTTCAAAAGAAAAACTTCTTACCGTAAAGGGGACCGATTTCATCGGCATGTTCCTTCAGCATGTGCTGCCGAAGGGCTTTAACCGGATCCGTTTCTCCGGGTATCTGACGAACTGCCGCAAGACAGAGAACCTTAAACTTATCCACCGCCTACGGAATACGGTATACGTTGGAAATCCCTACAGGGAAATGAAGGCGGCGGAACTACTTGTTGCGCTGTACGGGAAAGATATCTGTTCCTGCCCGGAATGTTCGGGACGTATGATCCGGCTGCCGCGTGGGATGCCGCTCAGCATGCTGCCATCGCATTTCCAGGAACAGCTTAGCGCGATGTGCTGAATATATCCTTTTTGAGGCCGCCCGGCAGGACGGCCTGAAAGCCATGCAAAGAGATTTCAAATATCCTGTGTTTTCAATTTTCAAGGTACCGTGATCCGCTGATCTCAGCGGGAATCGAACAGGTCAAAACTGCATAGCGCGGCGCGTGACTTGGTTCAAAAGAAAAGTACCAAATGCGGGGTGGCCACGGAAAGCTGCCCCTATTTTTCAGCCCCGCACTTGGAACTTTTCTAATTTATTTCTCACCCTGGAACACAAATTTCAAAACCCGGATATTTAAAAC
>Ga0256406_1004258_pt1 | contig 16684 bp, 13 predicted proteins | sample RumenRJG_03DNA_FD_185986 | JGI IMG/M metagenome (GOLD analysis project Ga0256406, IMG submission 185986) | Bovine rumen microbial communities from Lethbridge, Alberta, Canada - RJG_03 | ecosystem: Host-associated > Mammals > Digestive system > Stomach > Rumen | place: Canada: Alberta | collected... | reverse complement strand
AGGAATTCGGACAGTATCCGACTCCGGGAACAATCTTCCCGAGCAGCTTTCCGGAACTCGTCTTCCACTTTCCCGTCTTCTCGTCCTTGTATTGCGAATGGGAGTAGACGTAATAGCCGGATTTGATCTTCTTGACAATCGTTCCCCTCGGCTTCAGGGCCAGAATCTCTGGCGGAACGGTGTAGTTTCCCATGGCGTTTCTCCTATACATATCGTGTACATAACTATTATACCGGGAATCGTCGTGGAATGGAAGCGGAAACCAAAGAAAAAGGGACTTTTCAGCCCCTGCAAGGTCATTTCTTACCTTGGAATCCGATTTATGTACCTAATTCATTGATTCGTCATGCTATAACAGACCTTTACTATCCCATGGGGAAGAAAGGCTTTACAAAGAAGGAAAACGCCAGAATGAAAGAAAGATTCACAATCTTTCGGTACTGAAAGAAGGAAAAATAAGCGATAATGGTAGAAAAGAAAGAAGGAAACGGAACCATGAAAAAAGTACTTCTCCTGAACGGCAGCTCGGATCCAAACGGCTGCATAGAGAGGGCCGAAGAAGAAATTCAAACGCAGTTATTGAAAGACGGAATCTCTTCGGACATCCTCTTCATCGGAAACAGTCCGCTCGCCGACTGCACCGACTGCGGATACTGCTCTTCCCACGGGGAATGCGTCTTCAAGGATCAGGTGAACGCGGTCGGAAAGAAGTTCTTAAGCGGGGAGTACGGCGCCCTCGTCGCCGGTTCCCCGGTCTACTACTCCGGAATCAGCGGACGCCTATCGAGTTTCCTCGACCGTCTTTTCTACGCCTACGGGGACGCCTTCGATGGACTGATCGGGGCGGGCGTCGTCTCCTGCCGCAGGGGCGGGAACACGGCCTCGTTCCAGCGCATCAACCAGTATTTCCTCATGACGAACATGATCGTCCCCGGTTCGCAGTACTGGAACATGGTCCACGGATTCGATAAGGAAGACGTCGAAAAAGACCTCGAAGGCCTGCAGACCATGCGGACGCTCGCGGACAACATCGCGTATCTCATGAAGCTGATTGAGCTCGGAAAAGAGCGCGGCATCGATAAACCCGTCCGCGAGAAAAAACGCGAATTCACCTGCTTCCAAGACGGGAAGTAGAAGAAAACATCCGTCAAAAAAGCCCCTCCTATGGCTACGGAGCGGCCGATGAATAAAGTGACATGTCACTTCATTCATCCTTGACCTACTCCTTGGTCCAATTAGAGGGGTTCACTTCAATTAGGAGTCCTTAAAATAATTTAAATTAAATTGTTGATAACTTATTATTTTACAAATGCATCCAATATTTGAGCCTCAGCAAATAGCTCGTTAGTTTCCATATCGATATATACTTCATCCAATGTTTCGAATTCGCCATTAGTTGTAACATATTGTATTCTTCTAATTGTATGTTCAAAACCATCTATAACTAAACAAAAATCATTTTGTAAGGTTATTCTTTGATTAGAATTTAATTCAAATTTAGGATATAAAACATTACTCTTTGGTTTGTAATTAAAGTTGATGCTAGTATCATGCATCTGGATGTTATTAGCTTTATCAATCACATAATATTTATTAGTTGGCATTCCATTTTTGAGTCCAATAACAATAGTAGCATTATCAAAATTAAAAGTTCTTGTGGTATTATTTTTTTGAAAAGATGCCAGTGATTCAGAATTAGTCAAAGATAACGAAGCTGATGATGGAATATAAGGAAGGATTTTGTTATCGTCATTATTTACTAGTAAACTAGAAGTTGCGGTCTTGGAATACAGCTTTGGTGATACAATAGTGTCATCGCCCCAGCCAAACATATGAGTAAACCAATGAGTTGATTTTGTATGTGACAAGGCAGAATTAACTGCGTCATTTACAGATTTTCCAGCCGAAATTTCCTCCCATAATTTATCTGTAAACGTTTTAGAAGTGTTTACATAGGTTAATCCAGGGAACCCTAGTGCGTTTTGTGCATTTCTATATTTAACAGCGTACTGCGCTATATTTCCTTCCTTTCCGCCGTAGCAAATTGCCCAAACAGAAAGGATACTATTTGACATATCAGGAAGACTACTGCCATATAAGTATTGCCCACTTGATAATAGTGCAGCACCACTGGAACTTCCATGCGAAGAAAGCATATAGTATTTATTATTTAAGCGAGAATATCCATTTTCATCTGTGCTCAGCATATCGGTTTTTGTTGCATTTATAATGTGTCTAGCGTAATATCCTGCGTTAATTAAATATTTTTGAGGTGATATGCCATCAAATCTTGTATCAATATCACCATTTGCATGATAGGTGTTAATATAAACAGCATTAAGTGATTTAAGCGACAAATATACACTTCCAACTTGTGAAGAATTATACCCACTGAGCTTAATCCAATAATTCTGATCAGAATTTAAGAAATATGTTAATTTTGAGAAACGACCATCGCCGCCATCATCGTCCTGCTTCAAAAAAGTTCCATCATCTTTATAAAGCTTTAGGATAGTATCTAATGTATTATCATATTGACTAGTTTCAAAAATATACTCCCCAGATACAGGCACTCTAACATTAAAATGAACTTCATTAGTTCCATTTAAATAAGTTTCATTCTTAGTATTTACACCGAGACTATCAGTTTTTTGAAGATACCAATCAAAGCATTTTGCATAGATAGAGTCATAGGTTTTTTGGACAATCTTCGTATTGTCAGCTACTGAGTAATTGTTTAATGTTAAGTATTTAGTGAAGCCACTTGCGCCGGTTGAAATTCTAAATGAGTTTTCCGTTGTTCCAGATGAAAAAGTAAATTTATAAGAGTCTAAATTAGACCCAAAACTTGACGAACTTTTCAATTCAAGAGCCTTCCCATCATCTGAGTTTTCGCCTTCAATTGATAAATTATATTCGTATGATTCTACCGGATAGATTGTATAGGTAGTATTACTGCCATGAGTTCCTTCTTTATTAATTACAAATCTTTGATTGCCCCATCCAAGACTATGATAAAGTATAATATCTTGACCATTTGAATAGTTCGAATTCGGAACATCTAGCACTTGGCCATCTAATAAAGCACTACGTATAAAATATACTGCACCATCTTCGATTTCATCAGCATACTCCCAAGTAACAGCTTGAGGCTGAATTCCACCAGTGTAGCTAACCGTGCTAGTACCGCCAATCAACAAACTTCCAAGCAACAATAATTCTTCAATCATAATTTATCTCCTTTCTAATTATCAAAAAGTTTTTGGATAATTATTTGAATAGATAAAAGCAAAAATAAAAGTTAAAGCTATGAAGATAATGCATAGAGCGAATATAGCGAGATTTAGAAATTTAAAAGTTCTTTTAAAGTCCATCCTAAATTTCATAAAAGAAAAACAGGAATACAAAATATACAAAATGTTTAAGACTATCGAAGTTATAAGAATCCATTGATACTCACCATTTATCGATTGGAAAACACTATAATACGCTCCTGGATGTTCCCAAATTTGAACATATTTTAAAGGGCAAATATACAAAATAGTTGATATAAGCAAAACGGCAATTAAAACAATTTGCAAAAATAGCCAATGCCGTTCTACATTTAAATCTAATTTAGACCTGCTTTTTACATTTAACATTTTAGTAAACACCTCCCTAATTAAATAATAATATGTAAGCGGTTACAAATAAAGAGGCTTTTATGTCATTATGTTCCTGTACTGAACCCCATCAATTGGACTTTAAAACTATATTAGCACTATAGGTGAGTAACGGGAGAGGTACAGTGCTCCTGTTGGAAACAGGAGCTCCGCCTAGACGCGTGACGATCCTCTCCTTGTTGTACCATCTGACGTATTCTTCAATCGTCTTGCGGGCCTCAGCGAATGTCTGAGGCTCGTTTTCATGTCCGTAGTACATCTCCTTCTTCATCTTCGAGAACAGGTTCTCCGTCTTCGAGTTATCCAGGCAGTTCCCCTTCCTCGACATCGACTGTATGATTCCACGTTCCTTGAGGCGCCTCTGATAGGTCTTCATCTGGTACTGCCACCCCTGATCTGAATGGAGCACCATGTTCCTGAGCATCGGATGTCAGTCGAACAGCATGTCCAGCATGTCGTTGTTCAGCTTCATGTTCGGAGACATGGAGATGCCGTAGGCCAGGATCTCGTCGTTGTGGAAATCGATGACCGGGGAGAAGTAGACCTTGCCGAAGGGGAACTTCATCTCGGTCACGTCCGTGCCAGCCTTCTGCAGGCAGGTGGTCGTGAAGAAGTCCCTTCGCAGCAGGTTCGGAACGATTTTCCCGACGGTCCCGTGATAGGAGCTGTACCTGTGTCCCTCTCCGCAGAGGACGGCCTCCATGCCCGCCTTCCTCATCATCCTGAGGACCTTCTTGTGGTTGACCTTCTCGTGATACCGGGCTGCCAGCTCGATGGCGACCTTGCGGTATCCGTACCTTTTCTTGGAATTCAGCCAGATCGCCCTGATCTCGTCCGAGATGCGGATATCGTTCGGGTCTGCCGGCTTTTTCGGCTGCTGTCGGTGCTTGGCGCACCATTCGTAGGTGGATTTGGAAAGATGCGCGACGCCGAGCGCATATGCGAGAGTCACTTTCCCTTTGAATCTTCCGCCTTGAAGGAGCGAATGGACCGCTTCCGCCCGGATTCCCGCCGTTTTTCTTCCTCCTCCAAGGCCTACACTTTTTTTGTGTATTCCAACTCGAACCGGAGGAGAATGTTCTGATGTTTCTCCGCATCGAGTTCCTTCTTGAGCCTTTCTATCTCGGCATCCTTCCGCTCTGTCGCTGCAGGGTTTTCTCTCCCGGGTTCCTTCTTGTGTTCTGGCATAGGCTTGATCATCCTCCCCGGCTTACATTCTAAGCCATGGATGCCGTATTCGTTGTAGGCCTTCATCCATGCGAAGAGAGTGCCTGTGTTAATCCCGCTCATTGTGGACTGCAGCTTGATTGATACCTCTTGTTTCAGGCACGGCTCAATCAGTTCAAGCTTCTCTTCGGCGCTTCGAACCTTATGCCCTTTGTGCTTCAGTCCTTCCTCGCCTTCGAGCAGGTATCGGGACGCCCATAGTTGAACGGCGCGTGAATAACTATGCCTCTTTGACTTCGTGACTGCATCCGCCGGATAGCAGTAAATTTGCCTCTCAAGATAAAGCTTCACTGCCGCCAGCCTGTCGTCGAATTTGTACTTCAAACGAAAGCCCTCCTTTCGGTTCGGGAGAGGGCGGTGGATAAGGTGCATGCACCTTATCCACCCGTCTTTTACTCCCTGGTCCAATTAGAGGGGTTCAGTACACGGAGAGCGTTTGCCCCGGGGTTTTCTTCTTGAGGGATTTTATCCGTTGATCTTCTTCAAGATCATCTCTTTGGCCAGCCCCGGATTCGCTTTTCCGTGCGAAGCCTTCATGACCTGTCCGACGATGTAGCCGAGCGCGTGGTCGTGTCCGGCTTTGAAGTCCGTGACCGACTGCTGGTTCGCGGCGAGCACGTCGTCGACGAGCTTCTCAAGGACGCCAGTATCGGAAATCTGTTCGAGTCCGAGGTCCTGAACGACCTTCTTCGGGTCGGCGCCTTCGTCGAGCATCTTCTCGAGGACGGCCTTTCCCTGCTTGGAATTGATCTTCCCGTCGGAGATGAGGTTTACGAAATCCTTGAGATTTTCCTGCGTGAACTTCAGATCCTTCAGCGTGAGGTAGTCCTTGTTCATCCAGGCGGTGATGTCGCCCATCAGATAGTTCCAGAGCGTCTTGATGTTCTTAACGCCCTTCGCGCAGGTCTCCTCGAAGTAATCGGCGAGTTCGCGCGAGCTTAAGAGGGCTTCCGCCTCGCTCTCGTTCAGGCCTTTTTCCATCAGCTCGTCCTTATAGACGGACGGAAGCTTGTGCATGGTCTTGATTGCGTTATCGATGAATTCCTGGGAAATTTGGATCGGGACGATGTTCGGTTCGCGGAAGTACTTGTAGTCGACCGCGTTCGTCTTGACACGCATCAGGGACGTCCGCTTCTTGGATTCATCGTAACGTCTCGTCTCCTGGACGACCTGCCCTCCGGAAAGAAGGATATCGCTCTGGCGCTTCACCTCGTATTCGAGCGCAGCGCGGACGTTCGCGATGGAGTTCAGGTTCTTGATTTCGACCTTGGTCCCGAATTTCTCCGAGCCGACTGGACGCAAGGAAATGTTGACGTCGCAGCGCATGGAGCCGTTCTCAAGCTTGCCGTCGCAGACGTCGAGGAACGTGACGATTTCGCGGATGGATTCGACGTACTTCATGGCGATTTCCGCCGAGCGGATATCCGGCATGGAGACGATTTCGACTAACGGGGTTCCCGCGCGGTTATAGTCGATCAGGGATTCCTTGGCCAGATGCAGCTGCTTGGCCGTATCTTCCTCCATGTGGGCACGCTCGATGCGGATGTGATGCGTCTTGCCGTCCGAATCCTTGAAATCGAGGTAGCCGTTCGAACCGATGGGGTACTGCTGCTGGGTGATCTGGAAGCCTTTCGGCAGATCCGGATAGAAGTAGTTCTTGCGGTCGAACTGAATCAGCGGATTGATCGTCATGTGCAAACCGCTCGCGATACGGATCGCATAACGGACCGCTTCCTTATTGACGCGCGGCATCGTTCCCGGGCAGCCAAGGTCGTACGGGACGGTCTCGGTGTTCGGCATCTTGCCGAAGGAAGTCGGGGCCGCGGAGAACATCTTCGATCTGGTCTTGAGCTGGACGTGGATCTCGATGCCGATGACAGGTTCAAAATTCATATTAGATTCCCTCCTTGTGCGAAGAAACCGTCGCGTTCACCAAAGACGTGATGTCCTCGATGTCCTTGCCGAGGCTGAAGACGTTTCCTTCTTCGAAACGGCGGCCGGTGATGTTGACCCCGTACGGCAGTCCCTTCTCGTAGCCCAGCGGGCAAGTCAAAGAAGGATAGCCGCCGAGATTCGCCATGCCGAGGTGGTTATCGACGAAATCCGGATGCGGATCCCAGGCGTCGGTGACGTCTTTGATATAAGGAGGCATGCCTTTGGCGCATGGTAAGAGCAGGTAGTCGTACGATTCGTAGAACTTGTCCATCGCGTCGACGATGAGCCTTCTCGCCTTCTGGGCGCGGCGGAAGAGCTCTTCCTGATTCTCCGCGAGCAACGAGAACGAACCGATGATGAAACGTCTCTTGATCAACGAGGAGAATCCCTTCGTGCGGGCGTCCTTCATGTACTCTTCCCAGGTCTTCGCTTCCCCGGTCGGACGGATGCCGAACTTGACGCCGTCGAGATTCGCGTCGTTGCTGGTCGCTTCCGAGCAGGAAATGACCATATAGACCGGATATAAAGCGTTCAGAAGATCGATCGGATAATCGTAATTCTCGACCGTATAGCCTTTCTTCCGCAGTTCGATGGCAAGCTTGGCGAAAGAAGTCCTTATGGATTCGTCCGGAATCGCGTCGAGGACCGACTGGAAATAGCCGACGCGCTTGGGCGCGTCCTTCTTGCCAATGTACTTCGTGTAGTCTTCGACCGGACGGGTCGAAGAAGACATGTCCTTGTCGTCCTGGCCGGCCAAAACGTTCGTCAGAACCGCCATGTCCTCGACCGAGCGAGTGAAATATCCGACCGCGTCGAGCGAGCAGGCGAACGGGAACAGGCCGAAACGGGAAATTCTCGACCAGGTCGGTTTCAGTCCATAGACGCCGCCGTATCCGGCCGGCTTGCGGACCGAGTCGCCCGTATCCGAACCGAGCGAGAAAGGAACGATTCCTTCCGCGACCACGTTGCAGCTGCCGCAGGAAGAACCGCCGATGATGCGTTCGGAATCGTAGCAGTTCTTCGTCGAGCCCTTATGTCCGGAAAGACCGGTGCCGCCCATGGCGAGTTCGTCCATCGTCGTCTTGCCTAAGAGAATCGCTCCGCTCTTCTTCAGGCGGGCAATCACTTCCGCGTCGAACGTCGGGACGTATCCGTTCAGGACGTTCGAGGACGCCGTGGTCTCGATGCCCTTGGTGGAATAGTTGTCCTTGGCGAAATAGGGGATGCCTTTAAGGATCTCGTCTTCCCCGATTTCCGTCATTTCCGCAGCGGTTTTTCTCGCCCCTTCGAAATCGAGCGCCTCGTAGGAATTCGTATCGTCCTTTTCGACCGCAGCGATGGCTTCCTCGACGAGTTCGGAAGGCGTGACCTTCTTCTCGACGAGAGCCTTGTGCAGATCCAGGATCGTGCCGTTTAAATAACCCATGTCCTTTTCTCCTTACTAATCGTCCTGCTGATCGAGCCCGCCGACGACCTTCGGCAGCTTGACCTGGTTTCCTAAGCGCGACGGAACCATCGCGAGTTCTTCGTTGACATCCATCGGCTGAACTGGATCATCGTCCCTTAAGACGTAATGCACGTCCGCGACAGGGAACGTCATCGGTTCCGCTTCGTCGATTCCTTTGATTTTCCCGATCAAGGACATCTGGGACAGAATCGCGCCGAACTCGTCGAGCGTCGTCTGTTTCTCTTCGGGCGTGATGCGGAACATCAGGTTGTCCGCGCAGGTGTCGATCACGTCCCCGGTAACTTTAATCATTCTTGTTTACCTCCTTCGGCTTCTTCCAACAGTTGTTTCAATTCGTCTTCCTGAACTATTCTAATACCTAGCTGCTGCGCTTTGGTGAATTTAGAGCCCGGATCCGTCCCGACGATCACGAGATCCGTCGCTTTCGAGACCGAGGAGGAGGAAATCCCTCCCAAAGCCTCGATCCGTTCGGTCATCTCCTTGCGTCCGGAGAAGCTCAGCGTCCCGGTCAGGACGAACTTCTTTCCCGTGAAGAAATTCTTCTCCGCGTGATCGGTATCCGTCACGGTCAGGCAGTTGAAATTCACCCCCGCGGCGCGCAGTTCCTCGATCTGTTTCTTGTTCTCTTCGTGCGAGAACCAATCGAGAATCACCTTCGCGGTCTTTTCCCCGACGTCGCTCAGTCCTACGAGTTCCTCTTCCGAACTCGCCATCAGCTTGTCGAGGCTGAGATAGTGCTGAGCAAGAATGCGGGCCGTCTTCTTCCCGACGAGCGGGATTCCCAGACCGGCAATCAGCATCTCGACGGTGTTCCCTTTCGATTTCTCGATGGCCGCCATTAAAGACGTGAACGTCTTCTCCCCGAATCCGTCGAGGAGCATCAGTTCTTCCTTATGTTCTTTCAGATGGTAGAAATCCGCGTAATTCAGGACCAATTTCTCGTTGAACAGGTCCTCCACGAGCTTTTCTCCGAGCCCGTCGATGTCCATGCCTCCGTCGGAAGCGAACCAGATGAGCTTGTTGATCCTTCTCGACGGGCAGTCGTCGTTCGGGCAGCGGTGCTGGATGTCCGATTCGGACTTGACCAGTTCCGTCCCGCAGTACGGGCAGGTCTTCGGGAATTCGTACGGGACCGAGTTCGGATCCCGGCGTTCCTTAATGACCCTCGCCACTTCCGGAATGACGTCCCCGGCCTTGTGCAGGGCGACGTAATCCCCGATGCGGATATCTAGATTCTTGATGAAATCCTCGTTGTTCAGCGTCGCGCGAGCGATCAAGGACCCGGCCACGCGGACCGGTTCGAGCACCGCGTTCGGCGTCACCCTTCCCGTCCTTCCAACGGTCAGGACGATGTTCGTGAGCTTGGTCACCGCCTCTTCCGGCGGGAACTTGTAGGCGATCGCCCATTTCGGCGTCTTCATCGTGTATCCGAGGACGTTATGCAGGGAAAGCTGGTTCACTTTGAAGACCAGCCCGTCGATGTCGTAGGAAAGAGTCGGGCGTTTCTGCTGATATTCCTCGACGAAGCCCATGATGCCCTTGATGCCTTTTACGACCCTCCGTTCCGGCAAGACTGCGAAGCCCAAAGTCTTCAGATAATCGAGCGAATCGGAATGCTTCGTGAAGCCCAGTTCCTCGGCGTTCTGCAGGTAATACCACCAGGCGTCGAGGTGTCTCGATGCGGTGATTTTCGGATCGAGCTGGCGCAAAGAACCCGCCGCGGCATTTCTCGCGTTCGCGAAAAGCGGTTCCCCGGCCTTTTCGCGCTGTTCGTTCAGGCGCTTCAAAGTCGCTTTCGACATATAGACTTCCCCGCGGACCTCTAGATGCCTCTTATCCGCGATGTGCGTCGGGATGGTCGGAATGGTCAAAGCGTTCATCGTGACGTCCTCTCCTTCGATGCCGTCACCTCTGGTGGCGGCCTGGACGAGTTCGCCGTTTTCGTAAATCAATGCGCAGGAGAGTCCGTCAATCTTCGCCTCGGCGGAATATTCCAAATCGGAAATCCCCGTCCCTTTCGAGCAGGCCTCGTCGAAATGCGCAACCTCGTCGAGATTGAAGACGTCCCCGAGGGAAATCATCATCGTCTTGTGGATGACCTTCTTAAAGCCGGACTGGACCATGCCTCCGACGCGGTTAGTTGGAGAGAGCTTCGAGCGCAGGTCCGGGCGTCTCGCCTCGATCTGCTGCAGTTCCTCCATGAGGCGGTCGAACTCCTGGTCGCTGACCGACGACTGGTTCAGAACGTAATATTCATAATTGTAGCGGTTCAGTAAATCCGTTAATTCCTGCACCCTTTTCCGATCCTGATCTTCTGCCATACTTCCGTCCTCCCCTTATTAGGAAATCTTCTTGAAAGCCTTGAACCCGATGATCAGCGTCTTCGTCCCGATTTCGTCGGCGAACTGGACGTCGATCTTGTTCCCGTGCACGGCGATGACTTTCCCGACGCCGAAACTGGCGTGGGCGACTTTGTCGCCGACAGCATATTTTACATCATTCGTTATAGACGCAGCAGGCGCGGACGCACGCACGATATCGCGCGGTTTTTTCATTCCCCCGAAGGTGAATTCCCCGTAGTCGTTCGCGTCCGGCTCGGAAGGAAGACCGAGCGAACCGACGCGGCGGTACGTGCCGTTATACTGCGAATTGTAGCCTTTGTTCCTCGCCCTGTAGGAATTGTGGTCGCTCCGCATCGAATAGAGGGCGCCGCGTTCCTGGCTCTTGACGGTGAACCCGATTTCCTTCAGGAATTCAGACGGGACGTTCGCTTCGTTCCCGAAGCGCGTCCCGGCATAGGTCGTGACGGTCAGATGTTCCTTGGCGCGGGTCAAAGCGACGAAAAGAAGACGGCGTTCCTCCTCGATCGCTTCGCCGGTTCCGGCGTTCAGAGCGTGCGTTGTCGGGAAGATCCCTTCGACGAGTCCGTCGACGAAGACGACCGGGAACTCGAGTCCCTTGGAGACGTGCGCGGTCATGATGTTGACCTTGTCGCTCTTGACGTCCCCTTCGTCGTCCTGGGCTGAAACGAGCGCGACGTTGATTAAGAACCCGTTCAGAGACGGATCGTTGTCCTCTTCCGGATGGGCGACGGCGGACTCGAGGTAGCCCTTGAAGTCCGTGACGAGTTCCTTGAGGTTGTTCTCGCGGTCGTTCTCGTTGTCGTCCCCGCGCTTGTTCGCGTCGTCCTGATCCATCTTGCGGACGCAGTTGAAAAGCCCGGTCGACTCGAAATAGTTCGTGATCGCGTCGCACATCTGGGAAGGAGTCGTCGCCGCGTCGAGTTCATCGAGGCAGCGGCGGTAGTTCGCCGCCAGCGACTTCAGGCCGAGATTGGCCTTTCCTCCGACCGGCAGGTTCTCCGTGTTGTTCAAAACGTACTCGAAAACCGGCATCTGCGCTTCGTTCGCCGCCTGATAGAGCGCATCGAGCGTCTTGTCCCCGATCGAACGGGTCGGATACTGCAGGACTTTTTCAAAGGAGACCGAATCCCCGGTATTGATTAAAAGCCGCAGATAGGCCAGTCCGGCCTTGACTTCCTGACGTTCGTAGAAGCCGACCGCGTCGTAAAGGCGGTACGGGATCTTCATGCGGGAGAACATCGTTTCGAACGCGCGGGACTGGTAATTCGAACGGATGATGATCGCCATGTCCGAATACGGGATCTGCTGGGCCGTATGGAACGAAGAAATGCGCAGGGCGACCGTCTGGGCGTCCTCGGTGCTGTCGTAGGAATTGACGAAATCGACCGCGTCGCCTTTGACCCCGCTCGCGGCGACCAGGCTCTTATCGATGCGGTTCCGATTCTTCTTGATCAGGACGTTCGCCTTATCGAGGATGGCCTGCGTCGAACGGTAGTTCTTGTCGAGCGTGATCGTGACGAGGTCCTTGAAATCTTCGCCCAGCATCGTCTGGATGATGCGGCTGTCGGCGCCTCTCCAGGTGTAAATCGTCTGGTCCGGATCCCCAACGACGGAGAGCCCGGTTTCCGAATTCATGAAAAGCTTCACGAGCTCGTACTGCAGCAGGTTCGTGTCTTGGAACTCGTCGACCATGAAGGCCTTGTAGCGGTTCTGCCAGTGCTTCGCGCAGTCGGGATCCTTTTCCATGATGTCGCGGGTGAACATCAGTAAATCGTCGAAATCGACGAGGTTGTTCTGGGCGAGCAGTTCCTGGTACTTGGCGTAGAGCTGCTTGATGCTGATACTGTACTTGGCGTCGGCGAGCATGTGGTCGGGGAGTTCCATCGGGGAAAGACCCTTGGTCTTGTAGTTCGAGATGATCTCGATGGCGCCTTTCATGTTGGCGGCCGAAAGGACCCGTCCGCCGGTCACGGCCAAGGCGGCCTTCTTGTAGACGGCCTTCTGGTCGAGATCGTCGGCGATCGCGAAGGAATTTGTGAATCCCTTAAAATGGCGCACCAGCTCCTGGCGCAGGAAACGGACGCAGAAGGAGTGGAACGTGCAGATCAAGGGCGTTCCGCCCACGTTCATCCCATTGTCCTCGAGGATCTTCCTCGTGCGGTCCTTCATCTCGTTCGCGGCCTTGTTCGTGAAGGTGATCGCGACGATCTGGCTCGGGTAAATGTCTCCCCTAGTGAGTAAATACGCCAGGCGGTAGGTCAATGTCCTCGTCTTCCCCGTACCGGCCCCGGCGATGATGCGCAGATGCCTCGCGTCGCTCGTGGCGGCGAGATACTGCTGGGCGTTCAAATCGTTCTTGAAATCAATCGGCATAGTCCTGTTCTTTCTTAACCTTAAAAAGTATAGCATTCCGGGCACCCGGCTTTCCCTAGGAAAAGGAAAAAGTTTCCAAGCCCCGTAAAAGCGACCCGTTTCGCCCAAAATTCCGCTTTGTGCGGGAAAGGAAAGCGACTATAATTCTTACGAAAGGGGAAGAGAAGAAAAACTTATGCTGACAGTCATCCATCATCCGTTAATCGACGTGAAGTTAGACATCATGCGCGACGAACACACGAAGGCGAAGGAATTCCGGGAAGCGCTCGAAGAGATCGCTTCGCTCATGACCTTCGAAGTTTTCAAGGACGTTCCTACCTACGAATCCGACGAGATCATCACGACCCCGACCGGCGTCAGTCTCCCGAAGACCAAGCTGGAGAAGAAGATCGTCCTCGCTCCGATTCTCCGCGCCGGCATCGGCATGGTCGACGGCGTGCGCAACATGATTCCGACCGCCCGCGTGGGCCACATCGGCATCTACCGCGACGAGAAGACCCTCGAACCGCACGAATACTATTTCAAGCTTCCGGAAGTCAAGGATCCGCTCGTCTGCGTCATCGATCCGATGCTCGCGACCGGCGGCTCCGCCTGCGACGCCATCCGCGCCATCAAGAAGCGGAACTACTCCAACAACATCCGTCTGATGTGCTTAGTTGGCGTGCAGCAGGGCATCGACGCCGTCGAGAAGGAATTCCCGGACGTCCACATCTACCTCGCCGCCAAGGACGAGAAGCTCAACGAGAACGGCTACATCCTGCCGGGTCTCGGCGATGCCGGAGACCGCATCTTCGGTACGAAGTAGTCTCATTTATCCCTAGAACCGAGTGTCCGGAGACCGTCCTCCGGGCACTTTTTATAGGGGAAAATAAAAAACGGAAACTCTCCGTGAATTTGAGTTTCCGTTGTATTTCCCTTTTGTAACGTTTACAATAGATAGGCCCGGGGTGTAGCACAGCTAGTTAGTGCGCTAGATTAGGGATCTAGAGATCGCGAGAGCGGAACTCGCCACTCCGACCATGGAGAAAGTCGACCGGTGTCAGCGCGCCGGTCTTTTTTTTGTATTTCCTACTTCCCTAAAAGGCGCACTAGACCCTTCAGGTTTTCATCCGAGACGAAGGCGTGGAGCGCGTCGTAAGAGGAAATCTCATGATCTTTCAAAGCGGAATGGAGCTTATTCTCGGCCAGGGAAAAATACGTCCTCTTATCCGCGAAATCCGCGTCGGTCCCGCCGTCCATCTCGACGCTGACCATGTCCAGGACCAGCCGGCGGAAGATCGCTAAAAGCGATTCCTCGATCCAGTACGACATCTCGACCGGTTTCTTCAGCGATTCGTTGATGTTCTTCATCCGGACGTACATCTCGAGCCCGTCCTGCTCGTCGTGCCATAGATCGGTGAATCCGAAATCGAAGTTCCCTTTCGCCATGCGTTCCTTAGCATATTCGAACGCGTCGTTCTGGACGATATGAATTTTCTCCCGGTGTTCGAAAGACGGGAGAATCATGTCCTCGAAGATGCGGATGACGTTCTTATCCTCTTCGACGATGGTGACCGACTTGACCTCGTCCTTTAAAGAAATCATGTACGGGAAATACCCTAAGCCCAGCCCGTAGACGATGACGTTCCCGTTGGCTTTATTGACCGCTTCCTTCATCGTGTTGATTTCGTGCGGGGTGATGGACATGTAGACCCTGTTCTTCTCTTTCAAAATCAGATACGGGACTTTCTTTCCGAAATACCCGTAGGACGTGATTTCCCTGTACCCGTGTTCCGGCTCGGTCTTCACGTCTTCATAGATGAATCCTTCGAACGGGGCGTAGTAATTATACTCGAGGCTCCACTTCCCGGCCGTGTCCTTATGGGGACGGATTCTCTTGTAATACGGGTTCGAAAGATATTCCTCTTCGTTCAAATGTTTCACTTCGTTCAAGCGGTAATATTGGACGAGGCGCTTCATGTCCGAATCGGAGACATTCACGTCGGTCTGTTTCATCATCAGAGAGAAATACGCCTCTTCCTCGGAAGCGCCGGTCTGTTCCCTTTCGGCTTTGACGTCCTCTTCCCTGATATAGGAAGGTTCCTTCAGCAGCTCGTTATAGAGTTCCCCGATTCCGATGTTCTCGTCCAGGACCGAGAACAGGGAATCGACTTTCTTTCCGTCCGACTTCGGATACGCGTATTTCATAAGCGGGATTCCTTTCCTTCTTGCTTCCTTATCAGTGTAATCGAAATAAAACCCGAATGAGAAAGAATCCGGAACGGGACGGGGATTTTCCCTCTATAATAGTTCCGTCCATGGAAGAAGGAACGGAGAAGAAATCCTATGGGGCGACTTCATTCGCCTGCTATCTCGCTTATATCGTGCAGGCGGTGGTGAATAACTTCCTGCCGCTCCTTTTTGTGTATTTCCACTCGGAATTCGGGATCCCGGACGGACAGATCACCCTCCTCATCACCTTCAATTTCTCGGTGCAGCTGCTGATCGATCTGTTCTCCCCGTATTTTGTCGACCGGATCGGATACCGCCTTTCGATGATCTTAGCGAACGCCTGCGTCATCCTCGGATTCGTCCTTCTGTGCGTCCTCCCATCCGCCTTCGGGAATCCTTTTGCCGGCCTTTCAATCAGCGTCCTCATCTACGCCGTCGGAGGAGGGCTGATGGAAGTCCTGGTCTCCCCGATTGTCGAGGCGCTGCCGAGCGCGCACAAGGAAGCGAAGATGAGCCTTCTCCATTCCTTCTACTGCTTCGGGCAGGCCTTCGTGGTCCTCGTGTCGAGCCTCTTCTTCCGTTTGGGAGGAATCGCGAACTGGAGGATTCCCGCCCTGGTCTGGTGCGTCCTTCCCCTGGCCGACCTCGTCCTCTTCTTATTCGTCCCCATCCGTCCCCTCGTCCAAGGCGGGGAGAAAGGAAAGAGCCTCGCCGAACTGCTCAGGATGCCTCTTTTCTATATCCTCTTCGTCCTCATGTTCTGTGCCGGGGCGTCCGAGCAGGCCGTGAGCCAATGGGCCTCGACGTTCGCCGAAAAGGGGCTCGGCGTCTCGAAGGAATACGGGGACCTCTTCGGTCCGACCGCCTTCGCCCTCTTCATGGGGGCGTCCCGCCTCCTCTACGGATTCTTCGGAAAGAAGATCGATTTAAGGAAGGCGATGGCCGGTTCGGCCCTGCTCTGTGTCGGGGCGTATCTCCTCACCGGATTATCTAAGGAACCCGCCTGGGCCTTAACTGGCTGCGCCCTCATCGGATTCGGGGTCGGCATCTTCTGGCCGGGGACATTCTCGTTAGCTTCCGAAAGGATCGTGAACGGCGGGACGAAGATGTTCGCCCTCTTCGCCTTGGCCGGGGATCTCGGGTGCACGCTCGGTCCGGCTTCGGCGGGATTTCTCCTTTCGGCCGCTTCGCTGGACCTGCAGCAGTCCCTCCTCTGCTGCACCTTCTTCCCGCTCGTCCTCCTCGTTTTCCTCGACCTCGAACGCCTGAGTTACCGGAAAGAAAAGGCGAGTTTCAAGGAAAAACAAGGTTCGTGAAACAGTCATTACTCATAAATCCGTGATTTCCCCATAGATCCGTCCTCCGCACAATGAAAAACCTGCGCTTTTTCGGATGCGCAGGTTTTGGCATGTGCCGTTCTCAGGAACATCGACAGGATTAGCTCT
>Ga0256406_1004257_pt1 | contig 16686 bp, 13 predicted proteins | sample RumenRJG_03DNA_FD_185986 | JGI IMG/M metagenome (GOLD analysis project Ga0256406, IMG submission 185986) | Bovine rumen microbial communities from Lethbridge, Alberta, Canada - RJG_03 | ecosystem: Host-associated > Mammals > Digestive system > Stomach > Rumen | place: Canada: Alberta | collected... | reverse complement strand
CGCCTACATCGAGTGGTACAGGGGCGGCAAGCCCAAGAAGGCGCTAGGATGGAGGACGCTGAGGGAACACCGCGCGGCGCTGGGCTACGCGGCGTAGCGGTGGTCCAGAGGAACGTCCGGGGTCCCCAAGGGTCCGAAAAATGTCCAAATCCTTCTCAGCAGCGTCAGACAAAAGCCGCTTACCCGAGTTTTACCTCTCTAACCACGTTATGAGTGATACTAGATTGCCACAGATAGCCCCTGAGGCAAAAGAAGGTGACGTCATGTCAAAGGCGGCGCGGGCAAGGCTCATGAATCAGGTAAACCGAGCAGCTGCTGGGCTTGCCTTCTTCTCGCCTGATGCGGAGAAGGACGAACGTGTAGCCTCACGAATGGCAGCCGCCGGAGACTCACCGGCCTTGATTGCCTTGTGGCGCGGGGAACGTGTAGCCTCACGAATGGCAGCCGCCGGAGACCTTGTGCGGGTGTGTCCAAGGGTCTACGCACGCCCATCAGACTGGGAGGGGCTTAGGCCCGATGCCCAGCACCTCTGGCTAGCAAGGGCATTGCAGGACAAGCACCCATCATGGGTGTTCTGCGGGACAACCGCCGCTCTCATTCACGGCCTTTCGGTCTCGTATTACCAGCTAGATAGGATGATGCTGGCCGTTGGACCTCACGGACACTCGGGACGGATGGGCACCCTTCGACGAATGGAAACCTCCGCGAGCAACGTGGCGGCCATCGATGGACTCCGTGTGACGCCAATACTCCAGACTGTCTTTGATTGCATGCGCTGGATGCCATATTCCGAGGGTCTTGTTGTTGCAGACTCCGCCCTTCGGGCCGGGCTAGTCGAGAAAGACCAGCTCATTGAGTATGTCCTGTCAAGGGGAAGCGGGGTAAGGGGTGCCGCGCAGGCGTACGTCTGCGCCTTGCACGCCGATGGCCGCGCCGAGAACGGCGGCGAGTCACTCTCGCGAGCAACCATGCTTGAGCTGGGATTTGCTTGTCCAGAGCTTCAGGTGGAGGTTCCCAATCCACTCAACCCAGATCATCCATACCGTCTGGACTTCGCCTGGCGGCTTGCAAACGGGCAGCTCATTGGCGGAGAACACGACGGCTTCGAGAAGTACACTAACATGGAGATGCTTGCTGGTGGGAGCACGCTTGACGCCCTTGTGGCAGAACGTCAGCGAGAATCCCATATTGCCGCGGCGGGCATTAGAGTGCTTCGGTTCACGGCACGCCAGAGATGCGACAAGGTTTACATGTGGAGACTGCTCTCGACGTACGGGGTTCCGTGGGTCGGCACACCAAAGGAAATTGCGTCTCCGCGCGTAGCTGCCCGCCTGCTTGCCAGGGCACGCCAGCGGCGTCGGAATGAGCAGTGGATTCGCAACCATCTGCAAGGCACGTTCCAGATGCAGCTGGGTTCTTGCCTTGTAAACATCGAGGTTATTCAGGGGCCGTGGCACAGGCGCAGCGCCGGACGCCGCACCAAGCGTCCGGAAGCCGGTAATCCAGCAGCGGCAGATTTGCTCCCGGGTACTGTTGAGAAAAATCTGGACAAATAGCGTCGCCCAAAGCCTGAAAAATGGCGAATTTCTTCTCAACAGCCCAGGAGGGTTGGCCCAGAGGAATCCAGAAGCCAAGAGCCTCCTACTCGCTCCTGAGCGCCTCGACCGGGTCCTCGCGCGACGCCTTCGAGGCGGGAATCAGGCCCGCAAGGAAGGTGAGCAGCACGCTGATGCCAATGAGGACAAGCGCGTGCTGCCAGGAGAGCTGCATAATGTTCGACACGGCGTAGCGGTTGAACACGTAGATGTTCACCGGTATCGACACCAGCAGCGTTATCGCGATTCCCATCACGCCAGACACCAGACCCTCGATGACAGTCTCCGCGTTGAAGACGGAGCTCACGTTGTGCTTCGAGGCGCCGATCGAGCGAAGGATGCCTATCTCCTTCTTGCGTTCAAGGACCGAGATGTAGGTGATAACGGCAATCATGATCGAGGAGACGATCAGCGAGATCGAGACAAATGCGATAAGCAGGTACGAGATCATGTTCACGATGCGCGTGACGGACTGCATGAGCGTGCCCACCAGGTCCGTGTATGTAATCTTCTTTGCCTCGTCGGTCTGAGACGCGTTGTACTCGTCCAGGATTCTGATGACCTGCTCCTTGTCTTCAAAGTCGCCCGGATAGATGTCGATCTCGGAGGGCGTCTCGAGGTCTGCATAGCCCAGCTTGACCAGGTTGTCGTCGTAGGTGGCGCTGCTGTTGGTGAGCATGCTCATCATGAGCTCGCGCAGCTGCGTCTCGTCCACGTTGAGCGAGAAGGCGCTCTTGATCTTGTCGGTATCGACAGACATCGCGCTCGCAAGGCTCCCCGCGAGCTTGTCCATGCTCGATTGCATGGCGGAGGAGAGCTGGGTCTGGAGCGCAGTGGAGACCTGGGTCATGACCTGAGTCATCGCAGACTGGATGTAGCTCGTGAGGGCATTCGTAATCTGGGTCTCGAGCTGAGACGCAATCTGCGAGGCAAGCTGCTGCACAATCTGGGACTTCAGGGCCTTGGCAACGGAGTCGCTGACCTTCTCGTCCACTATGGGGTCGAGCTGCTCCTTGAGCTGACGCTGGATGTCGTCAAAGTTGACGATCTTCTCGACACCCGTCTCTATGGTCTGCCTCCCCTGCTCGGACATGAAGTAGTCCTGGGGGTTTGCGTCGGGGTGCTCGCGCATGTAGGCCTGGTACTCGCTCGTGAGCTGGCTCATGAGGGCGTCGGCAGCGGACTGGTCGTACTGGATGTCGAGCTTCGAGATGATGCTTGCCCAGTCCACATCCGAGAAGTCCGGCATCAGCTCCTGGAGCTCCTGCGTATCGAGCTTCGACACGTCAATGCCAGAGAGGTCGACGCTCGAGAAGTCTATTCCGGAAAGGTCAAGCGCAGGTACGTCCACCTGCGGCGTGGCCATGTTGCTCATGTCTAGCGACGAGAGGTCAAGGTCAAGCTTCGAGGCATCAAAGGAGAACGACGCCTTGAGGGCATCAGCGTCCACGTTAAAGAGGCTCGAGAGATCGATGTCCTCCTCGCTCGCCCCCGCCGCCTCCTCGAGGAAGGTCTTTCCCGTAAAGACATCGGTTGCGGGGTCCGAGAGCTGCTGCTGCACAATCTCGCTTTGCGCCGCATGGTCCATGACCTGGTGCGTAAGGGCACTCGTGTAGTAGATTCCGGGGCTAAGAGAGGACGAGCTGTCCTTGGCCTGGACAATTCCCACAACCTTCACGTCCATGCCCTGGGTGGCAAGTTCCTGCATGAACGAGTCGTCATCCGACCTGTCGGTCCAGACGTTGTACTCCGAGTCGTAGGAGTAGACGTCAGAGGGATAGACGAGCTTGAGCTTGCTGGCGAGAATGTCCTCCACGGGATACGAGGAGCCCTCGTCCTCGTCGATTGCGGACTCCTCGTCCTGGGAGGTGGTGGACTGCGTAAGCGTCGAGACCATGTAGTCAAGCTGGCTGTGGTCGCGAAGTCCCAGCTCGAAGGCATCGAGGTCCGGGATGGTGCCGTCTGGTCTCAGGACAACGAGAAGCTCGTCCGCTTCCGTGGGCCACTTCCCCGCCACGAGGTCGTACTGGCCCTTGATGAGGTCCGTGTCATCGAGCAGCTCGTGGAACGCGCTTGTCTGCGAGGTCATGCTCGAGGTGATGGAGGAGCTCACGCCGGAACCCAGCTGGGCGAAGGACGACTCGGGGTTCACCTGCACGACCGTTCCGTCGTCGTTCTGAAGGTAGAGGTAGGGCGTCACGTCGTAGGAGTACTGGATTGCATGGGCGTACGTGTCGATGCCTCCGCCGTTGGCGTCGAGGTACGCCTTGAGTGACTTGAGGTCGTTCTTTCCCACGCTCTTGAACATGCTGGTGATGGTGGAGGTTTCCTCGATGCTGTCGCTTCCCTCCACGCTCTGCGTGTTTGCGGCAGCAAGGGGATCGCCAGAAGAGGAGCCGCCACCCGAGCCGCTTACCGAGGAGAGCACGCTTGTGAGGTTGAGCGACGTCCCCTCGATGGTGAGGGGGTACACCGTGAGCATCTCCTCCTCTGTGTTCCGTATGTAGTTGTTCGCACCGTTCGACAGGGCGAGAATTGCCGCAATGCCAATGATGCCAATCGAGCCCGCAAACGCCGTGAGGAAGGTTCGGCCCTTCTTTGTCATGAGGTTGTTGAACGAGAGCCCCAGAGCGGTGAGGAACGACATCGAGGTCTTGCGCGTGGGCTTTGCAGGACGGCGCTCCTCTGCCGGGCCTGGCTCGAAGGGATCTGAGTCGCTCGTGATGTGGCCGTCGCGCAGCTCCACGATGCGCGTGGCGTACTGGCGGGCAAGCTCGGGGTTGTGGGTGACCATCACCACCAGCCGGTCGCGCGAGACCTCCTTCAAGAGGTCCATCACCTGCACGGAGGTCGCCGAGTCGAGGGCGCCAGTGGGCTCGTCGGCGAGAAGGATCTCAGGATCGTTGATGAGGGCGCGGGCAATGGCCACGCGCTGCATCTGGCCACCCGAGAGCTGTGCCGGCCGCTTGTCCACATGGTCGGCAAGGCCAACGTCAGCAAGCGCCTTGAGGGCGCGCTCGCGCCGCTCCGCGCGAGAGACACCCGAGAGCGTGAGCGCCAGCTCCACGTTGGCAAGGACAGTCTGGTGAGGGATGAGGTTGTAGCTCTGGAACACGAACCCAATGCGGTTGTTGCGGTAGGCGTCCCAGTCGCGGTCGCGGAAGCGCTGTGTGGAGATGCCATCCACCAGGAGGTCGCCGGAGTCAAAGTGGTCGAGGCCGCCCACCACGTTGAGCATCGTGGTCTTGCCCGAGCCCGATGGACCGAGAACCGCCACAAACTCGGAGTCGCGGAAGGCCACGCTAATGTTGTCGAGGGCCACCTGCGTGAAGTTCCCGGTTACGTACTTCTTTGAGATGTCTCTGAGTTCGAGCATGCGGTTCCTGTCGGTTGGCTTGTTTCTGACTCATCCCAGCTTACCCAAGCCAACCTTAGCGAGACGCCCCACTGCCTCGGTCTACGAAAGCGCTACCAAGTTTGAGGGCCAGTCGTGCCATGTGTTGCCTTGCGCGCTGCCCCGCGCGCGAAGCATCGCTCCGGCGAAGCTACGGAGTTTAGCTCCTTTTCTTAATCGCCGTCCGCGTTTCCGCAGGTCGCCGGCAACCGTTTTAAGAAATGGAGCTAATCTGCGCTCGCAGCAGCGTCTGTCTGCTGCCGGCGACACAACACCGACGCCGTGCCGCCGGCGGCACGACCCTCTCGCCTTCTGCGCCCTTGGGTAGAATTGAGCGTGCAACTTACGCGCCGCCCAGCGGCGAGAAAGAAAGGAACGCCATGGCAGACGCCAACGAAGAGAAAATCAGGCAGGAAATGGACGAGGTGCTGCACGGCCGCTCGAAGGCGGCGCAGGGCCCGGCCGGCTTCAAGCAAAACGAGTACACCAAGATCCACCACGTGATTGGGGTCATTTCCGGAAAGGGTGGCGTAGGCAAGTCGTTTGTCTGCGGCAGCCTTGCCGTTGAGCTGGCACGCTCCGGTGCGCGTGTGGGCATCCTGGATGCGGACATCACCGGCCCCTCCATCCCCAAGATGCTGGGCCTGGCCGGCGAGCGCGCCACCGCAGTGAACGACATCCTGGTACCCGCCACCACCAAGGGCGGCATCGAGGTCATGAGCGCCAACCTCGTCCTCGAGAACGAGACCGACCCCATCGTGTGGCGCGGGCCCGTAATTGCGGGCGCCCTCAGGCAGTTCTTCGAGGAGTGTGCCTGGGGCGAGCTAGACTACCTGCTCGTCGACATGCCTCCGGGAACGGGCGACGTGCCTCTCACCGTGTTCCAGTCCCTGCCCATCGAGGGCGTGGTGGTTGTCTCTTCGCCGCAGGACCTCGTGCAGATGGTCGTGGGCAAGGCGTTCAACATGGCATCCATGATGAACGTGCCAGTCCTTGGCCTCGTCGAGAACATGGCCTATGTCACCTGTCCCCACTGCGGCGAGAAGATCTGGCCGTACGGGCCGAGCCACCTTGAACAGACTGCAGACGAGTACGGCATTGACGCGCTGGGCGAGCTGCCCATCGATCCCGCGCTTGCGGCGGCGTGCGACCATGGCACCCTTGAGGACGAGCTTCCCCAGGGCTTTTTGCCCAAGGCCGTGGAGGCAGTTGTCTCCACCTGTGAGTTCGATGACGCCAAGGCGTCGGGGGCGGCGGAGTAGCGCATGCCCTCTCGGCCGAGAAGCACATCGCGCGCGGGCCGCGGGCCGTCGCGCCTGGTTCGGGAGCACGAGCTTGCCGCGCAGGCACAGGCGGTCCAGGTACCTGCCAAGGTAGACGTAGCCGTTATCGGCGGTGGGGCATCAGGCCTCACCGCCGCCATCACAGCCGCCGAGGCGGGCGCCCGCGTGGTTGTGGTCGAGCGCGCGCTTGAGTGCGGCCGTAGCATCCTCGCCACAGGCGGCGGGCGCTGCAACCTCGCAAACGCGGACCTCGCGGCCGAGAGGTACCGGCACCCCGGCTTTGTGTCCGCCGTCTGCGGGAAACGCTTCCTCGAAGACGTGCTGGGCTTCTTCTCGGCATGTGGGCTTGCCGTAGCCGAGGAGGAGGGCGGCAGGCTCTACCCTGTGACGCGCGAGGCGTCCTCCGTGCGAGAGGTGCTGGTGGCGCGGGCGCTCAAGGCGGGCGTGACGCTTGCCCGCGGCCGTGAGGCAGCCGGCGTCTCGCGGGCGTCGGGCGGTTTTGACCTGGAGCTTACGCCATCGTTCGAGGGTAGCCGGCGAGAGACGCTGAGCGCGCGAGCGGTCGTAATCGCCACTGGCGGCGGAGAAGGTTCGCTCGCTCGTAGCCTTGGCCTTCCCCTGGTGGATGCGCGGCCAGTCCTGTGTCCGCTTGCGTGCCAAGGGCTCGACTTTCCCGCGCTTGACGGCCGCCGGACACACGTTGCGGCAACCCTCATGCGGAATGGCGCCACCATTCGGCACGAGACGGGCGAGCTGCTCTTCAGGCCGTACGGCATCTCAGGCATCGTGAGCTTTGACCTCTCGCGCAACGCGCTGCCGGGGGACAGGCTGGTTCTCGACCTGCTGCCCGAGGTGGATGCGGACACGGCGCGCGAGCTTGCAATGCGCGGAGGCACAGTGGGTCTGCTCGACAATGCGATCTCTGCCCAGCTGGGCGGGCGCGGCAGCACGGCGGAGGACGTGGTGGCTCACGCAAAGTCGGTAGGGCTTCTCGTCACGGGCACCGCAGACGAGAAGCGCGCCCAAGTCACGGCTGGTGGCATTGACGTTGGGGCATTGGACGCTTCGACGCTTGCGCACCCGGGCACGCCTGGCGTGTTTGCCTGCGGAGAGGCCGTGGACGTCGACGGGGCCTGCGGTGGCTTCAACCTCGCGTGGGCGTGGAAGAGCGGCATGGTGGCAGGAGCAGCTGCCGCGCGACTGGCTGAGAGGAGATAGCGTGATAGAGGTATCCGGCATTCGCGTGCCACTCTCACAGCTGGACGGGACCGACCCCCGCGAACAAGCTGTTATCCGCAGGGCGCTTGCTCGGCGTCTGCACGTGCGACCAGAGGAGCTTGGCCACGTCACGCGACGCAAGCGCTCCATCGACGCGCGCAAAAAGGGTGACATCCAGCTCATCTTCACGCTGCGCGCAGAGCTTGCCGGCGGCGCGCCGGCAGAGAAGACACTCATCGCAGGGCTTGCCTCCAAGCGCGAGGCTGGTGACGTTCGTGTGGTGGAGGCTGCCGACAAGGACTTCCCGCAGCCGCTTGCGTGTGCGCCGCACGATCAGGGTCCCATCGTTGTTGTGGGGGCAGGCTGCGCTGGTCTCTTCTGCGCGCTCTCGCTTGCGCACGCAGGCCTGGAGCCACTCCTTGTCGAGCGTGGCGACGATGCCGCGCGGAGATCGCGTGTGGTGCGCCACCATGACGAGACGGGCGAGCTTGACCCCGAGAGCAACATCCAGTTTGGCGTGGGCGGCGCCGGGACCTTCTCCGACGGCAAGCTGCAGACGGGGACCAAGAGTCCCTTCCACCGGCTGGTGCTCAAGACCTTTGCGGACGCCGGCGCGCAGCGGCGCATTCTGTGGGACGCAAAGCCGCACATTGGGAGCGACGTTCTGCCCGAGGTGGTGACGCGCATCGTCGAGATGATCGAGGAGGCCGGAGGCTCGGTGCGCTGCCGCTGTCGCCTGGTTGACCTCGACGTGAGCGGTGGGCGCGTGCGTGCGGTGACGCTGCGCTCCGAGGACCCTGAGACGGGAATCGTCACCGAGGAGCGCGTGCCCTGCTCAAGGGTGGTGCTTGCCTGCGGTCACTCAGCTCGTGACGTCTTTGAGTTGCTCTCGCAGCGCGGCGTTCCCATGGAGCGCAAGACCTTCGCGATGGGTGTGCGCATCGAGCACCTCCAGGCAGACATCGACCGCGCCCTCTACGGGCCGGCAGCTGGAAACCCCGCACTGGGTGCCGCACCGTACAGCCTGGCCGTTCACCTGCCTTCGGGTCGCTCGGTCTTCTCGTTCTGCATGTGCCCCGGTGGATACGTGGTCTCGGCTGCAAGCGAGCCGGGCGGCGTTGTGACCAACGGCATGAGCTACTCGGACCGCGCGGGCGAGAACGCAAACTCGGGACTGCTCGCCAACGTGTTCCCCGAGGACCTTCCCGGTGACGACGTGCTAGCAGGCGTCAAGCTTCAGCGAGAATGCGAGCGGGCTGCGTTCGAAGCAGGCGGCGGCAGCTTTGTTGCGCCGGCGCAGCTGGTGGGAGACTTCCTGCATAGCAGGCCATCATCGGCAGGCGGAGACGTTATGCCAACCTACCCCAGAGGGGTGACGTGGGGGGACATCTCCCGTTGCCTCCCCTCTTACATCACCGAGACCATCCGTGCCGCCATTCCCGAGATGGGACGCAAACTCCGTGGCTTTGACCGTCCGGATGCCGTACTTACAGGTGTAGAGACAAGGTCAAGCTCGCCCGTGCGCGTGACACGCGGAAGCAACCTGCAAAGCGTAGGCGTACGAGGCCTTTGGCCCGTGGGCGAAGGGGCCGGCTATGCCGGCGGCATCATGAGCGCGGCGGCCGACGGCCTGCGTGTGGCCGAGGCCGTTGTGGCGGATGTGACGGAGGAGCTTGGAGCGTAGGGCCGCCGTGTAGCCGCCGGGTACCGGCTCTAGCGCTGTCTGAACGTCAACGACCTGTTGAGGAAAAACTGCAGGAGCCCCGCGGTCACAAGGGCAACGAGCTTCGCCACGAATGGCGTCGAGAGGGGCGCAGCGGCACGCGCAGCGAGAGCGGCAATCACCAGCTCCTGCACGCACATGCCGCAGACCCCCACGCAGATAAAGACCGCGTAGCGACGAAGAGGTCTATCCGTCACATGGAAGGTGTGCTGGCGGTTGAGAAAGAAGCTCAACGTAAGCCCAACCGCCACACTCACCACATTTGCAACAAGCGGCTCCAGGCCTCCCAGCGACGTGAGCGCGAGAAAGACGAGCATGTCGACGGCAGAGCAGACGCACCCAAAGAACGCGTACGAGACCAGCTGTCGAAATGCCTGGTGCATGGCAGCGCGAGCGCTACTTATCCCTCACAGCATCGGCGAGGCGCTTGAGCTCCTCGTCCTGGTTCATGCCCGTGAGGAACGCGACACCGTTGAAGACGGGAACGTCAAACTCGCCCTCGGGACGAACCACGGCAACGTATGCGTCGGCGTCCTTGAGCGCCTCGTCAAGGTCGGCGACAGCGACTGCCTCGACATCCGCCTCGATGCCATCGGCTGCAAGCAGCTTCTTGACCTTATAGGCTACGGTCGCAGAGGTTGCGACTCCGGAACCACATGCAACGACGATCTTTGCAGCCATGATGCCTCCTTGATAGCTTGACAACCGTCACGCAATACTTCTCTGGCGAAACACATCATACCCCACGCGTGCAACCGAACTCCCTGGCACGTTGGCTTCCGAGCCCAGGAGTAACAGGACCAGCAACATGTGGCCAGCCGCAACTTGGCACAGATGTTAGTGCTTCCCGCGATACTTGCGCCGCGTCGCGTGAGCGCTCCCCTTTCTCGCCCCTGCCTTCAGGCGCTTCATGACCTCTTCCTCGCTCGTGCCCTCAAACTGGCTCTTGAGCTCGACGAGTTGGTCACGGATGCGAGCCGCCTGCTCGTACTCCATGTTCGCCGAGGCGCTGGCCATCTCCTCCTCAAGCGAGGCAATGACCCGCATGACCTCCTCGCGCGGGAGCTTGGAGAGCTCAGCGGCAACGGCTTCTGCCGTGGACACCTCCGCTGGAGCGCCCTGCTCCTCTGCCCCCTCCCCCGAGGCGGTATAGAAGACCCCGTCCTTACGCTTGCGCTTCCCCACGTTGGCCTGGGCCTCGACAAGGAAGCCAGAGATGTCGTTGATTGCCTTTCGAACCGTCTGGGGCTCGATGTGGTGTTCCTCGTTGAACTTCTCCTGGATGGCGCGACGCCTACGCGTCTCGTCGATTGCCTCGCGCATGGAGTCCGTTATCTCATCGGCATACATGATGACCTCACCCGAGACGTTACGTGCGGCACGTCCCATGGTCTGGATGAGCGAGCGGCGGTTTCTGAGGAAGCCTTCCTTATCTGCGTCGAGGATGGCAACGAGCGAGACCTCAGGGATGTCGAGCCCCTCTCGCAGGAGGTTGATGCCCACGAGCACGTCGATCTTTCCCTCGCGAAGGTCCCGGATGATATCCACGCGATCAAGCGTTGCGGTATCCGAGTGCATGTAGTTGACGCGGAACCCCTCGTCCAGGAGGTGATCGGTGAGGTCTTCTGCCATGCGCTTGGTAAGGGTGGTCACAAGCACGCGCTCATGGCGCCCCACACGCTCGCGAATCTCTGAGATGAGGTCATCAATCTGGCCGTGGACCGGCCGTACCTCGATCTTTGGATCGAGAAGACCGGTGGGACGGATGATCTGCTCCACCTCCTGCTGCGTTACCGATTCCTCGTAGTCTCCCGGCGTTGCAGAAACGTAGATGAACTGAGGGATGCGCGCCTCAAACTCGTCGAAGCGCAGCGGCCTGTTGTCAAGCGCGGAGGGAAGGCGGAAGCCGTGCTCGACAAGGGTGACCTTGCGCGAGCGGTCCCCCTCGTGCATGCCACGAATCTGCGGAACCGTCACGTGGCTCTCATCGATGATGCAGAGCATGTCCTTGGGGAAGTAGTCAATGAGTGTGTAGGGAGGCTCACCGGGAGCGCGCCCGTCAAGGTGGCGCGAGTAGTTCTCGATGCCATTGCAGTAGCCCATGTTCTCGAGCATCTCGAGGTCATAGGCCGTGCGCTGCGAGAGCCTCTCGGCCTCCAGCAGCATGTTGTTTGCCTTGAGCTCGGCCACGCGCTGCTCAAGCTCCTCAGAGATGGTCTTCAACGCGTGGGTGATCTTGGGGCGCTCGGTGACATAGTGCGAAGCGGGCCAGATGGGGATGGCATCGAACTCGCGCACGACCTCCCCGGTCACGTTGTCTACCTCGGCGATCTGCTCGACCTCGTCCCCAAAGAACGAGATGCGCAGAGGGTTCTCGGCATAAGGTGGGAACACGTCCACGGTGTCGCCGCGCACGCGGAAGGTGCCGCGCTGGAGGTCGTAATCGTTCCTGTCGTACTGGATGTCTATAAGGTTCTTGATGAGGTCATCCCGCTCGAGAGGTACCTCTTTGTCCACGTTGGGGGCAAGTCCGGCATAGTCCTGGGGGCTGCCGATGCCGTATATGCACGAGACGGACGCCACAACAATGACATCACGACGCGAAAGCAGGCTCGAAGTGGCCTGGTGGCGCAGCTTCTCGACCTCCTCGTTGATGGAGGCGTCCTTCTCGATATAGGTGTCACTCTGGGGAACGTAGGCCTCTGGCTGGTAGTAGTCGTAGTAGCTCACGAAGTAGACTACGGCGTTATTGGGAAAGAGCTCGCGCATCTCACTTGCCACCTGAGCGGCAAGCGTCTTGTTGGGCTCCATGATGAGCGTGGGGCGCTGCACTGCCTCGATGGTCTTGGCCATGGTGAACGTCTTGCCCGAGCCGGTAACGCCCATGAGCGTCTGGTAGCGCAGACCCTCCTCCACGCCGTGCGCGAGCTTCTCGATTGCCTGCGGCTGATCTCCTGCGGGCTCGAAGGGCGAGACAACCTTGAACGGCGTGCCTGCCTGCTCGACGCCAAAGCGCTTGAGCTCCCCGCCAAAGCGCTCACCCGTGCCCGAAGTCTCTGCCATAGCCTCCTCCTTTCCCTGGAGCCAGAGTATAACAGAACGCATGTTCTATATCTAGGTTGCCGCAAAGTATTTCTCGGCAGTTCTGCAGCTGCCCTGGACAGACTACTGCTCGACCACCAAGCCCGTAGGATAGCTGTCGCGATACCCCTGGTATGCCTCGTTCACACGGCGCAGGTATTCGCGCGTCTCTGTGTAGGTGATGTTGTCCGCAAGCTCCCCTGGCTGGGCAAGCCACTCCTCGACCTTTCCCATACCAGCGTTGTATGCGGCTATGACTTCATCTGTCGAAGAGAGGTTCTTCTGGAGAAACGCAAGGTAAGCCGTACCATACTCGATGTTTGTCGCGGGGTCGAGGAGGTTTGAGGGGTCGTAGGTGCCAGAGTCAACGAGTCCCATGCGCGCAAGCTCGGAGGAGGTCTGCGGCATCACCTGCATGAGACCGAGGGCCCCCGCAGATGACTGAGCGTTCTCGTCCCAGCCTGACTCGCATTTGATGACAGCGGCAACGAGCAGCGGATCCACGCCATGGCGCTCCGCTGACGTCTGGATGTCCCGGGCGTGGCTCACGGGATAGAGCGTACGACGGGCAAGCGTTGTGGGAGTAGCGGCGAGAATGGCGCACGCCACGACCACGATGCCCACCAGAACGAGCGGGACCAGGCGATACCAGCGACCAAACCGGCGGCTACGCGTACGCCTGCGCCGGGGGCGGGAGCGCCTGGCAGGGCGCTTGCCTGCCGCGGGACGGCCGTTCGTGGGTGTAAGCCTCCTTGCGGCAGGTCGTCTACCCCTTGGATTCGAGGAACGAACGCTCATCGGGGGGTTCCACCCTCACGCGCCGGGGACCGCACCCAGCCATACCGCTCGCGCGAATCCCACCAGGCGCGAACCTGCGCGGCCAAGTCCTTCTCGTCTCCAACGTTATCGAATACAACGTCTGCGTGCGAACGCAGGTACTCGTCGGAGGGCTGCAGGGCAACTCGGCGATCGAAGTCCGCCACGTCCATACCACGCCCCTGTGCCCGCACGCGACGCAGGCCAAGCGGCGCAACCACACAGAGCACCTCATCTACCTGGGAAAGCATGGCCTCGACCCGGTCGAGCAGCGGAACCTCGACCACGCAGACCGAAGCGGCACCGGAGCGCTCCTCCTCATCGAGCGCATGGGCAAGCGCCTCCGAGATGAACGGCAGCTCGATTGCCTCGAGCCGCGCACCGCCCTCGGGCGTGGCAAACGCCCTCTTGGCGAGAAGAGGCCGGTTTATCTCGCCCGTTGCGGGGTCCACGAGGTCCTCGCCGAAGGCTTTGGCCACGGCGGCCGAGCAGGCACTTCTCGGCGAGAGCACGCTTCTTGAGACCTGATCGAGGTCTATGCGCGAAGCGCCCAGCCCCTCAAGAATCCGAGCGACGGTCGACTTGCCCGAGGCAATGCCGCCGGCGAGAAATACCTTGTACACAGGTTGCCTCCAGCTGCGATTTGAGTGCGTTCAAGGGATACCATCATCGCACGCCGAGGGGCGCGCGTCAGCTAGGACTTGACCTCGAACTTCTCGTGGCACTTGGGGCACGTCACGCGCAGCTTGCCCTTCCCTCGCGGCACGCGGACCTTCTGCCCGCACGAGGGACACTTCACGTGCTTGTAGGTGCGCAGCTCGTGGGCAGCGCGACTGGGATTCTGCAGCCATGGCCTCACAGGCCCCATTGCCCTGAGAAAGGTGTCGTTCTCGCTCATGCGGGCGTAGACGTTCTTGGAGCACATGCGCCAAACCGCATAGACCACAAGTGCCATCGAGACCCAGCTGAGCCAGCCGGTGTGCACGAACAGATCAATAATGACGAGAATAACGGCAACCCACACGCAGAGGTTGGCGAGGTCGTCTGGTCCACGACGCCCGTTCATAAACTGCTGCGCCTTGCGGTTAAAGTCGCCCTGTGCCATGTCTCCCCTATCGCCAACGCGCCCATTGCGGCCACGTGTCCACCGGATAGTCAACGAACACATGTCTACCCAAATGGGAGGGTGGCATACGGCATACCCGTGCGGAATGGAGGCCGCGTGGAGCAGACAGGGGCTCGCGAGGCAGGATGCTTCAAGAAATCGTGCGGCTCCCGGCACCGCAGCATTGCCGCGGATTCCGAACGGTTAAGGGCCCCTAAACGGCGAGTGAGCGCGGCATCGCAAAGGTGCCGCGGATTCCGAACGGTTAGCCCTGCCTAAACGTTCGAAACCCGCGGCACGAAGTCTCTCGCCTTGCCAATGGCAGGCCGCGTCCCTAGTGCCCCTTGATGGAATCGAGGAACTCTCGGGCGCGCTCGGTTGTGGGGTGCTCGAAGAACTCGTCGGGCTTACCCTCCTCGATGATGGCGCCGTCGGCCATGAAGACCACACGGTCGCTCACGCGGCGCGCGAAGCCCATCTCGTGCGTGACCACGACCATGGTCATACCGCCGCGTGCAAGCTCAACCATGACGTCTAGGACCTCGTTGATCATCTCGGGGTCGAGCGCCGAGGTGGGCTCGTCAAAGAGCATCGCCTTGGGGTGCATGGCCAGAGACCTCGCGATGGCCACACGCTGCTGCTGGCCGCCGGAGAGCTGGGCAGGCATCTTCTCGGCCTGCTCGGCCACGCCAACGCGGCGCAGGAGCTCCATGCCCTCCTCACGGGCCTTGTCGCGCGGCACGCTAAGCACCTCGACGGGGCCCATGGTCACGTTGTCGATGATCGAGCGGTGCGCAAAGAGGTTGAAGGACTGGAAGACCATACCAATCTCGGCACGCATGGCGGCAAGCTCCTTGCCCTCCTGAGGGAGCGGCTTGCCCTCGATGAGAACCTCGCCGGAGTCGATGGTCTCAAGCCTGTTGATGGTGCGGCAAAGCGTGGACTTGCCCGAGCCCGAAGGGCCGATAACCACGACAACCTCGCCCTTGCCCACCTTGAGGTTGATGTCCTTGAGCACGTGGAGGCTGCCAAAGTGCTTATCCACGTGACGAAGCTCGATGACGGGGGTGCCCTCTGCGGCGAGCGCCTCGCCGGTTTGCGTCTGTGTCAACGTAGCCTCCTTTGGCTAGACGGGGTTCTCGCTCGTGCGGGAGATGATGCTCGTGCCGGAGCGACGCGCCAGCGACACCGCCAGGTGGTTGATGGCGTAGTTCACCAGGATATAGAGAATCGCGACGACAAAGTACACCGAGACAAGCGCGTCGTAGTTAGTGATGAGCACGCGCGCGTTCTGCAGCATATCGGGGAAGCTCACCACGTAGGCGACGGTGGTGTCCTTTACCACAACGACAAGCTGCGAGATGAGCGAGGGAATCACGTAGCGCACGGCCTGCGGGAACACGATCTTCATCGTGACCTTCATCTTGCGCATGCCCAGCGAGTACGCGGCCTCGGACTGCCCCTTGGGAACGGCGTTCATGCCACCGCGGAAGACCTCGGCAAGAACGCCGGAGGCGGCAAGGCCAACCGGCAGTGTGATCATCCAGAACGAGCTCATCTTCACGCCGTAGGTGGGGACCACCAGGAAGAAGAAGTAGATGAGGAGCAGGCTCGGGACGCCACGGAAGAAATTGATGATCACGCGGCAGATGCCGGAGAGCACGCGAGACGAGCTCATGCGCCCCAGCATGAGAAGGAAGCCCAGCACGATGGCGATAAGGCCCGCCATAAGAGAGACCTCAATGGTGCCCAGGAAGCCCTTACCAAGGAAGATCCACGTGGTAGGCCGCGCGAAGAGCTCCCAGTAGCGCGGGGCGAGCTGCCCCGTCACGTAGAAGCGCCTGACGATAAGGCCAATGCCCACAGCGACAAGCACCAGCGAGATGGCCGTCCAGAAGCGGATGCGCCTGCGGGTGTGAGGACCGGGCGACTCGTACAGCGCATCGCGCATGGAGGTGGAGTTGGTTGCGCTCATCGGACGATCCTCACCTTCTTGTCAATGGCGTTGCCAATAACGCCAATCACAAACGCCGTACCTGCATACATGAGGGCCGAGATAACAAAGGGCAGGATGCCGCCGACAGTGCGCGTGTTGATGTAAGACACGAGGCCCGTGAGCTCGGGCGGAGAGAGCGGGACCTGGGAGCCAAGGGCCGTGGTGAGCAGAACAGCCACGGCAAGGTTGGTCATAGGCAGCACGGCCGAGCGAAGCGCCTGCGGGATGACCACCAGGCGCAGCATCTTGCCAAAGCCCATGCCAAGCGAGCGCGCGGCCTCGATCTGCCCCACGCCGATGGTGTTGATACCACTCATGAAGTTCTCGGACCCAAAGGCCGAGGCAACGAGAATCACCGTGACAATCACGCAGAGGCGGTAGTCCATCACGATCTTGAGGTACGGCAGCGCGTACACCAGGATGATGAGGAGCGAGACGCCTGGGATGTTGCGGAATATCTGCACGTAGAGGTCGC
>Ga0256406_1004256_pt1 | contig 16688 bp, 19 predicted proteins | sample RumenRJG_03DNA_FD_185986 | JGI IMG/M metagenome (GOLD analysis project Ga0256406, IMG submission 185986) | Bovine rumen microbial communities from Lethbridge, Alberta, Canada - RJG_03 | ecosystem: Host-associated > Mammals > Digestive system > Stomach > Rumen | place: Canada: Alberta | collected... | reverse complement strand
GTGCCGTCGGAGAACGACGGCTCGTCGATGATGCCCGTGAAAATCCATTGGCAGATGGCAGGGTCTTCGAGCGAGTCGGGGTACTGGATGCGGACGATGGTGGCTTCGCAGCCGCGAAAATCGAAGCCGTTCAGCACGAAGCGCAGCAGGTCGAACGAGCAATCGCCGAGCGTGATGTCACAGGCATCGACGATGTTGTCCGTGGTCTTCGTGATCTCGCCGCGCTGGAACGGCACGCCGGCATACGTCATGCCGTCATAGACGATGTTCTCGTCGCACGCGGCGAGCCGCATGATGCCAGTTCGTAGCTTGATGGTGTAAAGCTCGATGAAAAAGGGATTCTGCGCGTCCTTCGCCGTCCGCATGGAGACGGGCAGCACGACGCTCATGGCCGCCTCCGGAAAGCGTACTTGAAGACCCGCGTCCACCACGGGCGCGTGTAAAGCGTGGATTCGCTCTGGCCGTAGACCGTGGGGATTTCCATGCCGAGCACCTTGCCGTAGCCGACGTAGATGCCCATGTGCATACAGAGGTTGACCTGCATGATGACGACATCGCCGAATTGCAAGTCGTCGTACTTGACGCGCTCGAAATGCGTGAGCATATATTTGTAGAGCCGCCGCCACATCCGTGGCTGCGCGTAGTTCGCTTCCGTGACGGGTTCGGGGTTGTCGTCCGTGAAGGTCTGCGGCCAGCCGTGCTCGCGGTAAAAGAGCTTGACGAGGCCGAAGCAATCGCATTTTTCAAACGACGATTCCCCGAAGTAGTGCTTGATGCCGACGTAGCGGCTGATGTCTTCTTTCATGCGACCACCTCCAATTCGATGTGGGTCTCGAAGCCAATGACATTGCCGGCTTCGAGATGATCCGTGAGTTCAATTTTGTCGGGGAAGATGACGCGCAGCGTCTCCCCGTGGTTCTTGTAAATGACAGGCGTGCGGCTATGCGCGAGGAACAGCCGCAGGAGTTCGTCGCGCTGCGCGTGCAGCCCGGCGAAATGCGCCGCGATCTTGCGTGCGGGTTTCGTGCGCTTCTGGTAGTAGTCGGACTTCACGCCGAGCGTGACGGTGCCGGTCTGCCAATCAAACGTTTCTTCGGTCTCGCCGAGCGGCACGGGCAGCGTATCGTCCGCGCCCGCCGTGCCGTACTCGTCAGCGGCCTGCGCGACATCGAGCGTGATGGCGCAGGTGAACGTGACGATACGCCCGTTCTCGCGATAGCATTTCGGCACGATGGCCGCGCCGAAGCGCACGACTTCCGTATGCTTGTCGTAGCGGAACAGGAACGTGTCTTCGATGCCGCGATGGGCATCAAAAAAGGCGAGCAATCGTTTCATGCTCGCCGCATAGTCCTCCGCGCCGCCAATGGAAAAGGCATAGGATTTCTTCGCATGGACGCGTTTGCGGACATACTGTTTCGACCCGTCAGCAAACCCCGTCTCCTTGCTGCCCCAGTCGTAAGTGATCTTCACGTCGCCGACAGGGGAAAAAGGAAAAACCTCCATCGCCTCACCTCCCTATGGATAATGTGAATCCGAGGGTACTTCGCAACCCTCGGAACGAAAATTTTTCATAAAAAAAGAAGCCCTAGGACATTTCCTAGAACTTCCGCGAAAAATCCCCCGAAGCTCATTCGGGTGATTCTACTTACCACGTTAGTGTAATCAGCGCTTACTAGCTTTGATGTTCAGCGCAACGTACAGGATGTCATTGGCCACTTGACTTTCACTCACCGGTTTCCACCCAGTCGCTTGGCTCATACTTCCGATACCACCGGGCCAATATTTATATTTCCAGCTCTTATAGCTATCGAAGCACCATGTATAATATTCGCCATTTGACATATACACACCTGCATACGTCAGGCCGCTTCTCGTTCCCGAAACCTCATCTGATTCGACGTAATAATCGACGCCACGGTATGTGGTTGCATAATATTGTTCTGCGTAGACTGGCGTGATAGACCCGTAGATGCCATTGGTCGCGAAAGCAGCAAGCGCAATCGCAAATGTCACCAAAAACTTTTTCATGGGTATGTACCTCCTTTTAAAAACCATCTACCTTATTTTTTTAGGAAATTCGACAAAAGAATAGAAAATCCTTCAAAAACCGTTCTGGTCAGAAATATTTCATGGCAAAAACAAACTCCCCCGAATCGCCTCCGAGGGAGTTGCCATTTGCGCTGTTGCCTCGCGCCCCTTATTTCTCGATTGTGCGGCCGACCACCTCGCCGATGTCGCCGCCGATTTTTTCGCCGTCTTCCCCACCGACGACACCGCCGATGAACTCGCCGACCGAGCGGCCGATTTCAGAGCCGATCCCCGTGTCCGTCCCGCTGGTGATGCAGCTCGAATCAGAGGAAAAAAGGTCATCAAGAAAATCGAACATATCGCATACCTCCTGAATATCGTATGACTTGGCAGATGAACAGGTTACTCGTCGAGCTTGCGCCCGACGGCTTCGCCGACCTCTTGACCGATCAGCCCGCCGATGGGGCCGGCGACCGTCCGTCCAACGTAGTTGCCGATTGTGCCTCCGGCGTAGCCGCCGAAGCTGTAGTCGCTGCTGGTGGAATGAACCGTCTTCTCGACGGCAGAAGCGAATGTCTCTAAGATGTCATCGAACATGAGTGTGTCCTCCTTCATAATCTGGTAGCTGGTTTGATGTTGGATTCGTGGATCGCTGGAGAGGTTCACCCCCTCACGGCCTGAATCCAAGTGCGGAAATCGCGGACGTACCCCTCGACCTCTCCGAGTCGGCGGTCGAGTTCCTTTAGGTTGTAGTCGTCGATTTTGACCCTTGGCTTTTTGTGCTCTTTCTTGCCAGTCATCCATTCGGGCAGTTCTTCGAGAGCCGTGAGTTCTTCTTTCTCCATTGTCGTACCTCCTGAATCGTTGGATATGTGCCTTGCGTCGCGGGGTCATATCGCCGCGAGCAGATCGTTGAAAAACAACTCCTTGTTTTGGTGGCCGTAGATGATGCGGCGGCCGAGAGCCTTGGCTTTTTGGCAGATGCGCTTGCTTTGCGCGTGTGAGATGTAGTCCGCACGCAGCACAACGGCATCAACCGAGTTGATGACCCGCAGACAGAAGTTCAGCTTGTCCACGGGGACGAAAACGAAAAGCGGGGCTTCGGCGCGGATCACCGACTGCCATTGCTTCGTCCCCCCGACGACGAGGACGCGCTTGGATTTGATGGCCGATATGTCCATCGAGTCACCTCCTTTGCGGCCGATTCGCTTATCTGTGCTTGAATTATAAGTGAAAATAGCATATATTGTCAAGTCATTTACGCGAATTTTTCTTCTTAATGAAAATAATATTTCTTGAATTTGTCGCGAATTTATACTATTATATAAGAAAAAAAGGAGGCACACACATGGAGTCAAACAACAATGCCGCAGTACGAAACTACACCGCAAGCGAAGTAGCAGCAGCACTTGGTGTTTCTGAAGATACAATCAGACGAGCCATCCGAAAAGGCAAGCTAACCGCAAAAAAAATGCCAGGCAATAAAAAAACATATGTTATTACTCCCAGTGATCTTTTTCTTTACGGCTTTGTCTTCTGCAAAGGATCGATGCTAGACAAAATTTTAAAGTTCAATGCCCAAGAGAAAGCCCGTGCAGAAGAAGCGATGTCCTTAAATAATGAGGAACTGCCCGTCTGGATGAAGCGAAAAGGAAGCGAAGAGCCAACCATTGCGAACGCCGCACAACGACAATCGACGGAGGATGCATCTCCCCTCAATAATATTACCGAAAAAAAATCTCTCGGTCTGATTGAGCTTTATAAAGACAACGACAGCGATTTGTATACCTTGATGAAGGGAACAAAATTAAGAATCAATCTCATAAAAAAGCTCTTGGAAATGAGTAACGAGGAGCTAGAAACGGTCAAGAGATTCAAAGCGCAAATACCTGAAACATTGTCGGCCTCCTCACGCGAAAGAATTTACAATCTGCAAAATCAACAAGATCAATATATTCAGCAAGTCGAATTAGAAGTCATTGAACACAAAAAAGCCTTGGCCGTGGAAACATTCAATCTGGAAAATTGCAGGTTGAAGGACACAGACCACAAAATCGAAAAGCGAATTGATGCCGAAATGGCAGCATCGTCATCCGATAGCGCGACGGACACCCCATGAAACGAGCAAAATCCCCCTTGGAGAATTTTTCCAAGGGGGATTTTCATGTCTCACCGAAACCCAAAATGCCTCTGCCTCCCCAGTATCGTCTGCACCGCACGCGGATTCTCTGCGAGGGCTTTCATCACGTCGTCGCTGGAGGCGTGCGTGTTCAGCACCACGACACCGCCGCCGGCTTCATTTTTTCCCATCTGGCGGATCGTCTGCGTCTGCTCCTGCATGAGAGCTTCCAGCTTTCCGTTCGCATTCGTGCGCGTCAGGCTCTGCGCCTTTCTTGTCGCTTGTTGCGAGAGGTTCGGCACATATGGCGTCGGCGCGATGAGGCCGCCGTCGGCGTACTTGCCGTAGTTCATGCGGTCGAGCGTGTCCGTGCCGATGCGGCTCGTCGCTTCTGCCGTCATGACGTACTCTCCGTTCGAGAGATACACGAACTTATCCTTGTTCGCGAGATACGCGAGGATGCTATCGGACGTTCCCGTTCCCGCGCCGTGGATCGCGCCTCCTGCTTGGCCTCCCGTCGCGTAGCCGAGGATGCCGCCAGTCGCTTTTTTGTCTACGCTGCCGCCGTCCGCTTTGCCGAACAGGCTGCCGATCCACGGGTTGACGAACCTTGACAGCAGAATCTGGAGCGCGAGCTGGCCGATGCTTTTCCAGACGTTCTGGAACGCCTCGCTGAACGACTTGCTCTGCAAGATGATGTCGCTGAACATCGTGTCGATGGACTCCGTAATCGTCTGTTTGAAATCGACCATCGTCTTGTTCACGATGTTATCGACCTGCTTCGCCGTCTCCGCGACTTCTTCGAGCCGCTGCGAGACATCCTGCACCTCCTTGTTGCCGACGAGCGTCCGCGTCTCGATGCCTTGGTTGATGGCGTCGAGCGTCGTCTTCTGCCGCGTCAGGCTGTCTTCCGCTTGCTGGAGCTGCGTCGTGGCAATCGAGAGCTGCGAGCCGACGTTTTCGCCCTTCTGCTGGCGCGAGGCGAGGTCGCTGGCGATCTTCTTGCGCTCGTCGTATTCCGCTTGCGCCGCCTGTACGGCCTGTTGCTGCGCGGGGACTTTCGCTTGGAGCGCGTGGAGTTCGGCCTCGTTCTCCTCCCGCGCCGTCGCGAGCACCTGCTGGAGATGCGCTTGGTATTCCGCGATGATCGCGACCTTCTCCTTTGCCGCCGCGAGGTCGGCCGCGTCCCCGTACAGCTCGCCCGAACGCTTCTTGCCGTTGTACTTCGTATCGATGGACTTCAAGCGGGCATCGAACAGCGCGTCCTTGTCCATATAGCCGCCGACGGCGAGCGCGTTCATCTGCGTCTGCACGACCGAGCCATACGCTTTCTCGCGCTCGCTCCTTGCCGTCTGCAACGCTTTGACATCCTCTTGCAGCTCCTTGTCGTTCGAGAGCTTCGCGATGCGCGTCTGCGCGTCATCCGAAAGGACGTTGAAATCCGTGCCGTGCAGCGCGGCGAGGGCTTGCTGGTTGTTGCCGTTGTGCAGCCGCGCCTGTACGCGCTCGCCCTGCCGCTGTTCTTCGTTCTTCCAAAAATCGAAATTCTCGCTCGCGACGTGCGCGTCGTGGTCGGCAGCCGTCATGCGGTCTTTGTACGTCTGCGGATCGAGCGAGCCATAGACCTTGTCGCGGTACTCGAACGTCGCCTTGGCCGCCTCTTGGAGTGCTTGCGTGAGTTTGTCCATCGTCTGCTTCAGCTCCGCGCCGCTGACGTGAAAGCCCTGCATGGTGTTCTCCATGCCCTCCCACGGATGCACGATGTTGTAGCCCGCGCCCTGCGCGACGATGCCGCCGCTTTTCGTCGTGGCCGCATAGTCGGCCGCCGCGCCGCCGGCATCGCTGATGTGGTAATTGTCGCCCGTCGTCTTCGCCGTGTGGTTCGCCGCGACGTACTCGTCATAGACGCGCATCCCATGCGCCTCGGCCCAGTCCGTCATCTCTTGGCGGAAATCCGCATCGTAGAAAAGATTGGACACGATGTCGGCGGCCTTGCCCGTCGGATGGTTCGGATCGTCATGCTCGCCATGGATCGTAGACGTGACATCGAAATCCTCCTCGCTCCCCGCCGCGATCTTCGCGACACGGAGGAAATGCTCGTGGAACATCGCGAGCTTCGTCAAGAACTCTGGATCGAGCGCATCGCTGTCGCGCCACTTGATGTCATAGTTCGCCGCGAGAATCCCCGTCGGCGTCGCATCGATGTCATCCGCCGCCGCGGCCTGCTTACCCTCGTTGCCATACTGATCGACCGTCGCCGTATATGCAGGAATCTTCTCCTTCGCCGTGAACCAGACCGAGCGGCCGCTGTTCTCCAAAGCATCGACGAAATCCGCTGCCGTCGGGGCTTGGATGGCGAGCAGTCGTTCCGCGTAGTCCGTGTACGCTTTCGCATATGCTTGGATGTAGTTCTCATCGCTGCCGTAGTCCACATCGAAGCCGCCGCCGAGGCCCGCGTAATTGTGGTTCTTCGCCGCGAGTTCCGACGTATGCGCCCCTTCGGCCATCATCTGGCCGTAGAGGTAATCGGGGTTCGCGTAGATTCCCGCTTTCTGCGAAATGATGGCCGCCGTCTTGTCGGCAATCTCGCGCAGGTGCGGATCGGTGTAGCCGCCGTTCGCATAGTCATGCGCGGGGCCAGCGTTATACGGATCGGCGAAAACGCCGTGCGGCGCGTTCGCCTCGAAGTCGTAGACCTTCCGCAGCGCGTCCGCGTCGTTCTTGATGACGGCCATGTCCACGTCGATGCCGAGCGTTTTCAGGATTTCTCCCGTGGACTTGTTCGCGCTGTTCTGCAAGAACGCTTGCTTGAACTGCCAGCCCGATTCCCAGTCATCGCCCGCGCCCATGCAGAACGGATCGGAGAGGCCGCTGAAATCCAGATCGTCAATGCCGTTGATGCGCCCGATGATGGCGAGGAGTTCCGGTACGCCAAGGTGGAAGCCCTTCAATTCGTTCGCGACGTTGTACGCGACCTTCATCGTGTCATTCCAGTAGGTGAAAGGCGTCTGCTGCGTCTTTCCGTCTGCCGCCGCACCGTCGCCCGACGTGCTGCGCCCCGCCGTACTGCCGCCGTCGCCGCTGCCCTCCGTCTCGCCGCCTTGCTGCTGCGGCATCCCGTCGTTGTCGATTTCGACGAGTTTGAGCGCCGACTGCACGTTCGCTTGTTTGAGCGTGTCAATCTCGGCCTGTTTCGCCGCATAGCCGTTTGCCGCCGCCGCTCGCGCATACGAGCCGTCGATGCTCGCCGTGAGGTCGGCGAACGCCGCTCGGATGTTGCTGGCGTTCACCTGATTGTCCATGCCCTGCTGGATGGCGTCGGCCTCGTCGAGATACGATTGCTCGATCTCTTGGTTGGCGTGCTGGATGAGGCCGTCGATGCCTCCGTACCAAAGACCTTGAATCATGAGCGCGGCATCGCGCCCCTTGGCCTGTATCTCGCCCATGACATCATCGCTGTGCTCGCCGAAGTGCGAGGCGCGTTCCTTGATGTCCTCCCATTGGCTGCGGCTTGCTTGTGCCGCGCCGATCTTCGCCTGCATGATGGCATTGTAGAGCGTATCATACGCGCTCGCCGTCGTCTGGCACGCTTCGACGTTCGCTTTGAGGGCTTCGATGCGCGACGTGACATTCTCGTTGTGCTGCACCGTCGCCGTCATGTCCTGCTGGAGCGTCTGTATCTGCGTGTCGCGCTTGTCCATTTCGTCCTTCAGCTTCTGCTTCGCCTCGGCCTTGTGCGCCTCCGTGATGTTCTGGATCGTCTCGATGTTCATCCTGCCGTGCTCGTCGAACTTCACCGCGTCGTCGCCGAGGATTTCCGCGACCGTCTTGTCGATTTCGCCGAGATGTTCCTTCGCCCGTGCCGCTTCCTCGTCCGAGAGCGTGCCGCTTTCGATGGCATCCGCGAGCTGGTTGTACTGCGTTGCGAGCTGTTCGGCCGCCTTGCCCTGCTGCTCGGCGAGCTGGTACGCTTCATCGACGGACGCGATGAGTTCGTCGTGCGATTCCTTCAGCCGCTTCGTCGCGTTCTCCGCTTCGCCCGCCGCATCCGCTTCAAAGAGCAGTTCTGTGCCGAGCATGACGGCCGCCGTCGCGATGAGTCCCGGCACGCCGCCGAACGCCGCGAGCGTCGCGCTCAAAACGCGGGAAACCGTCGTTGCGACCGTCTCTGCCACGGCGAGCCCTCGCGCCGTCGCGCTCAAAGCGCGGAAGCGCATCGACGACGTTCCCGCCGTCGCGCCGAGCCGTGCGAGCGTCGTGCCGAAAAGCGCCGTCCGCGCCGTGTTCGATGCGAGCTGTGCGCCGTTCTGTACGAGCACGCCGTTGACGTTCCGCAGCCCCAGCGTCTGCCCTGCGAGCTTCACGGTGCTTGCGCCGCGAGCCGCTGTGTTCGCGCCGACCGCACCCGTATTCTGCGCCGTCGCGCCCGTGTTGCCGTTGACGGCAGCCGTGTTGCTGACGATGCCCGACGTGTTCGCCGCGCCCGCGCCGAGCGTGCCACGCGCCGTGCCTCGCGCCACCGCGTCGTTCTTCTGGTTTGCGAAATAATCCTTGACCCGCATGAACGCGCCCGCACGGTTCGCCGAGGTCTGCCATGTCGCGCTCGTCGCTGCCGCACGCGAGATGGACGCGAGCGCGAGCTTCTGGATGAGGCGCAGCCCGACGATGAGCGCGAGCGCGTCCTTCGAGAGTTCCGCGAGCGAGCCGTGTCCCTCGCTCTGCATCTTGCGGAAGCCGACGACAATATCATCGAGCGTGTCCGCGATCCACTTCAGCGCGGCAACGCCGCCGTTCTTGCCGATGTCCGCGAAAATCCCTTCCGTGTCCGCTTTCAGCGCGGCGAACTTGCGCTTGATCGTCGAGAGCTGGACATCGACCTGCCGATCCGTGAAGCCCTGCGTCTTCTGCTTGCCGTCCACGCCGTCGCCGTTGATGACGCCCTGCATACGAAGCAGCTCCTTGTAGTTCTTCAGGATGGCCGAGACCTTGGAATACTGATAGCGGCCGCCGGAGAGCGTCATGATGAGCTTCTGCGTGTCCTTGTCCGTCGTCGAGATGAGGAGCGACGTGTCGAGGATGATGTCCTGCATCGAGCGCATCCGCTCCTTGCCGTCCTCGCCGATCTCCCGCGTCTTGATGCCCCACTTTTCGAGCGCAGCCATCGAACGGTCGGACTGCATGGAGACCATCATGGACTTGATGGACTGGCCGATTTCATTGCCGCTTCGCGCCGTCGTTCGCACGCCCGTTTCGACGAGGCTGTTGAAGAAGTCGAACGAGATGCCCGCTTGCGCGGCCGCCGTGCCGGCATTCTCGATGGCCTGTGCGATGTCCTGCGCCGAAGCCGCGCCGTTGTGCGCCGTCTTCGTCCAGATGTCGATGATGTACTGCGAGTTCCGCAGCAGCACGTTCGAGTCTTCGGATTGCAGATTCCATTGCGACATCGCCGACTCCAAGCCCTTGACCGCGCTTTCGACGGGGAACGCATCGGCGACGGCCATCTTCACGGCCTGATCCGTCAGCATCCGCGTCTGTTCCGGCCCCTGCTCGCCTTGTCCGTACATACGGCCGAGACGGCGGGAGCCTCCATGACCTCCTGCGTCGTCGCGCCGTACCGCGCCGCGATGGCGATGTAGTCGTCCATCGCCTTGTTCATGCGCTGCTGTTGCTGTGTGAACTCCTCCGTCCCCGCCTCCTGCGGGTTCGCCTCGATTTCTGGGATGACCTGTCGGATGGAGGCCATATCTGCATCGATGCGGGCAATCGTGTCCGTGATCTCCGCAGGGATGGAAGCCATCGCCGAGATGGCCGCACCCGTCGTGATCCATGTAAAATGCGACATCGCCTTGCGCTCGAACTCTTTGAGCGTCACGCCCGTCCCTTCGACCCGCGACTGATACCGCGCATACTCGCGCTCCGTGTCAAGGAGCGCCCTTCTGGTCGCCGCAAAGCTCGCGAGATTCGCCGCCGACGGATCGTCGCGATACGTCCGATACAGCTTCTCGCACGCCATATTCAGCTTTCCCAGCTCGCTCGAATACGACCGCACGCCCTGCACGACCTTCGCATTGTGCAGCGCATTCATGTCCTTGTTGTCGAGCCGCTTCTTCGACAAGTCATCCATGCTCTTGCCGAGGCCGTCCATGCTCTTTGCCAGCTCGTCGATCTTCGGCTTCGCATCGCCCGTGCGGACTTCGACGTTATAAACAATTTTCCGATCTTCTGCCACGAACTATCACCCCTCAAATATCGCCGAGCAGCGCGTGAATCGCGTCATCGCCCTCCAGCACTTCCTGTTTCGTCTCCCCACGGATGTACGCCGCCTCGGCCTCCGCGTTCTCGCCAAGCCCGATGAGCAGGTCTTCGAGCTGGTTCACGCGCAGCTCCTCGATGTCCCGCAGCGTGAGGCTCGTATTCTTCACGATGCTCGCGAAAAGATTCCTCCAATGCGTCTCCTCGCCTTTCCTTACGTCCGTTTTTTTTTGAACGAGGACAGGCCGAGGAACGTCACGACGATCTGCCGTGCCAGCTCGATGTCCAGCCATGCCTCGATCTGCTCGCGGCTTTCGCGATGATCGAGCGCGAGTTCCACGATCTCGAAAAGATCGTCGAGGAATCCGTTGTCGTAGTTGATGCTGCCGTCGGCCTTGTGCTCCACATTGCCGTCCTCGTCGAGCACCGGCGCGAGCATATAGTAGCCAAAGCCGTCCGCGTTGTACTTTTCCGTGAAGCTCGTAATCGTCTGCAAATCCTTGAACCTCGCGCTGTAGACGCGATGCTTCCTGTCGTCGCGGTCGCGGATGACCTCGTAGAGCGACAGCACGTTTTCATCCGTATGATCTTGCATATTATCTTGCCTCCCACACCGTTATACCATTACACCTGTATACAGGTACACCATTATAACTGTATACCTGTGTACCTGTGTAATGGTATAACATCGTATACCACAACAAAAAAAGAGGGAGCTTTCGCCCCCTCTCATCGCCGCATCAGTCCGCGAGGCGCGTGATACGGATGACGGCGAAATCATCCTTGCCGTCGCCGGGATCGAGGATATTGACCGTCAGTTCCGGCGTGCTCGCCTTGTCGCGTGCCGTGTCGAGGCTGAACTTGCCATCGCTGCGGACGCGGCGGGCATAGAGATCGATCTGGTACTTGTGGCCCTCGCTGTCCTCCGTGACGAAGAACCAGTTGAAGGTCGCGACTTCGGGCATCGCGTTCTTCAGCATCGAAGCCTCGACCGTGTTCGCATCGTCAGCGCGATACCAGACGCGGTACTCGCCCTCGGCCGCCGTCTCGCCGAACGTCAGCTTGCCCGTCGCATCGACCGTGAGCGCGTCCGTGGACTGCCCGTCCGGGCCGATGACAGCGATGACTTCCACGCCCGTCATGGCCGTGCCGTCGATCAGCTCCGTGCTGCCCTTCGTGACGATGACGCGCCCCGTGCGCTTGTTTCCCGCGAGCTTCAGCGTCGTGCCTTGCGCGAGCGAAAGCTGCGACAGCTTGAACTCCGCGTTTTCGATCTTCACGCTGCCCTCTTTCTTCGAGATGTAGGTGTAGAGCGGGAACAGGCTGTCGCCGCCGTACTGCTCCTCGGAGGTCGCATTGACCTCCATCTTCATCGACTGCGACGTTTCCATTTCGAGCACCTTGCCCGAAACGGTCTGGAGCACGCCCTTGCCGATGCCATGCAGAAGCAGACCCTTGTTCACAATGTTATCTGCATTCGCCATTCACATCATCCTTTCGTTTTGTCAATTTCATTTGACGAAAAATGATTTGAGCAAAAAAGTTTCAACTCAAAATGAGCGGGGTAAATTCCAACCGGTATTTGTACACGTCCTTGATGCCGCTCGTCCGCTGTCCCTCGGCACGGATGCGCTCGTCGAACTGCGCGTGCATGAGCGCGGCAATGCGCTTGCGGATCGCCGTCGTATGGTCGCGGCTGTCCGCGTAGATGTCGATCCGCAGGATGCCGAGGTTTAGGAAATCGTTGCGCGTCGTGTCCGCATCCGCGAAGTAAAACGCGATGTACGGGAGATCGCCGGCCTCGAACTCGTTGACATCGCGGTCTTGCTCGCGGAACTTCTCGGCATACGACGATTCGTCTGCCGCATCGACAGCGAGCAGCGCAGAGAGTTTCGCGTCATTCGTGAAAATGTCCCAGAGCCGGTCGATGAACTCATAAGAAGTCATGCGCTCCCTCCTCTCATCGCATGGTCGCACGCCTTGTCCACTTCGTCGAGCACGGCCGCCTCCATCATTTTGTTCGTCACGGTGTCGCCCATGACGGCCTCCTTGATGATGTGCAGCGGCTCGATGGAGCGGTACGTCTTGTGAAAATGCCAGGACGATTCCTCGACGTTGATGCCGTGAGGCATCCCGATGCCTGACCCTTGATGCAGATTGTCATCGAGGTCGCGGTACATCGGCGAGCGTGGGCGCGTGCGTATCTCCGTCCCTTCGCGTTCGGGATTCCAATACGCGCTCTGCTTGTATGCGGGCAGGTCGGGATTCTTGCTCGCGTCATCCATTTTCGTGCCGGAGCCGTGCTCCAAGAGCCACGCCCGCTGTCCCCACGCCTCATACGTCAAGACATCCTTGCCGTCGCCATGCACCGCCTTGCAGCGGATGTTCTGCCCGCCATCGACGTTGTTGTGGTACATCCACTCATGCTCGATGTCGAGACAGTTCTTGTCGCCGTACTTTTTGAGGATGCGCGTGAAATCAAAACCTGTCATTTGCGGTTGTCCTCCGAAACTTGGATTTCAAGAAGGTTGACGTACCGCGCCGTATCGACGTTGACGACTTGGTAATTCCTGCCGTTCAGGACGATGCGGTCGAGCAGGTCAACGGGAATGCTCGTCTGAACGATGAGCTTTTTCACCGTCGTCTGGAGAAGGCCCGCGTCGTACTGCTTCATCGCCGCATTGATGTCCTCGAAATACGTCGGGACATCCGTCGCCACCGTTCGCGCCGTCGTGCCGACCCGCTTGTGGTTCACATAGTTATCGACGAACTTCACGAGCGCGAACGAACCGTTGATGCGCCGTCCCTGCATCTGAACGCAATCCGCAGAATGCTGTTTCGCGATGATGAGGAACTTCTCACCGGTATTGGCGCGTTCGATGAGTTCGCCGTTCTGGATGTCCGTGCCGTTCTCCGTGACGATGACCTTTCCGTCCGCAATCGTCTTCGGCGACATGGACTTGCCGCGCCGCAGCAACAGGCACTTCTCCGTCTTCCCGCGAAACGCGATGTCTTCCATGCGATCCGCGTAAAAGCCGAGGACGTTCATCGCACGTCCACCCCGTCGAGCATCTGCTTGACTTCTTCCGTCATCACGCCGTCGTTGCCGAGCGTGACCTTGATGTCGTAGTCATCGCGGGACTTCCAGCGCAGCACGCCACCCATCTGCTTGATGTTGCAAGCGAGGATGCCGCACGCACGCTTCACGGCTTCGGGGATGACCTCGTAGCCGCTCTTGTACGTCACGATGAGCGACGCAGGACGTTCGCGGAACATCGCCGAGGCAGGCATGAAAAACGAGAAGTACACGGACGCGGGGCTGTCGAACTCCAAGCAGCCAGCATCAAACGTGGTCTGCGTCACGCCGAATGGCGTCCGCGTCCTTGCCACGACCGTCTCGATTTCGATGCGAGGAAAATGCAAGAGCTTCCCCCGCGTCTCCGTGTCGCGCCGCTTGTGGCGCAGGTTCACGCGCTCGGTATGCTCGCGCACGCCGAGCGTCATGCCCTTGTACGCCTCGATGAGCGCACTCGCCGCCTCCACCTGCGTCATCGACACGTCAGCCGCCAGCCCGCAGTACAGCGGAATCTCTGCCTCGGTGAGATACGTCATTTCTTCGCGGCTGCTTTCGCCGGCGCCGTCGTCGTACCCGTCGCCTTGACGGTCTTCGTGAGGATGAAGTGTGCGCCCGTCTGTGCGCCGTGAACGATGTAGTTGTCGAAACTCATGACGAACTTGTCCGTGAGCAGACGGTCATTCGCGAGCGGCGTGTCGGGGTTCGCGATCTCGAAGACTTTCGGGCCGTCGTCGAACATCCAGATACGGTCGATCATCGACGTGTTGAGCGCGACGATCTTGTGCGTGACGCTGCCGTCCGTGCCGACTTCGGGCTTGATGAAAGGCGTCAGCATGATCGGCAGCACGCCCATCGGCGTATAGAAGCCCGTCACCTTGACACCCGGCAGAATCTCTGCCTCGATGGGACGGACATAGAGCTTGCGTTCCTGCTCCTCTTTCACGAGCACGTCATACGTCGCAGGGTTCATCGCGAGCACATCGGGGTACGCCGAGTAATCGAGACGCGCCATCATGTTCGCGATCTTCGTGTTCAGCGCATCCGAGATCGTCGTGCCGTCCGCAATCGCGGAAACGTCGGTGATCTGCGAGAGGATGCCGCTGTACTCGAACGAATCCGTTGCATCGAGCGCCGACTTGCCGTTCCAGAAGTCATTGCACGTCTTCTTCGTGAAGTCCGTGAACATATCCGTGTAGTCCTTCGCCGTCATGTCCTCGAACGTGCCGTAATCGCGCTCCATATTTCTGGTGAAATAGTCGTAGCGGATGCCCGTAATGTAGCAGCGCACGAACGCTTGCTTCCAGTTGTCGCGCTGGTAGTCCGTGGAGAGCGTCGTCGGACGATACGACGGCGCATCGACCGTGCCGAAGCCCGCACGCGGATCGACGGCTTTCGTGTTCTCCGGGATTGCAAGCTGCTCGTTCCACGTATGCGGATAGCCGAGCGCACGCACGCTGTTGACTTTGAGGCCGATGGCGAAATCGCGTTTGAGGTAATCATGCAGCACATGATCGTAATCGCCGACCACGAGCATATGGTCTTCGTTGTAGACGTTCACGGGATTGCCCGCCGCGCCCATCATCGGCATACCGTTCTGCCCGGCCATGAGCGCCGCGCTGAATTTCTGTCTAGCCATGTTTCACATCATCCTTTCGTCCGTTGTCAATGACCCGCTGCAAAGCGAATCTTCGTAATCTGTTTGACCTTCTCTTTGAGCGGCATCGCCGAAGCCGCGATCTCGTCGAGCTTCTTCTGCTGCTCATCGCCCGCCGCGAGGATCGGATTCTCCGCGACGTGCTGGCCCGCTTTCGGTGTGGGGATCGTCTCTGCTTCCATCGGAACGCCTGCCGCAGCCTGTTTCTCCGTATCATCCGCAGCCGCTTCCGCATCCGCGTCCGTCTGTGCTGCCTGTGCCGCCTCGGCTTTTTCCTTTTCCGCTGCCGCTTTCGCCGCGTCCTGCGCGGCCTTGATTTCCTCGACGGAAGATTTCACTTCGCCAATCGCAACATCCGCAGCCTTGCCCGCTTCCTCGGCCGCCGCTTTCACCGCAGCCACGTCCTTGCCAAGCTGCTCCTGCGCCGCCTCGATGCTTTTCATGCGCTCATCGATGCCAGCCTGTACCGTCTGCTGCACCGACGCGCAAATCTCTTTGATGAGTTCCTGTTTCTCGTCATTCGTCATGTCACTACCACTCCGTTTCTCTCGTGCCGCCGCGAGGCTTTCGATGAATGTATCACTGAAAGCCGCGCAGTTTTTCCAGAGGATCGCGCACCCGCAACCCTCGAACTCGTCCATGAAAATATGCTCGTCATCCTCATGCGTCTGTGTCGCATACCACTCGACCGAAAAGCCGAGCGCATCCATGCCGTTCAAGATCATGTAGGATTCATCCGGGAATTTGTCTTTCCAGACGACCATCTCTGCCATGAGATTGTCCGCTTGCACATAGACGCTGCGGATGTAACCGATGTTCGTATCTCCGTGATTCGTGAACATCTCCGTGCCGTCCGCAAAAAAGCCGTCGGGATACGTGCAGTCGAGCGGCATCCCGACGAAGCTGTCCGCGCACGCCGCGACCGACTCCGGCGTGAACACCGCGAGCTTGCCGCCTGTCCCGCACGGCGCACCCGTCGAGGGCGAGCCGATCTTCGTGATGCAGCCTCGGATCACCATCTTGTGGTTTTCCGTGGACATCGTGACATCGGAGAGAGAACATTCGAGTTTCTTGTCATCCATCGCTCCCACCTCCTTTGCTCGTGTCCTTGATATTGCCGTTCCCGTTGAAGCCACCCGCCACGCCGTTATCGACGTTGATGCGACACGTCTTTTCAGGGTACGTCAGATTCGCATACGGGGAATCGCTAAGGTTATATCCCATCGCCCCGCGCACCTCGTTTTCCGTAATCGCGCCTCGATAATACTCGTTCATGATGCGAGTCGATTTTGCCACTTTCTGCGCTTCGGAATCCTCGAAAATGTAGCGGAACTTCAAGACCCCTTCGTACCCCATGTTCGCGATCACATAGTTGTTTACCAAATCCTCCAGCATCCCCGCGTATGGCTTGATGAGTTCCTGCACCATCGCGTTCTCCTGGTCGGCCCCGGTGCTCCGATCGTTCGACATCACCAAACCTAATTTCTCGTGCGGGATGCCGAACGCCACGCCGACGATCTGCGTCAGCTTGTTCAGCCAGTCGAGATACAGACCGTCGC
>Ga0256406_1004255_pt1 | contig 16692 bp, 13 predicted proteins | sample RumenRJG_03DNA_FD_185986 | JGI IMG/M metagenome (GOLD analysis project Ga0256406, IMG submission 185986) | Bovine rumen microbial communities from Lethbridge, Alberta, Canada - RJG_03 | ecosystem: Host-associated > Mammals > Digestive system > Stomach > Rumen | place: Canada: Alberta | collected... | reverse complement strand
GTTGATATGGGATACAGAGCAGCTCTTTCGACCGTAATTGACGCACAGACAACTACACTCGTTGCTGCATTTGTTCTCTATCTCTTCGGTACGACATCCGTCAGAGGCTTCGCTCTCACGCTGATGCTCGGTACCGTTATAAGTGTAATCACTGCCGTATTCATTACACAGCTCTTCGTAAACCTCATGGCCGACAGCAAGACATTCGGTACCAAGGCTATGTTCGGAGTTAACGAGGACGGAACACCTAAGATCAAGCTCGGTAACTTTAACTTCAAATTCATCGAAAACCGCAAGAAGTTCTACGCAATCAGCCTTGCAGTAATCATCATCGGATTGGGATTTGCCGCAATTAAAGGATTCAACTACGGTATTGACTTCACGGGCGGTACGATGATGCAGATCGAGCTCGGTAAAGAAGCAACTATTGACGAGATAAAAGATACGATAGCTGAGTACGACCTCAATCCGACTATCGTATATGCCAGCGACAATAATTCGCAGGTAATCATAAAAACTATCAAAGACCTCAAGTCCGCAGAGCGTATGGAGGTAATCGATACACTCGCAGCAAAATACGGATTTGATCCTGCAAAGGACGTCCTCGCATCTGAGGAGTTCGGACCGACAGTAGGTAAGGACTTAAGGCGTAACGCCATCAAGTCGATTATCATTGCTGCTCTCGTGCTGCTCGTATACATCAGGTTCAGATTTAAGACCTGGCAGTACGGACTTGCCGCTGTGGCAGGACTTGCACACGACGTGCTCGTAACACTGTCGCTCTATGCGATATTGAGGCTTACAATAAACAACCCGTTTATCGCAGGTATCCTGACGGTTGTAGGATACTCGATAAACGACACGATCGTTGTATTCGACAGAATCAGAGAGAATACGAAGTTCTTCAAGCGTAAACAGAGCGTAGAACTTATAAACACAAGTATCAACCAGACTCTCTCGAGATCTCTGATGACATCGCTTACTACTTTCATCGTAATGGTGCCGCTGTTCATCATGGCCAGTCAGGAACTCAGAGGATTCCTTATTCCTCTGATCATCGGAGTATTCGTCGGTACATATTCATCGATCTTCCTCTGCAGCCCGATATTCTATGAGCTGACCAAGAAAGAGGGAGTATCGAAGTACGAAGATAACAAAGCTAAGGCTGACAAGGCCAGAAAGAAAGCCGCCAAGAGAAGAGACGACGAAGGCATAAGACTTTAAAAATCTATAATTTGCCGGAGGAATGATGGACAAGAAGAAAGACATTGATCTTTCCACAGAAAAGTTCATAGAGGAAATGAGCGAGATCAATCCCAAATATGATGACTCGGTCATTGTCAAAGCTTATGAAATTGCCCGCGATTTACACGACGGGCAGTTTCGTAAGAGCGGTGAACCCTACATCATTCACCCGGTTGCTGTTGCAAAGATACTCGCCGGTTTCGGAATGGACAACGAAACCATCATTGCAGGCCTGCTCCACGATGCGGTAGAGGATACCAATTACACAAAGGAGCAGCTCGTAAAGGATTTCGATGAGAAGATTGCGGCTCTTGTGGACGGAGTTACCAAGCTCGGTAATATCAACTACGATTCAAACGAGGCCGAACAGGCTGAGAACTTCAGAAAGATGTTCCTGGCCATGTCCAAAGATATAAGGGTTCTCATTATCAAGCTCGCAGACAGGCTGCACAATATGAGAACGCTGGAGTATATGTCTCCTGAAAAGAGAGTTTCCAAATCCATGGAGACTCTCGAGATATATGCGCCTCTTGCCGGCAGGCTCGGAATCTTCAGCATTAAGTTCGAACTTGAAGACCTCGCTCTTAAATTCCTTCATCCGTCGGAATATAAGAATCTCGAGGCTGCGGTAAAGAAGAAGAAGGCCGAGTACGAAAAGAACCTCGATGCACTTATTGCAGAGATTTCCTCAGAACTTGACGAGGCGGATATACAGCACGATGTAAAGGGGCGTTCAAAACACATTTACAGCATCTATCGCAAGATGGTGCTTCAGAATAAACACATTGACGAGATATTTGACCTCTTAGCGGTAAGAATACTCGTAGGAAGCGTAAAGGACTGCTATGCGGCCCTCGGTCTCGTACACACGAGATGGACGCCTATTCCGGGCAGATTTAAGGACTACATAGCCATGCCTAAACCGAATATGTATCAGTCGATACATACGACTGTAATCGGTGATAACGGCGAGCCTTTTGAAATACAGATACGTACATACGAAATGCATCGTGTGGCCGAATACGGTATTGCGGCTCACTGGAAGTACAAAGAAGGCAAGATGTCCGGAAGCAATGACGAAAGTGAGCAAAAACTCGCATGGCTCAGGCAGGCTCTTGAGTGGCAGAAGGAAGCCGATGACTCGGTGGAATTTCTGCAGACATTGAAAGTCGACCTCTTTGACAACCAGGTATTCGTATTTACACCGGCAGGAGACGTCATGGAGCTCCCGGCCGAAAGCACACCTTTAGACTTCGCATTCAAGATTCATACGGATGTAGGAATCAGGTGCGTAGGCGCCAAGGTAAACGGAAAGATGGTAACTATCGACCATCACCTTCAAAACGGTGATATAGTCGAAATCGTAACATCATCCAATTCATCGGGTCCGAGCGTTGACTGGCTCAAACTCTGCAAGACATCGACGGCCAGAGCCAAGATCAGAAACTGGCTCAGAAAGGCTGATAAAGATACCGATGTAAACAAGGGGAAGACCCATATCAACAGCTACATCAAGAAAAAAGGCTATGATCCTGCGCTAGTTGCAAAGAATGCATATATCCTAAGAGCAGCTAAGGATCTCAACTGTTCAAGCGTCAGTGAGCTCTATCTTCAGATATCTCGTGGAGGCAGTACTGTCTCCAAGTTAGGTCAGAAGCTGATTGAGTATTACGAGACGGATAACAAGGATAAAGACCACGAAAAAGAACAGAAGCTGATCGAAGCCGCAAAGAAGCCTCATGTAAACAGGGGAAAGGAAGGCTCAGACTCAGGTATTGTGGTCAAGGGTTCTGATAACCTCCTTATAAGGCGAGCTACATGCTGCAATCCTGTACCGGGAGATTCGATTATCGGATATGTCTCCAAGGGTAAGGGGATAACGGTACACAGGACGGACTGCTCCAATATCCAAAATCTCAAAGAAGAGGATAAGGGTAGGCTCATGGAGGTCGAGTGGGATACTCCTAGCGATAAACTCAAGTACTACGTAGACATACAGGTCACCTCAGAGGAAAGAAAAGGCATGTTCAAGGCCATTTCAAAGGTCTGCGATGACTATGACATAGAGGTTGTCGGATTAAACCTCACAGACGGTGAAGCCGGCACCACAAACACATTGCTGAAAGTGGAAATCAGCGATATGCACCAGATTCAAAGGCTTCTTACCGGCCTCAGACAGGTCGAAGGAGTTATAAAAGTGTTCAGACCAAGGTAGATTACAATAATTATTAGAGGTAAAGTAATGGGTCTTCAGGTTAAATGCTTCCCGTACGGACTGTACGGAGAAAACACTTACATCGTAACTGATGAAAGCACGGGTAATAAGGCGGTTATCGATCCGGGTTATTTCGGTGATGACGTAAAAAACGAAATCGGAGATAAGGAGAATCTCAAATACATTCTCCTAACTCACGGTCATTTCGACCATTTTGCCGAGCTCGTAAACTATGTGAGGGATTATCCGGATGCTAAGTTTGTTCTCCCAGAGAAGGAAGTTAAGCTCTTCCATAACTGCAAAGACAACAAATACATGTCTTACAGCTATCCGAAGACCACGCCTCCGGATCCGGATATTCAGGTCAACGAGGGAGATGTAATTCACCTGGGCGACAGCGATATAAGGGTAATCGAAACACCGGGACATACGGCAGGCGGAGCAAGCTTTGCGACTTCCAAGGAACTGTTCTCGGGAGATACGCTTTTCAGGCTTTCCGTCGGCAGAACCGACCTTGAAACAGGCGACTGGGATACGCTCGTCAGCACCATAAGACATAAACTGTATGCGCTGGATGACGATACCATTGTTTATTCGGGCCACGGAGCAGCCACCACAATAGGATACGAAAAGAGGGCAAATCCTTTTGTATAGGTTTTATACGAAAGATGCGGCAAATGAATATCACTACGCAGAGATGTGCAGGGTCTTTCTTGCAGGAGATGAGTTTGAAATCATCCCTACAAATATCCTGCCTGACCCGACCTATCTCGGTAGCGGCAGCTTTGTAATCGGATGCGAGGGCGCGCAGGACAGGGACGCTAACAAAAGAGAGCTCTACAATCTGCTCAGCAAGCTATGCGGAATAAAGCCGGAATGGGGCACTTTGACCGGGGTAAGACCTCTGAAGCCCGCACTTGATATCTTCGATGAAACGGGTGACATCTCCCTTATGAAGGAGGAGATGAGGTATAAGTACCTGCTTTCTGATTCCAAACTCGATCTTCTCGCTGAGATAGCGGAGTATCAAAGGAGTCATGTTACGGGAAATCCTCCGGATTTCATCTCGATATATGCAGGCATACCGTTTTGTCCGACCAGATGCGCGTACTGCTCATTTGCATCCAATGTGGCCGGGTCCGAGGAGATAAGAGAGTATCTGTCTAATCTCGGTAAAGAGATAGATTACACAGGGCAGCTCTACAAGAGAGATAAAAAAGAGGTCGAGAGTATTTACATAGGAGGCGGCACGCCTACCACTCTCGAAGCCGATCAGCTTACCAAACTTATAACTGAATTATCAGAAGCCTTCGATATCAAGCCTTCTGAGATAGAGTTTACCGTGGAAGCGGGAAGGCCTGACACCATTACGGAAGAAAAGCTGATTGCCTTGAGAGATGCCGGCGTAAGGCGCATCAGCATCAATCCTCAGAGCATGAAGGATGAGACAATGAAGCTCATCGGAAGAAATCACAGCGCAGAGGATATAAGGAATGCGTTTGCCATAGCTCGCAAGGTCGGATTCGATGTCATAAACGCAGATCTGATTGCCGGTCTTCCTGATGAGTCGGCCGAAGATTTCAGAAAATCGCTGGATGAGATAATCGGAATCGGAGCAGAGAACATAACTGTGCACACTCTTTCAGTCAAAAGGGGCTCAAGGCTTCACGAACACGATCCTGAATATTACAGGCGTGACATCGAAAGAGTGGCCGAGATGCTCGATTATTCGAGAGAAAAGCTAAACGAATGCGGATATCATCCGTACTACATATACAGGCAAAAACACCAGATGGGCGCATTCGAAAACGTCGGATACTGCCTGGAGGATAAGCACTCCATATACAATATAAGAATCATGGAGGACAAGCAGAGCATAATTGCCCTCGGTGCAGGCGGCGTTGGAAAGATCTATTTCCCTGAGGAAGACAGGATAGAGAGAGTTGCCAACGTCAGCAATTACGAGATATACAGCGAGAGATTCGATGAGATGCTCGCAAGAAAAGATAAATACTTCGGAGGATAATATGGCTATACAAGCCCAAAAAGGAACAAAGGACATGCTTCCTCAGGATGCGTACAAATGGCATTACATCGAGGAAGAATGGAAGAAGATATGCAGGGAATACGGATTTAAGGAAATCAGGACGCCAATGTTCGAGGCTACTGAGCTCTTTAATCGCGGAATCGGAGATACAACGGACGTTGTACAAAAGGAAATGTATACCTTCAAGGACCTCGGTGACCGCAGCATAACACTCAAGCCTGAAGGAACTTCTCCGACAGTAAGAGCTTTTATCGAAAGCAGACTCTATGCCGAGACTCAGCCGACCAAGCTGTATTATGACATTCCGTGCTTCAGATATGAAAAGCCGCAGTCAGGAAGACTCAGGGAATTCCACCAGTTCGGTATCGAGAACTTCGGTGCATCAAGCATGCTAGCAGATGCTGAGATAATTGCCCTCGGATACGACTTCCTTCAGAGGATGGGAATTACGGATGTAGAGCTCCATCTTTCAAGTGTAGGATGCAGGGAATGCAGACCTGTTTACAGAAAGGCTCTGCAGGATTTCCTGAGACCTAAATACGATGAGCTCTGCGAAACATGCAAATCCAGATTCGAAAAGAATCCGATGAGAATACTAGATTGCAAGTCAGACAAGGATCAGGAGCTTGTACAGGGAGCACCTATGATGATCGACTATCTTTGCGATGACTGCAAAAATGATTTCGAAGAACTAAAGAAGCATCTCGATGCCATGGGAATTAAGTACGTAGTAGATCCTTCAATCGTAAGAGGCCTTGACTATTACACCAAGACAGCATTCGAGTTTATCACTACCAAAATTGGTGCCCAGGGTACAGTCTGTGGAGGCGGAAGGTACGACCATCTCATAGAAGAGGTCGGCGGACCGGACATGCCGGGAGTCGGATTCGGACTCGGTAAGGAAAGGCTTTTGATGCTTATGGAAGCGTGCGGGGCAGACTTCGGAGGAGATACCAAGCCTCAGCTCTTTATCGCTTGGATAGGATATGAGGCCAGAGAGTATGCAGTATCCCTCGTAAGCGAGCTGCGCAAGGAAGGAGTCAGCTGCGAGATTGACACAAGAGAGAGAAATCTCAAAGGTCAGATGAAATATGCAAACAAGCTCGGTGCGGTATACACTGCCGTAATCGGAGATGACGAAGTAAAGAGCGGAGAAATTACACTCAAGTACATGGAAAGCGGAGAACAAATAAAGATAAAAAGGGAGGATTTGGCAAATGCTATATAAGAGAACTCACATGTGCGGTGATCTCAGAATCGCCGATGTAGATAAAGAAGTAGTCCTCAACGGCTGGGTTGCCAAGGCCAGGAGCCTCGGAAGCTTGGTATTTGTTGATCTCAGGGACAAGAGCGGTATCACTCAGATTACATTCAACGAGGATGTGGCAGATGAGATTCTCGAGAAAGCCAAATCACTCAGAAGCGAATACTGCATCGGAGTAAAAGGTGTGGTTAAGGAGAGAAGCTCCAAGAATCCTAATCTGCCAACAGGTGATATAGAGGTCTTTGCAAACGACCTTACAATTTACTCGTCTGCAGATACACCGCCTATTTATATCAAGGACGATGACAATGTAGATGAGGCACTCAGGCTCAAGTACAGATACCTCGATCTTCGTAAGCCTAAGATGCAAAACAATCTGACCACAAGGCATAAAATTGTTAAGTGCATCAGGGATTACTTCGATGAGAACGGATTTATGGAAGTAGAGACTCCTATTCTCATTAAGCCGACACCGGAAGGCGCCAGAGACTACATCGTACCAAGCAGAGTACACAACGGCGAGTTTTATGCACTGCCACAGTCACCTCAGATGTTCAAGCAGATTCTGATGGTGTCGGGCAGCGACAGATATATGCAGATTGCCAAGTGCTTCAGAGATGAGGACCTTCGTGCCGACAGGCAGCCTGAGTTCACTCAGATAGACCTTGAGATGTCGTTTGCCGGCGTAGATGAGGTAATCGAGGTGCAGGAAGGCTTCATCAAGAGAATTATGAAGGAAATAAAGGGCGTGGATATCGAAACACCGCTCCCAAGACTTTCTTATGATGAGGCCATGGAAAGATACGGCTCGGACAAGCCGGACACAAGATTTGATATCGAACTTTTCAAGTTAAATGACTTCTTCGAAGGCTGCAGCTTCGAGGTATTTACAAACGCGCTTAAGGACGGCGGAGATGTCCGCGGCATATGCGTGCCGGGCGGGGCTGCCGAGTTCTCAAGAAAGAAAATAGACAAAATTACGGAAGAAGTTAAGCACTACGGTGCCAAGGGCCTTATTTATGTCAAGAGCGACGATAACGGCATTTCATCTTCAATCGGCAAATTCTTCAGCGAGGATGAGCTTGCGGCACTTATCGAAAAGTGCGGCGGCGGAAAGGGAGATATTGTATTTATTGTAAGCGGACCTTCCAAGGTAACTTATGACTCACTCGGTTTCCTGAGAAGAAGAGTTGCCAAGGAAATGGGACTTTTCGACGACAATCAGTACAACTTCCTCTGGGTTGTTGACTTCCCGATGTTCGAAGAGGACGAAGAGGGCAGGCTTAAAGCCATGCACCATCCGTTTACACAGCCTAAGCTCGATGAGCTAGACAAACTAGACAACGACATCCTGGGACTTAAGGCCAACGCTTATGACATCGTTCTAAACGGCGTTGAGCTCGGAGGAGGCTCTGTCAGAATCCATGACAGAGAACTTCAGAAGAAGATGTTCAACGTGCTCGGGCTCAGCGACGAGGAATGCCAGATGAAGTTTGGCTTCCTGCTCGAGGCCTTCAAATACGGAGCACCTCCTCATGCAGGACTTGCCTACGGACTCGACAGACTGGTAATGCTTCTCCTCGGTGAGAGCAGCATCAGAGAGGTAATCGCATTCCCTAAGAATGCAGCGGCTGAGTGTCCTCTTTGTGAGGCACCTGCACCTGCGGATCCTGAGGCTCTCGATGAGCTCGGAATTGCCGTCAAATAATGAGCGAAAAGTATGCGATTTACGGAGGGACCTTCGATCCTGTTCATATTGGACATGTAGCGCTTGCGGACGCGGCTGTAAAAGAATGCGGTCTTCACAGGCTGATATTCATGCCGGACTATGTGTCGCCGTTTAAGCAGGACTTAAAGGCTGCTGAGGCATCGGACAGGTATGCCATGCTTAAATCCGTTCTGCACTATAATCCAGCCTTTACTCTGTCCAGTTATGAGATATTGAAGGAAGGGCCTTCGTACACGATAGAGACTCTGGAGTATTGGGATGACATCATCAATGGCAATCTATCGTTCATAATGGGATTTGATTCCGTTATGGAGGTGGAGAACTGGAGAAGAGGAGAAGACATTCTCCGAAATTATCCCCTTATTACGGCCAGAAGACCGGATACCGATGACGAGGCCGGAATGAGCAAGATAGAAGCTCTCAGAGCCAAATACGGGGCAAATATAACAGTTCTCGATATGCCTCCGGTGGATGCATCATCGACGGATATACGAGAGAGAATAAAAACGGGCAGAGATATAACAGGTCTCGTGCCGCCTGAGGTAGAGGAGTACATAATTGAGCATAAATTGTACAAATAGAGACGGCCTTGAGACCTTCATGAAGGAGAATCTCACAGAAAAACGCTATACACACTCTCTCGGCGTGCAGGAGATGGCATCGCATCTGGCGGCGATATACGGAGCTGATGTTGAAAAGGCTGAGTTTGCCGGAAGGTATCATGACATAGCAAAGTGCTTCGACCAGGAGACCATGGACGAATACGTCAGAAAGTATGATTTGCCGGCAGAATACCTCGGAAACACTGCGCTCGCACATTCCAAGGTGGCAGCGGAGATTCTTAAAAACGATTACGGCGTGGATGACGAGGAAATCCTGAATGCCGTAAGAAGTCATACTACAGGCAGGAGAGATATGTCCCTTCTTGAGGAGATAGTCTATGTGTCGGATGCGATAGAGGACAATCGAAACTATCCGCAGCTGAAAGCCTTGCAAAAGCAGGCCGAGACGGATCTCGACGGGGTTTGCCTCATAGTAATGGATTTCACCATAGGTCAAATAATAAAGAAGGGCAGAGTTCCCGATAACACAACAATTGAAGCCAGAGAATGGATAAAGGAAAGGATAGGTAGACAAGAGAATTGATGGAAAACAAAGATATAGCACAGACGATTGCAGATTTACTGAGTAATAAAAAAGCAAGAGATGTAGTGATGATTGACATTTCAGAGAAGTCGTCCTTTGCAGATTACTTTGTAATTGCAACTGCAGGCTCCGAAAGGCAGATGGGAACGCTTGCAGAGGATGTTGAAGACAAATTTGCAGAGCTCGAAATAGTGCCAAAGAGCAAAGACGGACGCCCGGAGACGGGATGGATATTGGTTGACGGCGGAGATGTTATAGTAAATCTCTTTACTGAGGACACCCGCGACAAATATACACTGGAAAAAATCTGGAATGACTGCGAAGCGATTCGCGTCGAATAGGAGTTATTGATGAAAGACAGATACGAATTTAAGGAAATTGAAGCTAAGTGGCAAAAGATCTGGGCTGATGAGGAAGCCTTTAAGACCGTAGAAGATCCGAATAAGGAGAAGTTTTACGTTCTTGAGATGTTCCCGTATCCATCGGGCAAACTTCACATGGGACACGTAAGAAACTACTCCATAGGTGATGTAATTGCCAGATTCAAGAAGATGGCAGGATATAATGTCCTTCATCCTATGGGATATGATTCATTCGGTCTACCTGCTGAAAACGCTGCCATCCAGAATAACGTAGAGCCTGCAAAATGGACATACGAGAACATGGATGAGATGGACAAGCAGCTGGCCAGCATGGGTCTTTCTTACGACTGGGATCGCAAGGTAGCTACCTGCAAGCCTGATTACTACAAGTGGACTCAGTGGATATTCATCCAGTTCTTCAAGAAGGGACTGGCATATAAGAAGGACAATCCGGTCAACTGGTGCCCGAGCTGCAATACCGTGCTTGCAAACGAGCAGGTAGTGGACGGCAAATGCGAGCGCTGCCACACCGAGGTAACAAAGAAGAATCTGTCTCAGTGGTATCTCAAGATTACCGATTATGCCGATAAGCTCTTGGATAATCTCGATAAGCTCGAAGGATGGCCTGACAAGGTCAAGACCATGCAGAGAAACTGGATCGGTAAGAGCTACGGTGCGAATATCGATTTCAAGATTAAGGACAGCGATAAGGTGCTCGAGGTATTCACCACAAGAGCCGATACGCTCTTCGGTGCTACATATATGGTAATGTCGCCGGAGCATCCTTATGTTGATGAACTCGTTGCAGGAACTGAAGTTGAGGCTGATGTAAAGGCTTATCAGGACAGGGTTCGTCACATGAGCGATATTGAAAGAACTTCGACCACAAACGAAAAGACGGGCGTATTCATCGGAAAGTATGCTATCAACCCTGTAAATAACAAGGAAATTCCTATTTACATTTCCGACTATGTTCTCATGGGATACGGAACCGGAGCCATTATGGCCGTACCTGCACACGACCAGAGAGACTTTGATTTCGCTAAGAAGTTCAATCTCGAGATTATCCCAGTAGTCGATCCTGAGAATCCGGATATTGATCTTTATAATCTCGAGGAAGCCTTCGTTGCAGAGGGAAAGATGATTAACTCCGGACAGTTCGACGGACTTGTTAACACTGATGCTATTCCTAAGATGATTGACTGGCTCAATGATCAGGGAATCGGTGATAAGACCGTAAATTATAAGCTCAGAGACTGGCTTATCTCCCGCCAGAGATACTGGGGAACTCCTATCCCTATGATTTACTGCGACAGCTGCGGCTGGGTACCTGAGAAGGAAGAGAATCTTCCTGTTCTGCTCCCGACAGATGTTGAATTCACGGGCAAGGGTGAGTCACCAATCGCAAGTAGCAAGACATTCAAAGATACGGTTTGCCCTGTATGCGGCAAGCCTGCTCAGAGGGAAATCGATACGATGGACACATTCCTCGATTCATCCTGGTATTTTTTAAGATATGCAGACGCACACAATGAGGAATTGCCGTTCGCAAAAGATAAGGCTGATTACTGGATGAACGTAGACCAGTACATCGGCGGAGTTGAGCATGCGATTCTTCACCTAATGTATGCGAGATTCTTCCAGATGTTCCTGAAAGACATCGGAATGACTGTTTCAGAGGAACCTTTTGAGAACCTTTTGACTCAGGGAATGGTTATCAAGGACGGAGCCAAGATGAGTAAGTCGCTCGGTAATGTCGTAAGCCCGGCTGAGATACAGGATAGGTACGGCTCGGATACGGCCAGGCTTTTCATACTCTTCGCAGCACCGCCTGAGAAAGAGCTCGACTGGTCCGATGAGGGAGTTGAAGGAAGCTTCAGGTTCCTCTGCAGAGTATACAGATTGGTATACGACTACATTACAGCTATCAGGAAAGATGATGAAGTTTCTAATACCTTGGAAATCAAGGGAGATGATGACAAGGACCTCAACTTCATGATCAACACTACCATCAAGAAAGTAAGTGAGGATGCAGGCGGCAGATTCAACTTCAACACCGCAATATCCTCGATAATGGAACTGGTCAACACCATGTACAAGTACAAGAATAAGCCGGATATCAATATGCCTCTCTTCAACAAGGCAATTGAGACTTTGGTTGTCGTACTGAGCCCGTTCACTCCTCATATCTGCGAGGAGCTTTGGAGCATGCTCGGTCACGAGGACAGACTATACAACAAGGATTGGCCTAAGTATGATGATTCGGCCCTCGTTCTCGATGAGGTCGAAGTTGTCGTACAGATTAACGGAAAACTAAAAGACAGACTTAAACTGCCAAACAATTCAAGTAAGGAGGTAACAGAAGAGGCCGCAAGAAATCTCGACAGAATCAAGGCAGAGCTGGACGGAAAGGAAGTCGTCAAGCTCATACACGTGCCTAATAAGATAATCAACTTTGTCGTCAGGTGATGCGGCAAAAGAACATATATGGCAAATACAAATACAAATAAAAGCAATAAGAAAACAGTAAATAAGAAAAAGGGAAGCGGCAATGCCAAGGGAATGACAAAGAATAGCCCACAGGTTTCAAAACCTGCATCTGCCAAAGCCAAGAGCAATACTCAGGCAAAGAAGAGTAATGCTAAAGTTAATAGCAGTGCAACCAAGAGAACTACAGCAAAGAAGAGCGCTAAGACCGCAAAGCCTGCAAAGCTTCCTTTCAAGATAATTCCGCTCGGCGGACTTAAAGAAATCGGTAAAAACTGCACACTTATAGAGTGCAATAACGAGATACTCATCATCGACTGCGGAATGGCATTTCCGGAGTACGAGATGTTCGGAATCGACATAGTAATACCGGATTTCACATATCTAATAGAAAACTCGGCCAAGATAAAGGGCCTGATAATCACTCACGGTCACGAGGATCATATCGGAGGAGTACCTTATCTTCTCAAGGAACTCAATGTTCCGATTTACGCAGCTCCACTGGCCATGGGCATGATAGAGCATAAGCTCGAAGAACACGGATTGACAGCCGAAAAGCATGTAATAAAAGCAGGAGATAAATTCAAAGTCTCCTCATTCAAGTTAGAGGCTGTGCAGACCAACCACAGCATCGCTGATGCGCTTGCATTTTCGATCAAATTCCCGGGAGGACACGTATTCCACACCGGAGACTTTAAAATCGACTACTCGCCACTTGACGGCAAGGTAATAGACCTTGCAAGAATTGCCCAACTCGGTGATGAGGGAGTCGATGTGATGCTTTGCGACAGCACCAATGTCTTAAGAGAAGGATATACTCAATCGGAGGCTGTCGTAAGAAAGTCGATAGATGAAATCTTCAACAATACGGACAGAAGAATTATCATCGCGACATTCGCATCAAATGTGCACAGAATCAAGTATTTCATCGAGGCTTCGATGAAACACGGACGCAAGATTGCCGTTTCGGGAAGATCTATGGAGAACGTGCTCGAATTATCTAAGGAGCTCGGATACATGGATGATATCCCTGAGTCGGTCTTCATAGGGATAGATCAGATTAAGCATTATGCAGATAAGAATCTGACCATAATCACAACCGGAAGCCAGGGTGAGCCTATGTCGGCTCTGACCAGGATGGCCTATGACAACCACAAGCAGGTAAAGCTCAAGAAAAATGACGTTGTAGTATTCTCATCATCCCCGATACCGGGAAATGAAAAGGTAATATCGCAGGTCGTTAATCAGCTTTACGAAAAGAGGGTGGAGGTCGTGCTCGCATCTGCAATGGACGTGCATGTATCAGGTCACGCATCGACTGAGGAGCTCAAGCTCATTCATACACTGATAAGACCTAAGTTTTTCATGCCGGCCCACGGTGAATACAGACATCTCATTGAGCATGCAAAACTTGCCAACAGACTCGGACAGGCCAAGACCAGGATATTCGTAATGAGCAATGGTGATGCCCTCGAGGTAAATGCCAAGAAGGCCGAACTCATAAAGGAATATACATCCGGTGATGACATAATGGTCGACGGATACGGCATAGGAGATGTCGGATCCAGCGTACTGAAAGAGAGAAAGACTCTGTCACAGTCCGGCCTTGTGACCGTTTCAATCGTAATAGATGAGGCATCGGGCGGTCTTATGGCGGAGCCAAAACTGAATACAACGGGATTTGTATATGTACAGGAGAACCAAGATCTTCTGAAACAGGCCGTCAGTGTTGTATATAACAGCATCGGTAAATGTTCTGAGGAGCACACTCTCGATGAGGCATCGCTGACTCGTACCATCAAATCCGACATGAAGAAGTTTATATATGCAGAGACAAAGAGAAATCCGGTAATTATTCCGGTGGTAATGTACGTATAGGAGGGTATTAATATGAACGTTTACGACGAAGCTCACAGCCTGGCCAGAGCAATCAAAGAATCCAATGAATTCCTTGAATTTGACAAGGTCAGAAAAGAAGTTGAGGCGGATACGGAAGTTTCGCAGATGATTGCCGACATGCAGAAACTGCAGCTCGAGATTCAGACAGCACAGATAAGCGGTCAGCAGCCATCCGAAGAGACTATGGGTCGCATCCAGAGCCTCAGCACCATGCTTGCTACCAAGCCGCTGGCTGCAAAGTTCATGCAGGCGGAAGCTGCATTTTCCGTCATGATGAACGATGTGTTCCAGATTATCGGCGACGCTATGGGAATGTAGATTCTAACTATTAATTATTAATACGAATATGTACTCACTCGCTGTGCTGCGTCGCAGGGAATAGCTGACTCATTACCTTGGCTCTTGGAGAACTGCTTCGACGCGCTGCGCTTGCTCAGACAGTTCTTAGCCAATAATGTTATCTGCGGTTATTCGGCGTTGCCGTAATGAAGATAACATTGACCTACGGAGGCAAGCTCCTTCGGTAACGCCTACGGCTTCTTCGTGCTATTCCTGGCTGCTCCTCCGCAACGCTCGTTCGTATCATATTCGTATTACAAATAAAATAGTCAATATATTATTTCAACATAAAGGAGTTTAATTATGATTTATGCTAGTGATTTCAGAAAAGGTATTACCTTTGAGATGAACGGAGAGCCTCATGTAGTTCTCGATTTCCAGCATGTAAAACCTGGTAAGGGAGCCGCATTCGTCAGGACGAAGTATAAAAACATTCTGACAGGTGCTACAAGGGAAGAAGCTTTCAACCCTAACGACAAGTTCCCTAAGGCTCACATCGAGACCAAGCAGATGCAGTATCTCTACAACGACGGAGAGCTCTACTACTTCATGGACACCGAGACATATGATCAGGTGCCTCTGACCAAGGATCTCGTTGAAGATGCAATGAAGTATATCCGCGAGAACGACATGGCAACCGTTAAGTTCTATAAGGACGGTGCATTCGACGTTGAAGCTCCTAACTTTGTAGACCTTGAGGTTATCGAGACAGAGCCGGGAGTAAAGGGTGACACAGCTACAAACGTTACCAAGGCTGCAACGGTTGAGACAGGTGCCGTAATTCAGGTTCCTATTTTCATCAATGAAGGTGAGAGAATCCAAATTGATACAAGATCAGGTGAATACCTCGGAAGATCGAAAGAGTAATAAGCGAACGGTATACGGTGCAATAATACTTGTCCTGGTTCTTATAGGGCTGACTGTTTTACTTATTACGAGTCTGACCAGACCATACGACAGGACCAAGACTACATACAGCACCATAGAAGTTCACGAAGGAGACAGCCTGAACAATGTTGCTCATACCCTCGAAGAAGAGGGCATAATTGCCAATGCGTCGACATTTGCCACTATAGCAAAGCTGACACTGGCAACTAAATTTAGACCGGGTAGCTATTATCTTTCTCCGTCCATGAGCTCTGTGGCCATTGCACGCACTATGGCCAACGGTATTACAAGCGCGGACGGATTCAGTATTCCTGCCGGATACAATCTTGAGCAGATTGCCTCTGCTCTTGAGAGGGACGGAATTGCCGATAAGAAGAAGTTTCTCGAGGCTGCGGCATCTGATGATTTAAAGCAGCTCGATATTATCGGTGAGAACAAACTCGGCAGCGAGCAGGTAGAGGGCTTTCTTTTTCCTGATAAGTACTCGATTGACAGCGATGCGGATGAGAGCATGCTCATAATGACCATGCTCAATCAGTTCGGCAATTTCTTTAATGATGATTACAGAGCAAGAGCCGATGAACTCGGACTCAGCATAAGAGAAATTGTCTATATTGCGTCCATGATTGAGCTTGAGACGAACGTAGATAAGGAAAGGGCGGGCATATCTGCAGTAATTCATAACAGATATAACCTGGAACTAATCCCGAAAAAAGAGTTCAAGAAGGCTCCGCTATGCTCACCGGGTGCGGAATCAATCATCGCAGCTCTGTACCCAGAAGATAACGATAATATATATTATGTTTATAGCGCTAAACTCGATGGAACTCATGTCTTTACAACGGATGAGGAAGAGTATCAGAACCTGCTCAGGGAGTATCACGAAAGCATGGAGGCTGAACGCTCATGAATGATTTCGTCCCAAAGAGACACGACTTCATAGAAGAACTGTACAAACCCTTCTCAGGAGAGCTTTCCGAGCTGAGGCGCATGAACGAGGAGGAAGGCATACCTTTGATTCTCAGGGAAACAGAGGATATGCTCTCCGTTATTTTAGACATGCACAAGCCT
>Ga0256406_1004254_pt1 | contig 16695 bp, 10 predicted proteins | sample RumenRJG_03DNA_FD_185986 | JGI IMG/M metagenome (GOLD analysis project Ga0256406, IMG submission 185986) | Bovine rumen microbial communities from Lethbridge, Alberta, Canada - RJG_03 | ecosystem: Host-associated > Mammals > Digestive system > Stomach > Rumen | place: Canada: Alberta | collected... | reverse complement strand
AGCCCGGGCATATCACTATGCCGTCCTGGCCCTTGAGCTTTTCGGCCACGTTATCCTCGGTGATGTTCTCTGAGTTGATGAAGGTGATAACCGTTTTATGGTCGTTATAGGTGCCGGCCTGCGACAAGCTCTCCCTGATGCTCTTGTAGGCATCCTGCAGGTCGTATTTTCCAACCAGTCCGATGTGCACCTCTTCCGTTGCGTTGCGCATACGGTCGAGGAATGTTTTCCACGGGCCCAGTGCCGGTTTCTCGCCGATAGGCTCTCCGCACTTGCGCAGAATAGCCTCGTCGAGGCCCTGGTTCTGCATGTTGACGGGCACTTCGTAGATGCTCTTGAGGTCTTCGCTCTGTATCACGCAGTCGAAGTCTACGTTGCAGAAGGCTGCCACCTTCTTGCGTATGTTGTCGTCCAGATGCTTCTCTGTCCTGAGTACGAGCACGTCGGGCTGTATACCCACGCTCTGCAACTCCTTCACGCTGTGCTGTGTGGGCTTTGTCTTGAGCTCGCCGGCAGCCTTGAGATAGGGTATATAAGTAAGGTGTACGCTCACGGCGCGCTTGCCCAGCTCCCACTTCAGTTGCCTGATGGCCTCGAGGAAGGGCGCGCTCTCTATGTCGCCTATGGTACCTCCTATCTCTGTGATGACGAAGTCGTAGTGATACTTCTGCCCCAGGAGCTTGATGTTGCGCTTTATCTCGTCGGTGATATGCGGCACCACCTGAATGGTTTTGCCCAGATAGTCGCCCCGGCGCTCCTTGTCTATGACGCTCTTGTATATTCTTCCGGTGGTCATGGAGTTGGCCTTGGTGGTCTGAATGCCTGTGAATCGCTCGTAGTGTCCGAGGTCCAGGTCGGTCTCCATGCCGTCTACGGTCACGTAGCACTCACCGTGCTCATAGGGATTGAGCGTGCCGGGATCGATGTTAATGTAAGGGTCAAACTTCTGGATGGTGATGTTGTAACCTCTTGCTTGCAAGAGCTTACCGATGGAAGACGAGATGATGCCCTTTCCTAATGAGCTTACCACGCCTCCCGTAACGAAGATGTACTTAGTTTCAGCCACGATAGTTATAAGTTTTATTTAAAAGAAGATGGGGCCCGCGCCTCATCCTATAGAATTATATATAATGGTGCAAAGGTATGAAAAAAAAGCGAAACGTTGGCAATAACGGCCACATTTTTAGCCTTTCATGTCAATCTGCTCACCTGCGAGGCCGTGTGCCTGCACTTGGGGCGGGCGGGTGCTGCCACTCTGCCGCCCCACCCTGTCAGGCGTTTTGCCAGCCGTTGATGAAGTCGGCAGCCTGCATACGCCTCTTGCCGCTCTGTTGCAGCTTCAGCACCTGCAGCTGCCCGTCGGCACAGTTGGCATAAAGCTTGCCGCCGTCTACCTGCATAGAGCCCGGCTCGCCGGTGGCCTTGCGCTGCGTCTTGGCCGTCTTAAAGATTTTCAGCACCGTGTCTTTGCCCTTGCGGTTGTAGGTGGTCCATGCTCCGGGATAGGGCGACAAGCCGCGAATGAAGTCGTACACCCGCTTCTGCGGCTGCTGCCAGTTGATGCGGCAGGTGTCTTTGAAAATCTTGGGCGCTCCGTGCAGCTCCATGCCCTGGACCAGGTTGTCTTGCGGTTCAGAGGGTATGGTGCCGTTGCCTTGCAGTATGAGGTTGATGGTTTCTATGGCAGCCTGCGCTCCTAAGTCCATCAGGCCGTCGTAAACATACTCCACGTCGGCGTCGTCGGGTATGGCGAAGCGCTTCTGCAGGATGATGCGGCCCGTGTCTATGTCGTGATCCAGGAAGAAGGTAGTAACGCCCGTCTCCGTCTCGCCGTTGATAACGGCCCAGTTGATGGGCGCCGCTCCGCGATACTGGGGCAGCAGTGCGGCGTGCACATTAAACGTGCCGAAGCGCGGCATGGCCCACACCACTTCGGGCAACATGCGGAAGGCCACCACCACCTGCAGGTCGGCGCGATAGCCGGCCAGCCGGCTCACAAAGTCGGGGTCCTTCATCTTCACGGGTTGCAGCACCGGCAGGCCCTGCGCCAAGGCATATTGCTTCACCTCACTCTGATGCAGCTGGTCTTGATGACGGCCCACAGGCTTGTCGGGTTGTGTCACCACAGCCACCACATTATAACCTCCTTCCACGAGGGCGCGCAGCGTGCCTACGGCAAACTCGGGTGTACCCATAAACACGATGCGCAAGTCTTTCTTATCCATATATTCTGTTAACCTTGTCTGTAATTATCTTTTTGCCTCACGATAATGGCCTTTTTGCCTTGCGAAATAGGCCTTTTCGGCGTGCGAAATAGGCCTTTTCGACTAACGAGAACGGCCCTTTTGCCATCAGAACAGTTGTATCTTGTATCCCACGGTGAGCATCAGGGCGTCGTTGCGATAGTCGCCCAGCACCATCTTAGCCTTCTCGCTGTGCGCCATACGCCTGAAGGCTATGTCGTAACGCAGGTCGGCCTGCCACTGTCCCCACTCGTAGGTAACGCCCACGGGGAAGCTCAGGTCTTGCGAATGCATCTGGTCTTTGATGTCGGTATGGCTGCCGCCCGCTGTTGCCTTGGCGCTCACCACCCTTGTAGCCCTTACTCCTGCGAAGACGCTAAGGGGCTTGGTGTGCAGTGGATACCAGTGAGCCAGCAGGTTGGTGTCTATCATTCCGAACGAATAGTCGTATTTCTGTCCGCCATAAGGCACGTTGGCGGCACCCTGATTGAGATAGTCTATGCCGATGGTCACTGAGAGTCTGGGCAGCATGACGCCCTCAAAGTCTACACCGGCACGCACGCCGGGATGCATGTCGCCGCTATAGGTGATGTTAGACACGGCCATGCCCACGTGCGGAATGACGTACATGTCCCACTGGTTGTGCACGGCCTGCGGCTTGGTGTCTTGCTTCATGTCGTTTAGGGTCTCCTTGGCGGCCTCTGTTATTCGCTTCATCAGCGACTGCTTGTGCTGTGCCTGCGCCGTGAGCGTCACGGTAAGGGCGAGCAACAAGCTCACTGCTATTTTCTTGCTCATAAGGACTTATGTATAATTAACGTTGCAAAGATAGTTATAATTTTGTGCCCATGCAAATGTAAAACCAATAAATAACGCCTTTTTAGGGGGCTGAGACAAGCGTCGGGGCGGGTGCCGGGCATTATTTCTTTCGGCTTTTTGCGGTGGTTACGGCTATTTTCATTAACTTTGCACATCGATTATGCAGCGATATTTCATATACCTATCGTTCGACGGAGCTGCCTACCACGGTTGGCAGATACAGCCCAACGGCGTGTCGGTTCAAGAAAAACTTGAACAGGCTCTCACCACTTTGCTGCGCCGACCCACCCCGGTGACGGGGGCCGGACGCACAGATGCCGGCGTGCACGCCCGCATGATGGTGGCTCACTTCGACGCTCCCGAACCCCTCGACGCCCCACAGCTGGCCTACAGGCTGAACCGCCTGCTGCCGCAAGACATTGGCGTGAGCCGCGTGGTGCCCGTGGCCGACGACATGCACGCACGCTTCTCGGCACGCAGCAGGCAATATCAGTATCGCCTGCACCTATATAAAGATCCGTTCTTGCGGCACTATTCTACGGAGATACATTACAAGTTGGACTTCGACTTGATGAACGCGGGAGCTGAGAGGCTCATCGGCACGCGCGACTTTGCCTGCTTCTGCAAGGCGGGGGCCGACTCTAAGACCACCATCTGCCAACTCACACACGCCCGGTGGGTGGAGGAGGCGCCCGGACAGTGGGTCTTCACCATAGAGGCCAACCGCTTTCTGCGCAACATGGTGCGCGCCATGGTGGGCACATTGATAGAGGTGGGGCGCCACCGCATGACGCTGCAAGACCTAGACCGCGTGCTCGAGGGCGGACGGCGCAGCGACGCCGGCGAGAGCGTTCCGGCCAAGGGACTGGCTCTGACGAATATAATATATTGAATTGTAACAGGATAAAACAAATAAACGTATGTGGCTTTTACTGGCTTTTCTATCGGCTACGCTGCTCGGCTTCTACGACTCGTTTAAGAAGAAGTCGCTCACGGGCAACGCCGTCATCACCGTGCTGTTTCTCAACACGCTTTTTTCTACACTCATCTTTCTGCCCTTCATCGTGCTCTCTTACAGCACCCACTGTCTGGACGGCAGCATCTTTCACGTGGCAAGCGGAGGATGGGAGATGCACAAGTGGATTGTGCTCAAGAGCGTCATCGTGCTCACCAGCTGGACGCTCAGCTACTTCGGCATGAAGCACGTGCCCCTGACCATCTACGGCCCCATCAATGCCACGCGCCCGGTGCTGGTGTTGCTGGGCGCCATGCTCATCTACGGCGAGCGGCTCAACGTGTGGCAATGGATAGGAGTGCTGCTGGCCGTGGGCTCCTTCTTCATGCTCTCGAGAAGCAGCAAGCGCGAGGGCATCAACTTCGAACATAACGTTTGGATATGGTGCATAGCGCTCGGAGCCCTCGTAGGAGCCGCCAGCGGACTGTATGACAAGTTTCTTATGGCACCGCCTGCCAACGGTGGCATAGGTCTGGATAAGATGATGGTGCAAAGCTGGTATAACTTCTATCAGATGATTATGATGGGCATCGTGCTGCTCATAACCACCTGCAAGCCCTTAGGGCACCGGAAGGACGGCAAACAGCTGTTACCTCAGACACCTTTTCACTGGGACTGGTGCATCATCTTCATATCAGTTTTTCTCTCTGCGGCCGACTTTGTCTACTTCTACGCCCTGTCGCTAGACGGAGCCATGATATCCATCGTGTCGATGATACGGCGCGGAAGCGTGGTGGTGAGCTTCCTCTTCGGGGCCATCTTCTTTCATGAAAAGAATCTCAAAGCCAAGGCTTTCGACCTGGCCATGGTGCTCCTGGGCATGGTGTTCCTGTATATAGGAAGCAAGTGAAAAACCTTATAATTCTTAAAAAATAGAACATAAGGCGCTTAATATGCATAACTTTTCGTACATTTGCAACGAATTCGAAACATTATAGACTATGGCACAAAACATATTCAGGGGGCTGGGCATTGCCCTCATCACACCTTTCAGAGCCGACGGCTCAGTGGATTACGACGCGCTAGAGCGGTTGGTGGACTTTCAGATTAGCAATGGCGCAGACTTCCTGTGCATCCTTGCCACTACGGGCGAGGCTCCTTGCCTGACGAGACAGGAGAAGGACGAGATCACGGAGGTGGTGAAAAGGGTGGATAAAGGCAGGGTGCCCATTCTGAAATACTGCGGAGGCAACAACACCATGGCCGTGATAGAGGACATGAAGAGCACGCCATGGAGCGGTATAGACGGTATTCTGTCTATCTGCCCTTACTATAACAAGCCCTCGCAAGAAGGTCTTTATCAGCACTTTAAAGCCATTGCAAAAGAGGCTCCGCTGCCTTTGGTAATGTATAATGTGCCCGGACGCACCGGCGTAAACATGAAGGCGGCCACCACGGTGAGGCTGGCTAAAGACTGTCCTAACATCGTTGCCGTGAAGGAGGCCAGCGGTTCGCTGGAACAGGTGGACGAGATTATCAAGAACAAGCCCGACAACTTCGAGGTGATAAGCGGCGACGACGCCCTCACCTTCTCCATGATAGCAAGCGGCGCGGTGGGTGTTATCTCTGTGATAGGCAACGCCCTGCCCAAGGAATTCTCGCGTATGATACGCTTGGAGTTTAACGGCGAGTATGCCCCGGCACGCAAGATACACCATCAGTTCACCGAACTTTATAAGCTGCTCTTTGTAGACGGCAACCCAGCCGGCGTGAAGGCACTGCTCAACGATATGGGTATGATAGAGAATGTGCTGCGCTTGCCGCTCGTGCCTACTACCATAGAGACCAAGCAGCAGATGGATGGCATACTGAAAGGCCTGCGCATATAAATGCTCTTTGGGGTGCGTCCAGGCACCCCAAAGGTTAACATGTTCCCACACAATATCGTAGATTCGATCGTCTGGAGGTACGTAAGACTCTGTTTTTCATATAATCAACTTATAAAAAACTATGCAGGGCACAGCCCCTTAGTGCCCGTTCGCCATAGGAGGGGCACCGTCTCGGGGCCGTTCACCAACGTGTCAAAGCCTCATCTACTTCTGGGGTGCTTACTCGCCGTGCATCTGGCTATGCGCATCAAAGATGCTGATCAACCCCTTCGGGGCTGAACCTGGTATGCAAATTATTGCATGCTGACTTTCAGCCTCTGTGAGCCACTCTCACTGATGATGCGCATCAAAGATGCTGGTCAACCTCTTCGAGGCTGAGTGATTAGTGATGCTTGCTGTCCCCAGTCTGTTCTCGCTCCGCTCGCCCAAACTGGGGTTATGGATGAGTCAACCCCTTCGGGGCTGATATATAGACAGCGTTGTTGGCATGTAGGCCACGTGACGGTGGGCATCCTATGCCCGATAGCCATCCTGAGATTACAAGCATACGGAGCCTCGGAGGGGCTCACTCATTCGTAACCCCAGGCCAGGGAGCAGAGCGACCGCAGCCTGGGGATAGCAGTGAACAAGGAAAATCAGCCTCGAAGAGGTTGACTAGCATCTCGGATGCGCATTCCCAGCGTGGCCCTTGTAGACAGTCATTGGTGTGTGGGCACCGAGACGGCCAGCCTCCTACGCCAACCATAATAATTACATCCTAAATGTAGGGACGTACCTTGGTGCGTCCGCAAGCGGAGGGGCGCCGGACCGGGGCCTACAAACAGGCCTTCTAGCAACGATTATCAGTTGCTGTAACCCACCCTACCCTTGCTTGCGCTAACGCTCATCGTGCGTTAGCGAACCTGCGTAACATGTTTATGCCTGCTGCACACCTATTGTCTTGCGACAGTCCCCCAAAAATGCGAAAAGCCTATTTATGCTTTATAAGGTGCACAGAATGATCGATGCACGATGGAAGATCGTCGGGGAAGTGCGCCACCATCATCAATGTTTTGTTTTGTCTTCGGCAGAACGTGTCGATAATATCCTTCACCAACTGACGGTTTATACTGTCTAGTCCGTGCAAAGGCTCATCGAGTATGAGCAACTCGGGGTCTTTCACAAAGGCTCGGGCAAGCAATACGAGCCGCTGTTCGCCACTCGACACCTGCATGAAAGAGCGGTCGGCCAGATGCTCAACACCCAACATACGCATCCAGAAGCGGCACCGCCCGTAATCCTCCTCATGTGGACGAACATATAATCCCACGCTATCGGTGAGGCCACTGGCCACGATGCGCAGGCACGGCATGTCACGCTGATAGGCCCGGTGCATCTCGGGCGACACGTATCCTATGTGCTTCTTGATGTCCCAGATGCTCTCGCCACTGCCCCGCGGCTTGCCGAAGAGCACGATGTCACAGGCATAGCTCTGCGGATTGTCAGCGCAGATGAGGCTCAGCAGGGTAGACTTTCCTGCCCCATTCTCACCGCTCAGCGCCCAGTGCTCGCCCGTATGCACGGTGAGGCTCAGGTCTTTCAGTATGGTGCGCTGTCCATAACGTATGCTCACATGGTTGAGCTGCGCCACAACATCAGAATGATATTGCTTGCTATTCACAGGCAACGCCAGAATCTCTTGCTCTCTTTGATGGTCCAGCACGTGTGTGGGCACAGTGCCAACATGCGCCAGAAAGTGCTCGCGAGTAACCTTGGGCATCACCCTCATGCCCCTTACCTCCACCACATGCGTGATAAACTCCGGAATGTCTTGCGCCCTGCTCACCACCAGGATGAGCTGCACGCTGCCCTCGAAGGCCAGAGTGGCCAGCAGTCCGCGCAACTGTTGGCAGGTGGCAGCGTCGAGTCCGATGAACGGATTGTCGAGAATGAGCACGCGAGGTTGTGCGAAAAGCATGGTGGCAAGTTTGAACTTACGCAATTCGCCGCTTGATAACAGAATGAGATACTTATCGAGCAGCTCGTCAAGATGAAACATGCTGTATATCTTCTGCCGCATAGCTTGCCTCTCTGGCGTATCTTCACCGGCCAACAGATAAGCCTCCTCAAGGCTCTGTCGCACGGTGGGCATGTTCTCGTCTATCTCTTGCTGCTCCCACCGTTGCTGCAAGAAGTAGGTGCGGTCGGCATCCGTGCCGTAGGTATCACGGAACGTTACGTACCTGATGTTGTCGCTTGCGTAAACTTTCTTGCTGGGCGCGAAGTCATATCCAGGGCTTTGTCTGAGCAGTGGATGGCGACCCGTAAGCATGTCGATGAGCATACTCTTGCCCGCGGCGTTAGGCCCTACGACGGCAATATGCTCGCCATCGAGGCTTTCAAAGTCAACGGGCTCGGCCAATCTCCACCGCTCCATGCGTGTCACTCCCTGCTTTATACAAATTATCTTTTGCATCTTCTATAAACGATTTGGTTACAAAATTACACATAATATCGCAGAAAACAGAAAGACTATAAGTATTTTTGCTTATAAGGACATTTCCTTAAACCCATAAGAATCATCTTTTAAGAAGCAAGAAAGCACGCAGAGCCATCTGGAAAATAATATTTTAGCAAAGCATGAAGCAACGGACATTATATTGCTAATATTCAGATAGTTAAGCAATACTTATCTTCTCAAGTCATAGAAACAAAGAAAAGAGCACCCATCCGTAGGTTGAACCATCGGAAAAGTGCCCTTTTCAGTATCGTTGTTTCTATCTAATAGCTCTTAGACTATACGCTTATCTCGCCCGCGATGTTACGGTCCATCAGCGTGCGAATGATGTGCACGTCCTGATAACGGCCCTGCAAGCACATCAGTTTTGTTACCGCTGCCTCCACCGTACTGTCGTGTCCGCTTATCACTCCGCTCTTGTGCAGCTGGTAGCCCGTGTTATATCGGTCCATCTCCACGCAGCCGCTCAAGCACTGACTGATGTTCACCACGAGCACGCCACGATAGGTTGCCTCCTTCAGCAGGCGCGCCAGCCACGGCGTCTGGGGCGCGTTGCCACTGCCAAAGCTGCGCATCACGATGCTGCGAAGCTCGGGCGACTCAAGCACATGGCGTATGATGCTCTCCTGCAACCCCGGAAAGAGGCTCAGCACAACAATGTTGGAGTCGATGGCCGTGTGCGGTATCATGGGCTTGGTGAAGTCGGGCTTGCGTATTTCATGCTCATGAAAGACCAGGTTGACGCCCGCATCGCAGAGGTGGGGATAATTGAACGAGTCGAAAGCATTGAAGCCATCGGCATTCTGCTTGGTCGCCCGGTTGCCCCGGATAAGCTTTCCGTTGAAGTAGATGCACACCTCCGGCACCATCGGCGTGCCGTCTTCGTGGCAGGCAGAGGCCAGCTCCAGGCTGGTCATCATATTCTCCTTACCGTCGGTGCGCAGCTGTCCGATGGGCAGCTGACTACCTGTCAGAATGACGGGCTTGGTGAGATTTTCGAGCAAGAACGACAGTGCAGATGCCGTATAGGCCATGGTGTCGGTGCCATGAAGGATGACGAAGCCGTCATACTCGTCGTATCTCTGCGAAATGATGCGCACCAGCTGTGCCCACTGACGGGGCGAGATGTCAGACGAATCGATGGGCGGCGTAAACTGATATACGTCTACCTTGGTAGGCAACTGCTTGAATTCAGGCACGTTATCCATGAGATGATTGAAGTCGAGAGGCTCCAACGCACCCGTGTCGGGGTTATGCCCCATACCTATGGTGCCACCTGTGTAAATGAGGAAAACCTTGCCCGTGCGGCGGAAGCGCTTGGGCAAAGAACTGGAAGTATTTTCAGTGTACGACATCGTTTGCGTGAATTTAAGTGCAAATATAGCTTAAAAAAATGTTCCCTCCAAAATTTTTTACTACATTTGCAAGTAGAAAAGAAACAGAACTTCTTAAAACGTTAAATCAATATGAAAAAGTTTATGGATGAAAACTTCCTGCTTGAGACTGAAACAGCGCAGGATCTTTTCCACAATCATGCTGCCAAAATGCCTATTATTGACTATCATTGTCACCTCATTCCGCAGATGGTAGCTGAGGATCACAAGTTTAAGAGCATCACAGAGCTATGGTTGGGCGGCGACCACTACAAGTGGCGTGCCATGCGTACCAACGGCGTTGACGAGCGCTACTGCACAGGTACGGACACAACCGACTGGGAGAAGTTTGAGAAGTGGGCCGAGACAGTGCCTTACACCTTCCGCAATCCTCTGTATCACTGGACGCACCTGGAGCTCAAGACAGCCTTTGGCATCACCAAGCTGCTCTCACCTGCCACGGCAAAAGAGATATACGACGAGTGCAACGAAAAGCTCAAGCTGCCTGAATTCAGCGCACGCGGCCTGATGCGACACTACAACGTGGAGTGCGTGTGCACCACCGACGACCCTATAGACGACCTGCACTGGCACAAGGTTTACCGCGAGACACGCAAGGACGGCGATGCCCTGATGATACCGGCATGGCGCCCTGACAAGGCCATGAACATAGAGAAGGAAGGCTTTGCAGACTATATGGAGAAGCTGGGCGAGGCAGCCGGCGTTGAGGTAAGAACCTTCAACGACATGGTGGATGCCCTGCAGAAGCGTCATGACTTCTTTGCTGAGAACGGCGGAAAGCTCTCCGACCACGGTGTGGAGGAGTTTTACGACGACCCATATACCGACAGCCAGATAGAGGTGATATTCGAGAAGGCCATGCGCGGACAGCATCTCTCCGTAGAAGAGGTGCGCCAGTACAAGCACGCCTTCCTCAAGGTGTCGGCCGAGATGGACTATGATGCCGGCTGGACACAGCAGTATCACTACGGCGCTATACGCGACAACAACAGCATTATGTATAAGAAGCTGGGTCCTGACACGGGCTTCGACTCTATCGGCGAGTTTAACACGGCACGCGCCATGAGCCACTTCCTCGACGAGCTCAACAGCGAGCACAAGCTCACACGTACCATACTCTACTGTCTGAACCCCTGCGCCAACGAGGTGATTGCCACTATGCTGGGCAACTTTCAGGATGGTTCAGAGCCCGGAAAGATACAGTTCGGTTCCGGCTGGTGGTTCAACGACCAGCTCGACGGCATGACACGCCAGATGAACGCCCTCTCCGTGCTGGGCCTTCTGTCTCGTTTTGTGGGTATGCTCACCGACTCTCGCTCCTTCCTGAGCTATCCTCGTCATGAGTATTTCCGCCGTTTGCTCTGCAACCTGCTGGGCAATGACGTTGAGTCGGGCAAGCTGCCAGACGACCGCGAGGCCCTCGGACGCATGGTAGAGGATATTTCGTACAACAACGCACGCCGCTACTTCAAGTTCTATTAAATCATTCAAGGGACGCTCGAACGAAGCGAAAGCCTAGACGATGCCGCCCCTCGGCAACATAGCTGTAAAACATCTTATTGCGCAGACCCTGCCAACCCACCCGGGAAGGCCATGGGTCTGCGCATTGTTTTGCGGGCTTATGAAGTGCGTTGACGCTCGCATCCGAGGCAGCACCTGGCCCTTGTGGCCGTTTACGCGGAGCGCGGCAAACCGTGGGCTAAGGAATATAATGAGCTGACAACCCATCGAATGTGTTTCATTAAGGCACGCCCAAGAGCGCAGAAGAACTCGCTCAAGGGGCCCTGCACCCCTATCGGCCATCAACAAGCCTTGTATCATCGAGCGGATAGCAAATGCTCTCCAACGCCCATTTTATGGGTATTCTCCGTGCCTCATGGCGCGCGGAGGCACAATAAGTTCGACGCTACGATTTTGAGTGTAGCCTTTTTAGCGTTCAATAATGCCTATTTCGCACGCCAAAAAGGCCTATATTGCAAGGCAAAAAGGCCTATTTCGAAACGTAAGAACATACGGCTTATAGAATATCCACGCCTCAGGTGCGCCTGCCACATCCCTACCCAACATCCCAAAAAGTAGCCAGCATCATCCATCTACGGCCGAGTCCACCCCACCCAGCGCCCCTATCCCACAACAAGACATGCACGCGGCGGCCGAAAGGAGCGCCACCCTGCAAAACACGAGCCCAATGAAGGCACTCAGGCAAGAATTATCTTGCCAAACCATACTTACAGTCATAAAAGGCGGAACAAAAATTAGTGTTTGTTTGTCAATATCGAAATAAATCACTATTTTTGCAAACGTATATACGAATTGCGCAAGAAAAATGAAAAAACTATTGTTCTCACTATTGGTGATCGCCTTTACGGTAGTGTTGGGCGGATGCCAGAGCAGCAAGCAAATCCCTTATTTCACTAACATCGACTCCATTAGCTTGGAGGCCTCCAGAGGATTGTTCGATGCCAAGATCATGCCTAAAGACATGCTCACCATCACCGTACACACCACCGACCCCGCTGCGTCGGCGCCCTTCAACCTGGCCGTACAAAGCTCTGTGGGCTCAGGCGGAAGTCTCTCGTCAAACACTGGTAACCTGCAGGGCTATCTGGTAGACAACGACGGCTTCATCAACTTCCCCATCATAGGCAAGATACACGTGGTGGGACTCACCAAGACGGAGTGCGAAGACCTTATCAAGAGTAAGATACAACCCTATCTGGCTCGGACGGAGAACCCCATCGTCACGGTGCAGATGAGCTCGTATCGCATCACGGTGCTGGGCGAGGTGAAGAGCCCCGGCGTTATTCCCGTGTCGCAAGAAAAGATGTCCATCCTCGAAGCCATTGCCTCGGCAGGCGACCTCTCGCTCTACGGACGCCGCGACAACGTGCTGCTGATACGCGAAGACCAAAGCGGTGAGAAGCATAAGGTGCGCCTGAACCTGAACGACGCCAACCTCATCAACTCACCTTATTATTATATGCAACAAAACGACGTGCTGTATGTGCAGCCCAACAACGTGCAAGCCAAGAACTCAGCCTTCGGTCAATCCACCTCGCTGTGGTTCTCACTGGTGGGCATCGTGACCTCCGTGGCCTCGCTGCTGGTTAACATCCTGCGCAACTAACGGCGTTGCTGCATTTACACCTTATTATATATATAGAATAAAACATCACAAAAAACGAATAATATATGTGCGGAATTGTAGGTTATTTGGGTAAACGTCAGGCTTATCCCATCCTTATCAAAGGACTCAAGCGTTTGGAATATCGTGGTTACGACAGCGCAGGCGTTGCGCTGGTCAACGACGATGGCAACCTGAGCGTGTATAAAACGAAGGGAAAAGTAGCCAATCTGGAGCAGCTGTGCGCAGACAAAGACCTTAGTGGAACAACCGGCATAGCCCATACACGCTGGGCAACCCACGGCGAGCCATCGGCAGTGAACGCCCACCCACATTACTCTGAATCAAAAAATCTGGCCATCATACACAACGGCATCATCGAGAACTATGCCGAGATAAAGAAAAACCTGATGGAGAAGGGCGTGAAGTTTCGCTCTGACACCGACACAGAGGTGCTCGTACAGCTCATTGAGTACATTCAAGTAAAGAAGAACCTCGACACGCTGACGGCTGTTCGCGTGGCCCTGCACCAGGTGATAGGCGCCTATGCCATCGCTTTGCTCGACAAGCGCCAGCCCGATCAGATCATCGCGGCACGCAAGCAGAGCCCGCTGGTGATAGGTATCGGCGACAACGAGTTCTTCCTGGGCTCTGATGCCAGCCCCATCGTGGAGTACACCGACAAGGTGGTGTACCTGGAAGACGGCAACATCGCCCTGATGAAGCTGGGCCAGGAGCTCAAAGTGGTGAGCATCCTCAACGAGGAGCAAGACCTGCCCGTGCAGACAGTAGACATCAATCTGGGTCAGATAGAAAAGGGTGGCTACCCCCACTTCATGCTGAAAGAGATTTTTGAGCAGCCCGAATGCCTCACCAACTGCATGAGGGGCCGCATCAATGCCGATAGGGACAGGGTGACGCTGAGCGCCATCATCGACTACAGACGGCAGCTGCTCGACGCTCACCGCATCATCATCGTGGCCTGCGGAACAAGCTGGCACGCCGGACTGATAGGCAAGCAGCTCATAGAACACTTCTGCCGCATACCCGTAGACGTGGAGTATGCATCTGAATTCAGATACCGCAACCCCGTGATAGAGAAAGACGACGTGGTGATAGCCATATCACAGAGCGGCGAGACGGCCGACACACTGGCCGCAGTGGAGCTGGCCAAGCAGCAGGGAGCCTTCATCTACGGCATCTGCAACGCCATAGGCTCAAGCATACCACGTGCCACCAACACGGGCTCTTACATACACGTGGGTCCGGAGATTGGCGTGGCGTCTACCAAAGCCTTCACAGGTCAGGTCACGGTGCTCACCATGTTTGCCCTCGCTCTGGGCGAGGCCAAGGGCACCATCAGCCGCAAGGACTATCTCGAAACGGTGAACGCGCTGAGCGATATACCCGACAAGATACGCGAAGTGCTCAAGGGCAACAAGCAGATAGAGCAGATGGCACGCGAGTTTACCTATGCCCGCAACTTCCTCTATCTGGGTCGTGGCTACTCTTACCCCGTGGCTCTGGAGGGCGCGCTGAAGCTCAAGGAGATTAGCTATATACATGCCGAGGGCTATCCTGCTGCCGAGATGAAGCATGGACCCATCGCCCTGATAGACTCAGACATGCCCTGCGTGGTCATCGCTACAAAGGATGCCATGTATGAAAAGATACTCTCCAACATAGAGGAGGTGAAGGCACGCCACGGAAAGGTGATAGCACTGGTGACAAAGGGCGACTCCACCATAGCGAAGATAGCCGATGAGGTGATCGAACTGCCCGAGACCATAGAATGTCTGGAGCCTCTGGTGACCACCATACCCCTGCAGCTGCTGGCTTATCACATTGCCGTTTGCAAGGGCAAGAACGTAGACCAGCCCCGAAACCTGGCCAAATCAGTAACCGTTGAATAACCAAGGAGCGTCAATGGAAAGCAAGATACATGAGGATTGTGGCGTTGCCGTGATAAGACTTCTGAAGCCTTTAGACTACTACCAGCAGAAGTACGGCACGTGGATGTATGCCCTCAACAAGCTCTATCTGATGATGGAGAAAGAGCACAACCGCGGTCAGGAGGGCGCTGGCATAGCATGCTGCAAGCTCAACACAGAGCCCGGCAACGAGTATATGTTTCGTGAAAGGGCCGAAGGGTCTAACGCCATCACCGAGATATTCGGCGCCGTGCAGCGCAAGTTTCGCGACCTCACGCCCCAGCAGCTGGCCGACGCCAAATGGGCCAAGGCCAACCTGCCCTTCGTGGGCGAGCTCTACATGGGGCATCTGCGCTACTCCACAACAGGCAAGAGCGGCATTACGTACGTGCATCCCTTCTTGAGACGCAACAACTGGAAGGCTAAGAACCTCTGCGTGTGCGGCAACTTCAACATGACCAACGTGGATGAGGTGTTCCAGAAGCTGGTGAAGCAGGGACAGTGCCCACGCATCTACAGCGACACCTATATATTATTAGAGCTCATGGGCCATCGTCTCGACCGCGAAGCCGAGCGCAACTATCGCGAGGCATGCAAGTTGGGACTGAAAGACACCGACATCACACACTACATAGACGACCACATGGAGATGGCCAACGTGCTAAAGACCACCCTGAACCAGTTTGACGGAGGATACGTTATAAGCGGTATCACAGGCTCGGGCGAAACCTTCACCATGCGAGACCCATGGGGCATAAGGCCCGTGTTCTACTATCGCAACGACGAGATTGTGGTCATTGCCTCCGAAAGACCCGTGCTGCAAACCACCTTCGACCTGGAGTGCGACGACATCTGCGAGCTACAGCCCGGCGAGGCCATCATAGTGAACAAGCACGGACAGTGCAAGGTGCAGCGCATATTGCCGCAAAAGGGCGACGCGGCCTGCTCGTTCGAGCGCATATACTTCAGCCGTGGCTCAGACAGAGACATATATCGCGAGCGCAAAAAGCTGGGCGAGCAACTCGTAGACCCCATTCTGAAGGCCGTGAACTATGACACCGAGCACACCGTATTCTCGTTTATACCCAACACGGCCGAGGTTGCGTTCTACGGAATGCTTGACGGCTTTAAGCAATATGTAAACGCTCAGAAGATAAAACGCATAGAGCAGCTGGGCCATATACCCACCCATGAGGAGCTGGAAGAAATTCTCTCAGCCTATGTAAGGTCAGAAAAGGTGGCGTGGAAGGACATTAAGCTGCGCACCTTCATCACAGAGGGCAACTCAAGAAACGATCTTGCCAGCCACGTTTACGACATTACGTACGAGAGCATCGTGCCCCATCAGGACAATCTGGTTATCATAGACGACTCCATCGTGCGCGGCACAACGCTCAAGGAGTCTATCCTGCGCATCCTGGACCGCTTGCATCCGCATAAGATAGTCATCGTGTCGAGCGCGCCGCAGATACGCTATCCCGACTATTACGGCATCGACATGCCCCGTCTGGAGGAGTTTTGCGTGTTCCGCGCTACCATAGAGCTCATCAAGGAGCGCGGTATGTACGACCTGGTAGACGACACCTACCGCAACTGCCAGCTGGAAGTGGCCAAGAAGACGGGCCCCATACGCAACTGCGTGCAGGCCATCTACGAGCCCTTCAGCGTAGAAGAGATTAACCGCAAGATAGTAGAGATGCTGCGGCCTGAGGACATGAAGACCCCGGTAGACATTGTTTACCAGTCTATCGAGGGCCTGCACAAGGCTATACCCGACCATAAAGGCGACTGGTATTTCACCGGCAACTACCCCACACCGGGCGGTATGCGCCTTTGCAACCAG
>Ga0256406_1004253_pt1 | contig 16704 bp, 9 predicted proteins | sample RumenRJG_03DNA_FD_185986 | JGI IMG/M metagenome (GOLD analysis project Ga0256406, IMG submission 185986) | Bovine rumen microbial communities from Lethbridge, Alberta, Canada - RJG_03 | ecosystem: Host-associated > Mammals > Digestive system > Stomach > Rumen | place: Canada: Alberta | collected... | reverse complement strand
TGTCTATGTAAAGCTGCCCAATGGTAAAATCATCAATAAAACCTTATTTCTGACCGACGAGCAGGGGCAGATCAAGCCTTTATTTGACATGTAGGAGATTTTGGGTGACGCAACGCTAAAGTCAGGAGGTGGAGCGGAATGTGATGCATTATGAATTACTTTTACATACTATTGACGGCATTCTCTTACCAATCTGTGCTTCTTGATAATGTCAAAATATTGTATGATGAAATAACAAACAAGCCGTACACCGGACTCTTTTCGAGTCGTGGCGCGCGGCTTGCTGCTAATATTCTATCAGTTCTTTATTCCTTGCATGAGGAGCATGGGGCCCATGGCTTGAGCTCCTTGAAGAAGTCGTGGCCCTTATCGTCGACGAGGATGAAGGCAGGGAAGTCCTTGACAGTAATCTTCCATATTGCCTCCATACCGAGTTCGGGATATTCGACACACTCGATGCTTGTTATGCACTCTTTCGAAAGGACTGCTGCTATGCCTCCTATGGTACCGAGGTAGAAGCCTCCATGTTTCTTGCAAGCGTCGGTGACGACCTGCGTGCGGTTGCCCTTGGCAATCATTACGAGTGAGCCTCCGTGGTCCTGGAATTCGTCAACGTATGGATCCATGCGGTTTGCCGTTGTCGGACCCATAGAACCGCAAGGATATCCCTCCGGAGTCTTGGCCGGTCCTGCATAGAGTATAGGATGATCCTTGAAGTACTGCGGCAGGTCCTCGCCGGCATCGAGACGTGCCTTCAGCTTAGCGTGGGCAATGTCGCGAGCCACGATGATAGTTCCGTTAAGGCTGACGCGTGTTGAAACCGGATATTTGGTGAGCTCGGCACGGACGGCGTCGATGCCTTTGTCGAGGTCAATGACGATGCCTTTGCCGCCTTCTCCCGGCTTTCTGTATTCCTCTGGGATAAGCTCTCCGGGGTTATCATCCATCTTCTCGAGCCATATTCCGTCCTTGTTTATCTTTGCCTTGATGTTTCTGTCGGCCGAGCAGCTTACTCCCATTCCTATCGGACAGCTGGCTCCGTGGCGTGGCAAGCGGATGACGCGGATGTCGTGCGCCAAATACTTGCCTCCGAACTGTGCGCCGAGTCCAATCTTGTGTGCCTCTTCGAGCAACTTGGCCTCAAGGTCGAGGTCGCGGAAAGCGCGTCCGGTCTCGTCGCCTGTGGTAGGCAGATTGTCGTAGTATTTAATGCTTCCGAGTTTCACGGTGAGCAGGTTCTTCTCGGCAGAGGTGCCTCCGATGACGAAGCAGATGTGGTATGGAGGACAAGCAGCTGTTCCCAGACTCTTCATTTTCTCGACGAGGAAAGGAAGAAGTGTGCCCTCGTTCTGGATTGTTGCCTTCGTCATGGGGTAGAAATATGTCTTGTTGGCAGAGCCGCCACCCTTGGCCACCATGACGAAACGATACTCAGCGCCTTCTGTAGCCTCGATGTCAATCTGGGCAGGAAGGTTGCAGCGAGTGTTCACCTCGTCATACATGTTCAGCGGTGCGTTCTGCGAGTAGCGCAGGTTGTCCTGTGTGTAGGTGTTGAACACGCCTAACGACAGAGCCTCCTCATCATCGAATCCGGTCCAGACTTGCTGTCCCTTCTCACCGTGGATAATGGCTGTGCCGGTATCCTGGCAGAAGGGGAGGACACCCTTGACGGCAGTCTCGGCATTGCGGAGGAACTGGAGGGCCACATACTTGTCGTTCTCTGAGGCTTCGGGATCCTTGAGGATAGCGGCTACCTGCTTGTTGTGGGCACGGCGGAGCATGAACTCACAGTCGTGGAAAGCCTGCTGGGCCAGAAGGGTGAGTGCTTCCTTAGAGACTTTCAGGATTTCCTTGCCTTCAAAATTACCGACGCTGACACCTTCCTTTGAGATAAGGCGGTACTCGGTATCGTCCTTTCCGGTCTGGAACATGGGCGCATACTTGAATTCAACTTTGTTACTCATTGTCTTTGATTTTATGGTGTTATAATAATATTCTATTGAAATTATGTCTTTATTCCGTGACAGCTATCGAGAGAATATAGTATCTGTCGGGTGTCTCACTTCATGAAAACTGATGACTAATATCCGAAGATGTCCTCTGTCGACAGTTTCGTTATAGGTGCAATCTTCTGCAAGCTCTTCATGTCGAGATTCTCTTCTTTGCCGAGAATGACGTATTTATATGTCTTGTCGGCAATGTTCTCCTTGGCGAATTTGATGACATCACTGAGCTGCATCGATGGTAGGGCATCGTAGACGATTTTTCGTGTGTCGACGTCAATGCCTAATTTCTTGGCTTCCATGTACCGCTCAAGAACTGCAAACTTGGTAGTGCGGGCCGAGGCCAGCGACTTTTGGAGACTCTGTTTGGCGAGATTGAATCCAGCCTCACGCTCTGGTGTGTTGTTCAGCAGACTGTTGAACTCTGTAATGCAGTCCATCATTTTGTCGCTCTGGCATATAATGAATGTCATGAAATGCTCGCTGTCGCTGAGTTTTGTGGGGGTATAATATCTCGCTCCGGCCGAATAAGCCAATCCGCGGGCCTCACGTAGCTCCTGAAAGACTATGGCATTCATGCCCGAACCGAAGTATTGGTTGAAGAGGGCGACTATCGGCAGACGGCTGATGGAGAACGGGTGCTGCTCGTTGAAGTATTGAACCATGTAGATGTTTGGTGCGTCGTAGGGTGCAAGAAGTACCTCTTTCTTATCTGTTGTTTCCCGCTTGAAAGGCTTGGCTGCGGGCATCGGCGCGAAATGCTTTGGCGTTTTAACTGTCTTTCCGATAAGCGCGCTCACATCATTTAATGTCGATGGTCCGTAGTAAAGCACTGTCTGCTTGTAGTTTGGCAGACCTTTTATCAAGTCGAGAAGCGACTGTGAATCTGTATTTTTCAGCGTTTCTTCCGATGGTATGCTCCTCATGGGGTTGTAAGATCCGTAAACGGCATAGCTCTCCAGCCTGTTGAAGTTTTCGTCCTGGTCGGATTTCGAATCGGCGCGGTTTTTCATTATCTGTCCTAAATACTTTGTATATGCATCCTTGTCCGGCTTGGCGTTCATCATTAAGTCGTTCAGAAGCCTCAGTGCCTGGGGCATATTGGAGTTGAGACCCGTAAGAGTTATGGTCGTTTCGTCGACATCCTCACTGATGTAGTAGTCGCAAGCGAGCTCGTAGAACTGCTGTTTTATCTCCTCTGCCGTCATCTTGCTGGTACCGAGATAGTTGAGATAGCCGGCGGCATAGCTTATAAGCGGATTGCTTTCGGCTCCGAACGGAATACGGAAAGATAGGGTGAAGAGGTCGTTGTCGGTATTCTGCTTGTAGACTATTGGCAAGCCCTTGCCCGTTGTTGATGCCGTCAGGTCCTTCTTGAAGTCAACAAACGATGGCTGGATCGGTGTAGGCTTGGCACTGACAACAGCCTCGAGAAATTCGCTGTGCTTGTCGTTATTTGTCGGAATGGGGGTTATATGGGGCTTCTCCACCTTCTTCAGCGTGGTGTCATTGCCCTGAATCTTGAATACACAGGCATAGCCGTCGGTAAAATACCGGTTGGCGAAGGCAACGATGTCGCTTTTCGTTATCTTCTCCATACGCGCGATCTTGTTCACTTGCTGCCGCCAGTCGATTTCGTTGATGAAAGCATTGACGAAAGCATCGGCGCGGAAGTCGTTGTGGTCAAGTTGCTCATAGTAGTGGCGTTTGTAATTGTTCATGACCGCTTTGATGAGCTTTTCGTCGAAATCGCCTTTCTTTAGCTTGTCTATATCGTTGAGTATCAGATGCCTGACGTTGTCAAGGGTCTGACCTTCTTTAGGCATCGCCATTATGAGGTAGAACGAATAATCGTGCATGGGCTCAAAGTACGTGCGCACATCCTGAATCTTCATCTTCTGGATAAGGTCGAGATCGAAGAGCCCGGCATTGCCGTTCCAGAGCATATTATTGATTATATCGAGGGTGTCGCCCTGCAGAGTATTGCCGCGGTCGAACCGCCATCCCATCATCAGACGTTCCGATTCTTGTCCTATGACGGTAGTGTCCTGAGGCGTAGTAAATACCGGTTGTGGTGCGTATTGCGGCACGTCAATGGCTCCATAGCCCTTCCATGAACCGAAATATTTATTGATTGTGGCCACGGTCTTGTCGTAATCCAAGTCGCCCGACATACATATTGCGATATTATTCGGCTCGTAATATTTGTGGAAGTAGTTTTTGATGTTGGTTATCGACGGATTCTTGAGATGCTCCTGGGTACCAATTGTCGATTGAGTGCCGTAAGGATGTGAGGGACAGAGCTTTTTAAGAAAAGCGGTGTATGTCTTTGTTCCGTCGGATGCCATATTGATATTGTACTCCTCGTAGACAGCCTCCAACTCGGTGTGGAATCCGCGGATGACCATATTCTGGAATCGGTCGCCCTGCACTTTGGCCCATGTGTCAATCTCGTTCGATGGGATATTCTCCTCATAGCAGGTAACATCGTTGGATGTATACGCGTTGGAGCCTTCGGAACCTATTGCCGACATCATTTTGTCGTATTCGTTCGGTATATTATATTTGGCTGCCAATTGCGATATCGAATCTATTTGCTGATAGTAGGCCTTACGTGCAGCGGGGTCCTTTATGGTGCGGTAAACCTCAAATCTGTGCTCGATGGAGTCGAGCAGAGGCTGCTCCGCTTTAAGGTTCGACGTACCGAAATGTGTTGTTCCCTTGAACATGAGGTGCTCAAGGTAGTGCGCAAGTCCGGTAGTCTCGTGCGGATCGTTGCGCGATCCCGTTCTAACGGCGATATATGTCTGTATTCTTGGCTTTTCGGTGTTGCGGCTGAGGTAAATCTTCAAGCCGTTATCGAGAGTGTAGATGCGTGCTCCCATAGGGTCGTTGGCCACGGTTTCGTATTTGAAAGTCTGTGCCAGCACCGTTGCGGTCACCGTCAGCAACAGGGCAATAATGAGCGATTTTTTCGGCAGGTTCATTGTTCTCTTGTTCTATTCGTTGTTTTTGTTGATTTTATCTTTTATGATTTCCGGTAGTCTGATTACTCCTCCTGACTCGGAATCTTGGCTAAGAAGCCGTCGAGAGTATCCCTCGGTACGTCGCCGAGTCGGAATTCCTTCTCAGCATCGGCCTTTATTGCGGCAAGCCATTCAGCGTGGGCTGAGCTGCTGTCGGCATCTATCCGTTTTTCATCGTCCTCGGTAATGGATTTTATTCCGTAGTACTCTAAAATCATTCTGTAGGCCCAAGCCCATTCATATCGCGAATAGTTGGCTTCTATCTCCTTGAAACGGTCAATTACATCATCAATAGTCTCGATGTTGCCTTCCTTGATATCGTCGCTAAGCCGTTGCTCCTCAGCCAATGGCAGCAGCTGTCCGGCGAGGTCTTCCCATCTGCCGAGCCCCGTCTGCCATGTGGGTTTACCGTCGAATCCGTTCTTCTTGGCCTTTTCCATCACTTCGCCCATGAACATCTTCAGTGCCAAATCGTAGTAGTGGAGACCGTGCTTCAGCGATGATGCTTTTATGCACATGCCGTGGTAGTGGTATTCGGCGACATCATCACCATTGACTTTCACGATGTTTTCAAGAATTTTCTTGCCCCGGAGAATCTCGCCAACGGTCATCGGCGACAGCCAGTCGAAGTCGATGATACTCTTCTGGTTGTCCTCGGAGCGCATATCGCGCTGAGGCCATTTCTTTATGTCGCGGTATAATCCTACTGTTACGATGTTGTGGCCTGGAACGAGCCATGTGCTTCCGTTCTCCCCAATGATATATGAGAAAGGCAGTCCCTTGGTGTTGGGGTGCCCTGCAAGTTTTCCCATTACCACCGTGAATGCGCCAATCTGTGCCGGCCACAGCAGATGCGTGCCACTTGCCGTCTTCGAGCCGCGCTCCAAGGTGCCCCAGTGGATTGGCCCCATTTTGTAAGCGTGGTTTGAGAAATTCGTTGCCGAGCCCGCGTTATAGAATGAATATTCGCCCCCGATGAGCAGCGAGCTCTTATGATGCGAGGCGCAGAACGGCCCGCAGAAAGCGGCACACGCTTCTCCGTTCGACATGAATGTGTTGGCAAAGAATACGCTTTGGCTTGCCGTGAATCCGCTCGTCAGCTGACAGGCCTCACCCACAAAACAGTCCTGAAGCCGTGCACCGTCGGTTATCGACGATCCGTCGGCAACTATTGAGTTCTCGATAATGGTGTTAGAACCAATGAAAACGCTTGAGTTGCGGTTGCTTTTTATCGTACAGTCGCTGAGGCGAGTAGCTCCACTTATCTCACATCCGTCTTCTATCACCGAATTTACTATCTCTACCGTGTTGACTATCTTCACATTGCTGCCAATGCATCCGCGGTCGGGCTGCGTGCGGACGACCTCCTCGTTGATGAGACGGATGACAGCGTGCCGCAGGTCGGCATCATCGGAATGGCGGACCATAAATGCTGCTAACTGACTGTTGAGGTCGCGGAAGACCATGATGTTGCCATTGCCGGCCTCGTCGAGCACCGATATGACATTGCCGTTGCCGTAGCTGGCTCCTTCTGTAGTCTCCACGGTGGCTACGTTGGCTATATAGCATTCATCACCGATGGTATAGTCGTTGATGTAGTTGCCTATGTGCTTGATTAGACAGTCGTTACCGACGGTGACATTCCTTAGCGTAGCATCGTCGATACCCGAATGACAGAAAAATCCTTTCGTTATCTCAATGCTCTTCTGTGTAGCTCCTAAGAGGACGTTGCCGTAAAAACTGACCCGATGAATGAACTTCGGGTCGAATCCGTCGACGCTCACCATCACTCTGTTCCAGTCCTCGGCCTTACAGGCGTTGTCCTCGAGCGTGGCTGTCTCTTCGGGTGTCAGATGACGGTAGTTAATTTCGGTCGTGTTCATTCCAAAGGAATTATCCTCTGGTACTTGGCTTGGGTAAGACGATATTTCGCTCATTGTTGTCGGTTATTATATGGTTCGACTGGTTATAATCCGATTCTATAGTTCCGGGTAGAGGAAGTCGTTATATGGATATTTCTGCACGTGCAGCTCACGCACCTTATTATATAAGATGTCCTTCAGCTCGTCGACGTTTTCCTTTTGCTTTGCAGATATGAATATGCAGTCCTCGTTGGCACGCGCAATCCATGTGCGTTTTAACTCGTCGAGGGTGATATTCTCTTTAGTCGGGGGCGTGAGGTCGTCGGGATCCTTGTCGACCCAATGGTAGTTGTCAATCTTGTTGAAGACGATCATCGTCGGTTTGTCCGACGCTCCCAACTCCTTAAGTGTCTGATTCACAACTTGTATCTGCTCCTCAAAGTCGGGATGCGAGATGTCGACAACGTGAACGAGCATGTCGGCTTCCCTCACCTCATCGAGGGTTGACTTGAAAGAATCGACGAGGTCAGTGGGTAATTTGCGTATGAACCCGACAGTATCGGCCAACAGGAACGGCAGATTCCTTATCACCACCTTTCTCACAGTAGTGTCGAGAGTGGCGAACAGTTTGTTCTCGGCGAAGACCTCGCTCTTTGCCAACAGGTTCATTATCGTCGATTTTCCTACGTTAGTATAGCCTACAAGTGCCACACGGATGAGTCGTCCGCGGTTCTTGCGCTGTGTCGACTTCTGTTTGTCAATCTCGGCCAGGCGTTTCTTCAGCAGGCTCATACGCTGAAGGATTATTCGGCGGTCCATCTCGAGCTGGGTCTCACCAGGACCTCGCAGTCCCACAGAGCCTTTGCCGCCACCCGAACCGGAACCACCTCCCTGACGCTCAAGGTGAGTCCACAGACGCTGAAGCCGGGGAAGCATGTATCGGTACTGCGCCAACTCTACTTGCGTCTTGGCATTGGCCGTCTGAGCGCGCATGGCAAAGATATCGAGAATGAGCGATGTGCGGTCCAGAATCTTCACCTGCAGCTCCTTCTCGATGTTGCGTAACTGCTGAGCCGACAGCTCATCGTCGAAGATGACCATACCAATAGGGTCGTCCTCGTCGTCTTTCTGCTTTATGTATTCCTTTATTTCCTCAAGCTTGCCTTTTCCGACATAGGAGGTCATATTCGGACCACCCACGCGCTGGGTGAACCGCTTGACGGTGACTGCTCCGGCAGTGTCGGCGAGAAACTCGAGCTCGTCGAGATACTCTTTCGTCTTGGCCTCATTCTGGTTGGGAGTGATAAGGCCCACGAGAACCGCGGTTTCAGCTTTAGCTTCGGAAATTACAAATTCCTTCATGTGTTAAAAATCTATTATTATATAATCTCTGCAAAGTTATAAAAAAAATATGAGTTATTGTTTTTAAGCTTTTAGAAAGTCCTGCGTTTATAATTTATTAAATGTCCGATACCTAAAAATTGTAAACGTTTACGTAGTTATTTCAAAATTATTTGCCATTAGTTTTGATTTATATCAATTAAATAATTAACTTTGCAATCGTTTGAACAAAGAAATGATTTCCGAATAACAATTAACTACATAAGACTCAAACTGCTGAAACATTCAAAAATCTGATGGAATTAGCCCCGGCGTGATGTCGGGGCTTTTCTTTTTTAGGGCTGTCTTAGGTGGACTGAATGTTTTTTTGTACCTTTGCACGCTGAAAATCAAGTGAATACAATCAAGATAGTCATATTGTACCTATTGTTGGCACTCACCGGTTCGGTAAGTGCCCAGGACAGCAATTGGACTGACCACATGTCGACCTTGAAGCCCGACACGTTGCCTCCGAGAGCAAAAGCCGACCATAACAATGGCTCCGCCCCAAAGCTTATCGACATTGGTCGCGGGCTTGGAACAGACGACGATTTCTATACTTCTTCGTCATGGAATGGCACCGGTGTCGACACCGCTCACCAGACAATTCTGCTCATCGGCGATTCTATGCTCGATGGACTTGGCAGCCGTTTCGTCGATTATGCTGCCGAGAATGGAGATGAGTTTCACGCCGTGATATGGTATGGAAGCAACACCATGCATTGGGCAACAACACGAGATCTTGAGTATCAGATAGAGCGGGTGCATCCGACATTTATCATTCTTAGCCTGGGCTACAACGACTTAGGCTATTACAACTACGAGAAACGAGCGCGATGGGTTGACGATATTATTCGCAAGTTTGGCAATATACCCTTCGTATGGATAGGTCCGCTACCGCGTCGTGGATTCCGCGACCGCCGCATCGTCGATATTATTCGCGAACGGGTAGGTGAGAACCGTTTCTTCGACAGTAGCCATACTGTCTGCGCCCGCATCGACGGCAATCATCCCACGATGGCCGCTGCTGCCAAATGGGTGGACAACATTGCCGGATGGATGAGCACGCCGGGGCTCACCGCTCATCCTATACGTATGGACCGTCCTACAATCAATGTTGCGTTCCATGCCGACGAGAAGCATAATGTGCGCTATCACGGAAGAAATTAACAGCACCGTGGAATCGGTTTACAGACAGTTGCTTAGCATAGTTTCCAGTTTCTCTCCTCATCGTGAATAGCATTCCGTTTTATCATGTTTGCCTCTTCCCGAAACATTTTTCAACCACAAGAACTCTGCCATCGTAGCCTTCATGATGTATTCTGTTGCTTACGATTTGATGTAGAGATACTGGTTCCAGCATCACGTCTTCGGATCTGTATCGTTAATTTGTAAATATTATTTGCCTAAAAAACTGTTCTCAAAAAGTGATGAAATAGAGACTGCAAAAGGCTTTATATGGTAGTAAAAACTGACGAATATAGGTTAGATTTGCGATAAAGACTGTTTCGCATAGCAAAACATACCGTTTCGCAATGCCAAATGGACTGTTTCAGAATGCAATAAGGCCTCGTTTATGAGCGTAAATAAGGGCAAAATGGGACTTATTGATTTGTAAATAAATTACAACAGTTTGATAAACAGGAACTTACTTCTGTTTCAAAAATTGGTTATTTCAGTCCACATGTTGTTACGGTTGCCGCTACGCGAATATGAGAAGATACTTTGTCAATATGTTTCGCATTCTGCTATAGCAATATAAAAAGCCTTTCCGAGTTATAAACACGATTCGCCTAAATTCATCACTTTTCAATAAAACATAAATTTCTATTCTGATTATCAGCTCATTATAGTTTATCAATGATGATTTTGGGTGACGCATTGGCAGTGTAACCCCCTTGAACGAAGAACGGTTAAAGAGACAATCATAAATTAAGACCAAAACCAATAAAACCCTGTTGTCAGTGCCAAGAGCTTTCGCCCTTTGCCATTTGGGGTTTGAGTGCTTGTGAGAGGCTGGGCCTCTCACCGCCCTCAAACCCCAAATGGCAGATCCTCCTCCGTCGGATCTTGGTGCTGACACAAAGGAAAACCTTCAAAACAGACTAACGCGACATAGATTCGGTCTTACGACCGACCGGACGGCTCAAGCCCTGCCTATCCGCACCCTACAAATGAGCAACGTTTATGCCCGTTGTTCTTGTATATCGGGCGTGCGTTAATGATTCCTTTGCAGGGGCTGCTCTTGTGGCCGTCCGTTCGCTATTAAGACCGAATCCATTATTTCTTAGACGACCCCTAACCATGCGTACCCGCACCTGCAAACGACCATCGTTTATTGGTTGGTTCGGGTGGCTATAAACCCAACCAATTCCAGGGCTCGTGTGGATTTGCGGCATCAGCGGTTTTGTCGGTTTTACTTGCGATTGCAAGCTTGAGGCACGAAGGCTGTTTCTTCTCCGTCACCGGCTTGCCGAAGCTTGCTTCGGAGCAAGTCGGTGACGGAGAAGAAACAATGGGCGAAGCCCTTGCAAGCGCAAGTGGTTTTATTTGTTTTTTTTCAGAAGAGAATGCGCTTTCCTGCCATCGTACTTACTTATGAACATCAATCGCATCAGCTATGCGCTATAATTTTGGGTGACGCATTGACGAAGTCAGGAAAAGCCTTTCCGGGTCATAAACACGATTCGGAAAGGCTTTGATGTTTTATTTAATCAATATCAGATAAGTACCCGAATATCTGATATTTACTTCTTTATTTCTGGCAATTGGAACCCGAAATCGAGTATGCACGACATATAACCATTACGCTCGTTGAAGTGAGCTGGCTTCCATGCCGGCATTATGCCGAGCAATCGCATAGCCTCCTTAGCAATGAGTTCGTTCGGTTGGTTGACAAACTGCGGATTGATGGCATGGCCCGAGGGGTCGATGAGGCATGCTATCGAGACAACTCCCTGGATGCGTTTCTTGATGGCCTTTTTGGGGTAAACGATGTTTTGGCTAACCCAGTCCTTGAAATTGCCGGGGAATTTGGCGTAGTCCTCAATCAGTTGACCGTCGAATTTGCCGTAAAGAGCATTGTGGCGGTACTCCATGTCGGCCTTCTTGTAGAGGATAAACCTTGACGAGCGGTTGATGTCGTTGGCATCGGCAAACAGCGAATCGCCCAATGAATATACTTCACCCATTCCGGCAGGGGCTTCCTTGGTAAGGTTCAGCTTGTTCTTTTCCAGTGTCTGAGCCGATAGTGGCATAGCTAAGACTGCGGTCAATGCCACTACGAGCATGATAAGCTTTCTTCTATTCATGATGATATTGTCGTTGTTAATTATTATTTCTGTGCTACGCCTTTCATCGACAGACTAATGCGGTGGCGTCGTTCGTCGACTTCTATAACCCTGACTCTCACGTGCTGGTGCAGATGCACAACGTCGGCGGGGTTGCTGACAAATTTATCCGCTATCTGCGAGATGTGGACGAGTCCGTCCTGATGTACTCCGATGTCGACAAAAGCACCGAAATTAGTGATGTTTGTGACTATTCCGGGCAGCTCCATTCCCTCGGTGAGGTCCTCGATGGTGTGGACATTTTTGTCGAAACTGAACTCTTCCATCACCCCACGGGGGTCGCGCCCCGGCTTGGCAAGCTCTTGCATGATGTCGGTGAGGGTAGGGATGCCGGTATCTTTTGTAACATACCGCTTGATGTCAATCTTCTTCTGCATGCCCTTGTCTTTAATGAGCTCAGCCACGGTGCAGCCATTGTCGTGAGCCATAGCTTCTACGACATGATAGCTTTCGGGGTGAACGGCCGAGTCGTCGAGCGGATTGGAAGCCCCATGGATTCTGAGGAAGCCCGCACACTGCTCGTAAGCCACTGAGCCAAGGCGCGGTACCTTGCGCAACTGGGCCCGTGAGGTGAATGCTCCGTGCTCTCTGCGGTACTCTACAATATTCTTGGCCAACTGCGGACCGAGACCGCTGACATATCTCAGAAGGTGGGGCGAGGCCGTGTTGAGGTCGACACCTACCTGGTTGACGCAGCTCTCCACAGTCATGTCGAGTCGGTGCTTAAGCTCCTTCTGGTCGACATCGTGCTGATATTGCCCTATGCCCAGACTCTTGGGGTCTATCTTTACGAGCTCGGCGAGAGGGTCCATGAGCCGGCGGCCGATGCTCACGGCACCACGCGTGGTCACATCCTCATCGGGAAACTCATCGCGGGCGGTCTGAGAGGCAGAGTAAATGCTTGCTCCATCCTCCGAAACGACATATACGGCAGGAGTTTCCACATTATTATATTGGCGCTTGTACTCGCTGAGAGCATCGTTGACGAAATCCTGAGTCTCGCGGCTGGCAGTGCCGTTGCCTATCGAGATGGCCTCAATCTTGTAGTCGTGAACCATGCGCATGAGGGATATCGTGGCCTGGGCATAGTAACGCTTGGGCGGATGGGGGTAGATAATCTCGTGGTGGATGAGGTTGCCCTGAGCGTCGAGACACGCTATCTTGCATCCGTTGGCATAGCCGGGGTCGATGGCCATGGTGCGCTTCTGACCCAATGGGGGTGAGAGCAGAAGCTGACGGAGGTTGTCCTCAAAGACGTTTATAGCCTCCTCGTCTGCAACTTCTTTGCTGCTGACGGCAAATTCGTTCTCTATCGAAGGTGCTATCAGCCGCTTGAATGCATCTTCGGTGGCCTCACCGACAATTTTCTGGCATGGTCCATGACCTCTGACGAACTGCCGCTTAAGCCGGTAGACGCATTCCTCGTCGTCGGACGAAATCTTTATCCTCAGCACTCCTGCCGACTCGCCGCGGCGCATAGCAAGCAGCTGATGTGACGATACACGTTTCAAGGGCTTGGAGAAGTCGAAATAGCTTTGGAATTTCAGAGCATCTTCATCGTCGGCCCTCTTCTTCACAACCTTTGAAGTTATGACAGCGTTGCGGCGGTATTCCGCGCGCATAGTGTTGCGGGCCTGCTCGTTCTCCGAAATCTGCTCTGCTATGATGTCCTTGGCACCGTCAATGGCATCACTCACACTGCTGACATCATCAGTGACAAAGCGGGCTGCAGCCTGCTCCGGATGCTGCTCACGCTGAAGCAGGATGATGGTGGCCAGCGGCTCGAGGCCTTTCTGTCGGGCAATCTCGGCGCGGGTGTGACGCTTGGGCTTGAAAGGAAGGTAGATATCTTCCAGCTCGGTGAGGTTCCAGACGCTCTTTATCCTTTTCTCCAGCTCCGGGGTGAGCTTGTCCTGGTCGCTGATTGATTTTATTATGGTGTCCTTACGTTTCTGAATCTCTTTCAGCCGCTCATATTGGTCAGCTATCTGAGCTATCTGTATCTCGTTGAGATTGCCGGTGCGCTCCTTTCTGTAGCGCGAGATGAACGGAATGGTGCACCCCTCATCAAGAAGCGCGATGGTAGCCTTGACGCTCTGCTCGGCAATGTTTGTTAATTTTGATATTAATTGTGGAAATATATCCATAGGTTTTAATTGTTTTTGTTGTGCAAAAATAATATTTTTCCCTCTATAAGCCAAATTTTTCTGCTTTTTATTGCTTGCTGCTCATGATTGGCGGAAGAAAAGAAAATCAATATTTCTTTTGTCATGTCGGCCGATTGCATTATCTTTGCACATAATTTACATTAAACGATATATGCGTAGAACATTTGTGCACTTTCTTTGGGGAGCTCTCGTTTCCATCTTGCTTTTCTCAGCAGTGTTCTTCATTGCTGTATGGTTCGGGTGGATAGGTTATATGCCCGATATGGACGACTTGGCTAATCCTATTGACAAGTATGCCTCACAAGTATATTCATCCGACGGTAAACTTATAGGCACGTGGAACCTCGACAAGGCTAATCGTGTGGCTGTCGACTATAATAATCTGTCGCCTCATTTGGTCCACGCCCTTGTGGCTACCGAGGATGAGCGTTTCTACGAGCATTCGGGTATTGACTTCATTGCCTTGGGACGAGCCATAATCAAGCGCGGAATCATGGGACATGCCAGCGCCGGAGGTGGATCGACTATCACACAGCAGCTGGCAAAGCAGTTGTACTCTGAAAAGGCCCATAATACTATTGAGCGCTTATTGCAGAAACCTATCGAGTGGGTTATAGCCATAAAGCTTGAGCGCCACTTCACGAAAGAGGAGATAATAGCTATGTACTTCAACTATTTCGACTTCCTCAACAATGCCGTGGGTATTAAGCATGCAGCTAATACATATTTTAATAAGGAGCCTCGTAATCTCACCGTGACCGAGGCAGCTACATTGGTCGGTATGTGTAAGAATCCGTCAATGTTCAATCCTCACAGACATCCGGAAAGATGCTTGCAGAGGCGGAATGTCGTTCTGCAGCAGATGAGAAAATCGGGATATCTTACGCAGGCAGAATATGAGGATTATTCGGCAAAACCACTCGACGTTCCGGAACATCTGTTCACGGCAAAGGCCGTCGACGGCTCTGCTGCTTACTTCCGCGAGTTCTTGCGACAGTATATGATGGCCAAGGAACCATCGCGCGACGACTATCCGTCATGGAATATGCGCCAGTTTACTATCGACTCCATAGCATGGGCTCAAGACCCGCTCTATGGATGGTGCAACAAGAATTTCAAGCGGAATGGCGATCCATATAATATATATACTGACGGACTGCGTATCTTCACGACTATCGACACGAGAATGCAGAAGTATGCCGAAAATGCTGTCAGAAAGTATGTTGGCGGTTATCTGCAGGAACAGTTCAACCTGAATATGCAGTACAAGAAGAATGCACCGTTCTCGTCATCGCTGTCACATCAACAGATTAAGGATATCCTCAACAGGACCATACGGCAGACGACACGCTATCTGACTCTTAAAGAGCAGGGAGCCTCAATCGATGAGATAAGGCGTTCCTTCCGCACTCCGGTTGAGATGACGCTGTTCTCGTATCATGGTGACATTGACACTACTATGACACCTATCGATTCCATACTATATTATAAGAGCTTCCTGAGGGCTGCCTTCTGTAGCATGGATTCAAAGACAGGAGCCGTTAAGGCTTATGTGGGCGGAATAGACTTCGATCATTTCAAATATGATATGGTGATGATGGGACGGCGTCAGGTGGGTTCCACCATAAAACCGTTCCTCTATGCTCTTGCCATGCAGAATGGAATGACACCATGCACAACAATCCAAAATATACAACGGCGATACGGAAACTGGATGCCACGCAACAGTAGCCGCGCTCGCTATGGGGCTATGGTACCGTTGCTGTGGGGTCTGCAACACTCGAACAACTGGGTGTCGGCGGCACTCATCAACCAGCTCGGACCGTCGCAGTTCGTCAATATCCTCCACGATTTCGGACTCAACAACCCTGATATAGACAAAAATGCTACACCGGTGCTGTGCCTCGGACCATGTGAGGTGTCGGTGGGAGAGATGGTCTCGGCTTATACAGCTTTTGCCAACCACGGCATCAGATGTGCGCCAATGTTCGTAACGCGAATTGAGGACAGCCGGGGAAATGTCATAGCACAGTTCCAGCCGCTCATGAATGAGGTTATTAGTGAGGAAGATTCCTATCAGATGATTGATATGCTGAGGGCCGTTGTAAATGGAGGAACAGCAGGGCGCATTCGCAGTTATGGACTCGATGGCGATATTGCCGGAAAGACAGGTACAACTAATAATAACTCCGATGGATGGTTTATGGGCGTTGTGCCGCAGCTCGTCAGCGGATGTTGGGTCGGCGGTGAGGACCGCGATATTCATTTCGACTCGGGTAGCCTCGGACAGGGTGCAACCATGGCACTACCAGTTTGGGCTTATTATATGCAGCAGATCTACGCTGATAAGACATTGCCTTACGATCCGAAGGCTCTTTTCGACATTCCAAAGGGATTCGATTTCTGCGCGTCAAGCGATAATGATGATACTAATGGAATAGAAGAGGAATTTCAGTAATAAACTTGATATAAGTCAAATATAGTGCAAAAATAGGGGTTTTTCAAAAAATAATTCTCAAAACATTTGCGGGAATGAAAATAAACCCCTACCTTTGCACTCGCTTTTCGGGAAACAATCAATAACACTTAGTTTTTGAGACGCAACGGAAGCCGGGCAGTCAACTCGGAAGAGGATGAGCCGCCCCGAGAAAGAAAGAGTTCTTTGAAAGGATTACATAAGAGACAGAGAGTAGTACAAGAAAAGAAACGAGCCGTTCAATTTCTGTCCTTTACATTATTTATATGGTGCGTGGGCTGAGTCCTATACATTATTATATATAGTGGAGGTGATGAGTTGAAAAAGATAACAGGTTATCGGATCTCAATAAAACGAACGTTCCTGACTCGGACAGACTAATGTAGGCCTTGGGGTCTATGAAGATATTATACAATGGAGAGTTTGATCCTGGCTCAGG
>Ga0256406_1004252_pt1 | contig 16710 bp, 12 predicted proteins | sample RumenRJG_03DNA_FD_185986 | JGI IMG/M metagenome (GOLD analysis project Ga0256406, IMG submission 185986) | Bovine rumen microbial communities from Lethbridge, Alberta, Canada - RJG_03 | ecosystem: Host-associated > Mammals > Digestive system > Stomach > Rumen | place: Canada: Alberta | collected... | reverse complement strand
CTTGCCCGGCTCGCCTCCCAAGTGAATCACATTGGTGGTCAGCAAGAGGAACCCGCCGAAGATCTCCCAAGAGATCGGTAGGAATCCCCTCTCTTTAGAGAGGGGAGGATGTCAATCTCATTGGCATCAGCGCGAGGCGACGAGCTTATCGTTGTGCAGATCGCGCTTGTAGGCCTTGATGTTGGCGGCAAAGCGCTGGCGGTCGGCGGCGGCCACGCTGTCCTGGACTCCGGTCAGGCGCACGCGCATCGCGTTGACCGGCCTGCCATTGATCCTCAGCTCATAGTGCAGGTGCGGGCCGGTCGAGAGGCCGGTGTTGCCCGAGCGGGCGATGGTGGTGCCCATCCTCACGTTCTGGCCCTGGCGCACCATGAGCTTGGAGAGGTGCATGTAGACGGTTGAGTAGGCGCCGCGGTGGCGGAGCACGATGTAGTAGCCGGTGGAGCGGGTGAAGGCGGCCTTCACGACCACGCCGTCGGCAGGGGCCATGACCGGGGTGCCGATCGGCATGCCGAAGTCGGTGCCATAGTGCGGCCTGGTCACGCCGGTGACCGGGTGGACGCGGGCGGGGTTGAAGGGCGAGGTGATGTTGACGCGGCCCTGGAACGGGAAGCGCCTGAAGCCGCCCGAGCTCTTGGAGTTGAGCCCGCGCTCGTCGTAGAACTTGCCGTCCTTGGAGTTCAGGAAGGACGAGACGCTGCGGCCCTGGAGCGAGAACTCCACGGCGCTGATCCTGCCCTTGCCGCCCTTGTCGGTGTAAAGCACGCGCACGGTGTCACCGGCGCGCACGTTGCGCGAGAACTGGATGCGCCCCTTGAACATGGCGAGGATCTGGTTTATTTCGCCGTAGCTCACGCCGGCGCGGTTGGCAGCCGACGAGAAGGAGTCGCCCTTGCCCATCTTGACGACGACGAGCCTGCCGCGGGATTGGCGCGGGTCGAGCTTGGGCTCGGCTTTCTCCGCCTTGGCGTCCTTGGCCAGCATGGCCTGGGCCTTGTCCTTGCCATTCTCCTGCGCCGCGGCCTTCTTGTCCTCCTTCTCGGCATCCTTGGCCGCAGCGGCGATCTCGGAGGGCTTAACCGCCTCGGTGATCTCGCCATCCTTGAGGTGGGAGCCTAAGGGCTCAATCACGTAGTCGAAGCTGTCCTTGTCGGGATCGGTCCTGTAGAACCTGATCTGCTGCTTCTTGCCAAAGGGCTTGACGAAGGCCATCAGGCGGCTCTGGTCGTCGAGCAGGAAGGAGATGTGCTCGCCTAAGGCAAGCGAGTTGACCTCGCTTGCAACCTTCTTGTTGTCGAGGATCGCCATGGTGACCGCAGGGGGGATGTTGAGGTCCGAGAAGATCGACGAGATGGTGTCGCCCTTCTGCACGTCCTCCTCGTACCACTTGAGCTCGACCTGGGTCTTGTCGCCGTTGTCGCGGGCGGCGAGATCCCTCACCTCGCGATCCATCGCGTCGTCGGAGTCCGAGAGCGCGCCCTCGGGCAGGGTGTCGTCGTAGTTGTCGAGATCGCGGCCGGTACCGGCGTCCTGCGCGGCAGCCCCGGCATTGGAGTCGTTGCCTGCAAGGGCCTGCACGAGCGGCACCGAGGGATCGCTCAGCGTCGGATCCTGCACGGTGAAGGCGTCCTCGGCGCGATCCTGCGCCGGAGCCTTGGGATGATCCTTTGAAGGGGAGAGCAGCGAGAGCACCGCAGCGGCGCACAGCGTGGCCACGGCGGCCGCGGTGTGCCTCCTGGGAAGGGGGCGGCGCCAGGTCCCTGTGCCCAGGGCCTCGCTTGAAACGTAATCTTCTGACTTCATCGCGAAAGCATCCACAAGCCGTGCAGGGGGATCTCCCCCTTCAGTTCATGCCGGCGCGCGGCGCGCGCCGGAGCGCCCCGCCTTTAAAGGCAGGGCTGCCGTCTCTTTCGCTCCATCAAGAGAACAGGCTTGCCGCCGCGCCGGATCGTTTGCCTCCGGGTTGCTGCGTCCGGAGGCTTGGACTGCCGCGGCAGGGCAGTCCATGTCCGTTATTAATCAAGCAGTTGCGGTTAAACATGCATGAAATTCATGCGCGTTAGCCGCATGCAAGTGCGCATTTGGCATTATCGCACAGGGGGAGGTGCGATTTGCAACGAATTTGCAGGAGGATCGCGCCTTGTGCCGCAGGGCGCGTTTTTGCGTGCGGCGCCGCCGCGCTTTTCATGGCAAGATCGTGCCTTGAACATCACAGGGCAAGGAGCATGGCATGGCAGGGGCAGTCGAGGATCAGGACGCAGGCGGCAAGGTAAAGGGCAGTGCCACCAAGGCTAAGCGCGTGCCTGGCAAGGCTTCAAGGGCAGGCAAGGCCCGGGGCGGTGCTGACCGCAGGAATGTCAGCAGGACGGCGGAGGGCGGGCGCAAGCCGCGGGGACTTACGGGCGCGGAGATCCTGAAGAAGCTCTCTGCATTGGGCGGCAAGTCGGGCGCGCTTTTCTGCCTGTGCCTATCTGCCAGGGAGGCTCCGGATGTCGATGTCTGGAGCAGCCTCAAGCCTGAGCGCGCCGAATGCCCGGCGCTCTACCGCAAGTGCCTTGCCTACCTGAAGTCGGCGCTTGAGGGCTTCTCCTCGGAAAAGGGCATTGAGGCGCGCGTTGATGAGGTCGACTCCATGATCGACATGACAGGCGGCGCGGACGGGAGCGAGACCCTGGGAGATCGCATCGCGCTTTCGGCACTCGAGCTTTTGCACACAGGCTATGACGCGCTGGAACCTGAGATTGGACTCGAGGCCATGGAAAACGCCGAGAGACTCTATCTGTCGCTCTGTGAGCATGCGCTCAGGGGGCGCGAGCTGGATGACGCGCAGGTGGAGGAGGCGCTCGATTACGAGCGCTCCTTCTTAGGCGCGCTGCGCATGATCTGCCAGCAGCTGCGCCCCGCGTCCGCAGGCGGCGCCAACGCCCGGATCATCAAGATAGCTGTGGAGACGGCTACGGAGGATGGCGTGAGCGGCGCGGGGATCGAGGCCGCTCAGCCGGCCTTCGCGTAGGAGGCGTAGATGAGCATGCAGCCGCTCAGCACCGCGACCATCGAGAACACCAGCTTCACCCACTTGGTCGGGAGCTTGATGAGCAGCGTGGTGCCGAGGTAGCTGCCTGACAAGGTGGCGGCGATCATGACCGGGATCCACTGCCAGTGGATCGAGGTGGCCATGCCAACGGTCACCGCGCCGATGGCGTTCCAGAGCGTCGCCACGAAGACCATCGAGTGGAGGATCGCGCTCTTCAAGTCCAGCCTGAAGATCCCCACGAGGGCCATGGTCGCGAAGAGCCCGGCGCCCGAGGAGAGCGAGCCTGAGAAGAGCCCTATGGCGATGACCGCGAGTATGCCTGCAAAGAGCCTCATCCTCGAGCGCGGCTCGTTGGAGCCGCTGCCGAAGGACTTCTTTAGAAACGAGTAGATCCCGGCTGCGATGGTGATGAAGCCGAGCACCACCTCGGCCATGTGCGCGGGGATCTTGATGATGATGAGCGAGCCCAGCACCACCGCGGGGGCGCCTATGAAGGTCATCACGAAGGCGACCTGGCGGTCGAACTCGAACCTGCCGCCGCTGCGGCGCTTGCGCAAGAGCGCTCCGACGCCCAGGAAGACCACGGCGACCTTGTGGGTGCCAAGCGCGGTGGCGAAGGGCAGCCCCAGCAGGATCAAAAGCGGGAACTGCACGAAGCCCGCGCCGCCCCCCGAGACCGAGGCGAAGAGGTTTGCGGCAAACGACACGATAAAGAGGATCGCCTGGCGGACTATCTCGTCGGCTATGTCCATGAAGGGCCTCCAGCGGAAAATAGGAAATGGAAGGCGCCGCCGGGGCATCGCCCCGGGGCGCCTGGGGCGGCCAAGGCCGCCTGCGCGAAGGCTTTGTGCCTCAGTTCTTCATGCGCTCAAGGGCCCTCCAGGCGATGTCGTGCCTGAAGAACATGCCCTTGAACGAGATGCCCGCGAGCGCCTTGTAAGCGCGGTCGCGGGCGTCCCTGACGTCCTCTCCCAGGGCGGTTGCGCAGAGCACGCGGCCGCCTGCGGTGACGATGCCCGCGTCCGTCTGCTTCGTGCCCGCCTCGAAGATCTTCACGCCATCGGGAAGAGGGGAGTCAAGCCCTGAGATCACGTCGCCCTTGCGCGGGTGGGCCGGGTAGCCCTCGGCTGCGGCGACCACGCCTACTGCCGGGCGCGGATCGTAGTCGGCCTCCTGCCCCTCAAGCCCGCCTGCGTCGCAGGCCCTGAGGCAGAGCTCGACTAAGTCCGAGCGCATGCGCATCATGATGGGCTGGGTCTCCGGATCGCCGAAGCGGCAGTTGAACTCGACGACGCGCGGCTGCCCAGCCTTGTCTATCATGAGGCCGGCGTAGAGGAAACCGCGGTAGGGGATCCCGTCCTCGCGCATGCCTTTGATGGTCGGGTTGATGATCTCGTCCATCACCTTGCGGTAGACCGCGTCGGTCACTACCGGGGCGGGCGAGTAGGCGCCCATGCCGCCGGTGTTGGGACCCTGGTCAGCGTCGCCCACGCGCTTGTGATCCTGGGAGGTCGCCATCGGCACGGCGTTCAGCGTGTCGGACATCACGATGAACGAGGCCTCCTCGCCGTCCATGAAGTCCTCGACCACGATCTTCGAGGAGGCGTCGCCGAAGCTGCGCCCCTCGAGCATCGAGTCGACGGCCGAGAGGGCGTCAGAGAGCGTCATCGCGACGGTGACGCCCTTGCCGGCGGCCAGGCCGTCGGCCTTGATCACGACCGGCGCGCCGTGGCTCTGCACGTACTCCCTCGCCTCCTTCGGGTCGGTGAAGACGCGGTAGGCTGCGGTGGGGATGTGGTGGCGGGCCAGGAAGTCCTTGGTGAAGGACTTGGAGCCCTCAAGCTGGGCTGCCGCCTTCGATGGCCCGAAGACCTTGAGGCCGGCCTTCTCGAAGAGGTCGATCACGCCCTCGACGAGCGGGGCCTCTGGGCCGACGATGGTGAGCCCCACGCCCTCCTTGAGCGCGAAGTCGCGCAGCTTCTCAAGCTCATTGACCCCGATGGGGACGTTCTGCATCTTCTTCTCGCGCGCGGTGCCGGGATTGCCCGGGGCCACGTAGACGATGTCGGCAAGCGGCGACTGCGCCGCCTTCCAGGCCAGGGCGTGCTCGCGGCCGCCGCTGCCAATCACGAGGATCTTCATAATGCGTTGCTCCTAAGTCAGTGGCGGAAGTGGCGGATCCCGGTGAAGACCATCGCGATGCCGTGCTCGTTGGCAGCGTCGATGACCTCCTGATCGCGTATAGACCCGCCAGGCTCGATGATGCTGGTGATGCCGGCCTGCGCCGCCGCGTCCACGCCGTCGCGGAACGGGAAGAACGCATCCGAGGCCAGCGAGGCGCCGTGCAGGTCGAGCTTGGCGTCCGCGGCGCGCAGGCAGGCGATGCGCGCGGAGAACACGCGCGAGGTCTGGCCGCAGCCGATGCCCAGGGTCTGGCGGTTCTTGGTGTAGACGATGGCGTTGGACTTGGTGAACTTGCAGACCTTCCAGGCAAAGAGCAGCTCCTCAAGCTCGGCCTCGGTCGGGGCGCGCTTGGTCACGACCTTGAGATCCTCCTTCTTGAGGACGAGGAGGTCGGCCTGCTGCACGAGCAGGCCGCCGTTGACCTTCTTGCAGTCGATGCGCGGCTCTGAGGGGCCGAGCGCTCCGGTCTCAAGCAGGCGCACGTTCTTCTTGCGCGAAACGGCCTCACGCGCCTCGGATGTGATCTCCGGGGCGACTATGACCTCGCAGAACTGGCGCGAGACGATGGCCTCGGCGGTCTTGCCGTCGAGCGGGCGGTTGAAGGCGATGATCCCGCCGAAGGCCGACTCGCTGTCGCACTTGAAGGCCGCGTCGTAGGCGTCGGTGAGGTTGTCTGCAAGCGCCACGCCGCAGGGGTTGGCGTGCTTGACGATGACGCAGCAGGGCTCGTCGAACTGGCGCACGCACTCGATCGCGGCGTCGGTGTCGGAGATGTTGTTGTAGGAGAGCTCCTTGCCCTGGATCTGGCGTGCGGTGGCGATGCCGTTGCCGCTCTGGCCGAGGTCGGCGTAGAAGGCGGCCTTCTGGTGGGGGTTCTCGCCGTAGCGCATGTTCTGGAGCTTGCGGAAGTTCAAGTTCAAGGTGCGCGGGAAGACGCTCTTGGTGCCGTCGGAGATCCCGTAGTCTGGGACCTTGGTGCCGAAGTAGTTGGCGATCGCGCTGTCGTAGGCGGCGGTGTGCTCGAATGCGGCGACCGCCAGGTCGAAGCGCAGCGCGAAGGTGGTGGCGCCATCGTGCTCGTCAAGCTCCTTGAGCACGCGCGCGTAGTCGGAGGACCTCACGACTATGGTGACGTCGCGGTTGTTCTTGGCCGCAGCCCTCACCATGGTCGGGCCGCCGATGTCGATGTTCTCGATGGCGCGCTCGAGCGTGCACTCAGGGTCGGCGACGGTCTTCTCAAACGGGTAGAGGTTCACGACCACGAGGTCGATGGGCAGGATGCCGTGCTCCTCCATCACCTGATCGTCCTTGCCGCGGCGGCCCAGGATCCCGCCGTGCACCTTCGGGTGCAGGGTCTTGACGCGGCCGTCCATCATCTCGGGGAAGCCGGTGTAGTCGGAGACCTCCTGGACCTTCACGCCGTTTTGCGCAAGGAGCTTCGCGGTGCCCCCGGTTGAGAGGATTGCCACGCCGCGCGAGGAAAGCGCCTTGGCGAAATCAACGATGCCGGTTTTGTCCGACACGCTGATGAGGGCGCGGCGGACGGGACGCAAGAGTTCTTCCATGACTGATATGCTCCAAAAGAAAATGGCGGATCGGGACGATCCGGAACACCGCATATTCTACCAACAGCAAGATGAGATCGCGCCTTGAAGGGCAAGGTGCCCAGCGCGTGATCGCAAGCCTTGTGAAAACGCCGGCCAAGCCTGGAATGAGGCTGCAAGGAAACCTCGAAGAACAAGGCATTTGCAGTGGTGGCGGCGATGGGCCAGGGCAGGCGTCCGCAGGAGGGGCGTTGGACGATGGGAAGGACAGGCGGGATCGAAATCCAATGCGGAAGGCGGCCTTGCCCCAGGGCGCGCAACCTAGAGGCACGGCGGTGCAAAGCCGGATCCGCTGTGGAAAAGGGCGCCGATTTGACTATAATGGGCGGCGTTGCGCCTTTGGCGCACACCAGTTCAAGGCACGCGCAAGCAGGCGCGGGCAGCCGGGGTGCCATCTTGGCGCCTCCGGCACAAAGGGTTTTATCAAGACTTTAAGGATTTAAAATGAACAAGTCTGAACTCGTCGCGCTGGCCGCGAAACACTCCGATCTCCCCCTGTCGACTTCCCGCAAGGCCCTGCAGGCCATCATCGACACCATCAGCGAGGCCCTCGCCAAGGGAGACCGCGTCCAGCTCGTCGGTTTCGGCACCTTCAAGGTGACCGAGCGCGCCGCCCGCGAAGGCCGCAACCCGCAGACCGGCAAGGCCATCCAGATCCCTGCCACCAAGACCCCTTCGTTCACCGCCGGCGCGGAGCTCAAGAAGGCCGTCAACAAGTAAGGCAAAAGCAAGCCTTCCCAAGGCAATAAAGAACGCGGCGGGAAGTCTGGCAATCAAGGAAAGGGCGCCCAATGGGCGCCCTTTCGCGCTTGCGTATCCGCGATCCTGACCTCAGCGGTCGAGGCTGTCCTCGTCGAGCAGGAAGTCCATGAGGCCCAGGCGCAGGATCCCCTTCTCGTCGAACCAGCTCTTGCCGTATGAGCGCGACACGACCACTTTCTTGAAGGAGTCGTCCACCAGGAGCAGGGGGCGGAGCTCCACCCGTTGCTTTTCGTCATCGGCCATTGCGTACGCAGACTGTATGTAGTACTTGTGGATCCCCTTTGACGCGATGAAGTCTATTTCAAGGCTCTTCTTGGTGCGCTTGCCTTGGCTGTTCGTTTCAAATGCGTCAACGACGCCGACATCCACGGAAAAGCCCCTTGCCTTGAGCTCGTTGTAAATGAGGTTTTCCATGATGTGCGTAGGTTCAAGCTGGCGGAAGCCCAGATATGCGTTCCTCAGGCCGACATCCGTGCAGTAGTACTTTGACGGGTATTCAAAATACCTTTTGCCTTTGACGTCGTATCTTTCGGCCTTTGAGAAAAGGAAGCTGTCCGTGAGGTAAGAGAGGTACTGGCTTACCGTTTCTGGGTCTACCTTCCTTCCCGTGACGCTGCGGACTGTATTGGCAAGCTTGTTCGCGTTCGTAAGCGAGCCGATCGATGAACAGAGGCTGCTTGTCATGTCGCGCAGAATACCGGGAAGCTTGATCGCGTGCCTCTCCTCGATGTCCTTGAAGTAGATCTCGTCAAACAGGCCTTTGAGGTAGTTGGTTTTCTCCTCTTCAGCCTCAAGGTTCAGGAGGCGTGGCATGCCTCCGTAGACTGAATACTCCTCATATGCGGAATAACGGTCGCTCCCAGTGGCCTCGCAGTACTCGGCGAAGGTCAGCGGGCCAACATGGATCACATCGCCCCTGCCCCTGAACTCGGTGGACACATCCTTGGATAGGAGCTTGGAGTTGCTTCCCGTGACGTAGACATCGATGTTGTGGGCGTGGAGGAACTCGTTCAATGCGCCATAGAGCCTGACCGGCTTGTCGCGATCACGAAGCTCGTCCTTCGTGATCGCAAATTGGACTTCGTCGATGAGGATAAAGTACTTCTGGCCAGGATCGGTGCACCTAGCGCGCACGAAGGCTGCAAGCGCGGATGGATCCCTGTACTTCTCGTTGCGGTTTTCATCTAGGGCTAGCCTTACCACATTCCCGGGGGCGACCCCGTGATCAAGCAAGTGCTTGTAGAAGATATCAAAGAGAAGCGTGCTTTTCCCGCACCTCCTGATCCCGGTCACGATCTTGATCTGGCCGTTCCATTCTTTCCTTGCAAGCTGCTTGAGGCTCCTGTCCCTTCTAGCGAGCATGGCTCCCTCCGAAATCAAGTTGGATTTGCAAGCAAGTTCCGGCTTGATAGCCCGGCGCGCCAAGGCCGAGGTTCGATCCATGCGCCATCCGTCAGGCTGAAACCTCTTCGGCAAGGAATCGAGACCGAAAATTCTAATCGGAACTTTGTTGCATTGTACACTAACTTCCGATTTGACATCCCATATGCATTCTCCTGTCAAAACTCAGCAGTGCCAGGTTCAGGCCTGCCAAGTGCTGGCAAACAAGGAAGACTGAACCAAACTTTAATCGGAACTTTGTTGCAATTGGCATCAACTTCCGATTTGGTAATACAGGCCATGTCCGCTAAAGCTGTCTTGCCATATTTCATGCTATAGCTGGGGATGCCGCTTTGCGGCATCCCCAGCATAGGCAGCCCTTGCATAAGCGGAAGCCTCAATCCAAACTTTCTTGCAAAGTGCACTTACTTCCGATTTGCATTTATGTTTGCGTCTCTGTCCGCCCATAGTGTCGGATTGCGGTTGTGTGCTAAAAAATCTTGTTGGAAAGCCGGATTGATCAAACAAAATCGGAACTTTATTGCATTGTGCACCAACTTCCGATTTGATGGCTCATATGCTTTTTTCCGCAGTCTCGGAAAGCGTCTTCACGCAGGAAAAGCCTGGCAGACAACTCATTCTGGCCAAACGCAATCGGAACTTCATTGCATTATCGACCAAGTTCCGATTTGAAGCGGACTGTGATTAAGCGACCGCCCTGCAAGGGCAAAGCAGGGGAGTTTCAGCCTGTTCAGGCAACCCGGGCCTTGCATGCAACAACAGCACAGCCTTGCGCAGAAGCACGGCGCCGCGCGGCCCAAGGCCGCCGGGCGCCGTGCTAAAATCGCAACAGTCACCAAAATCAACAGAGGCAACAAATGGCAATTCATGAACGTGCCGGACAGAAGGCCACCCGCGATGATCTCGTGAACATCCCGCGCCTGATGGCCGCCTACTACCTGAACCATCCCGACGTGGACAACCCGCAGAACCTCGTGTCCTTCGGCACCTCGGGCCACCGCGGCACCTCGCTGGACGGCTCGTTCAACGAGGATCACATCCTCGCTATCTCCCAGGCCATCGCCGAGTACCGCGTGATGAAGGGCATCACCGGCCCGCTCTTCATCGGCATGGACACCCACGCCCTATCCGAGGCCGCCCTGGCCTCGGCCATCGAGGTGCTGGGCGCCAACGGCGTCGAGGTCAGGGTCGAGAAGGACCACGGCTACACCCCGACCCCCTCGGTCTCGTTTGCCATCTTGAATTACAACAAGGGCCGCACCGAGGGCCTGGCCGACGGCATCGTGATCACCCCGTCGCACAACCCTCCGAGCAACGGCGGCTTCAAGTACAACCCGCCCGATGGCGGCCCTGCGGGCACCGACATCACCTCGTGGGTGCAGAACCGCGCCAACGACATCCTCAGGGGCAGCCTGCGCGAGGTCAAGCGCGTGCCCTATGAGCGCGCCTGCCGCCTGCCCAACGTGCGCGAGCACGACATGCTGACCCAGTACGTGGACAGCCTGGGCGAGATCATCGACATGGAGGCCATCTCCAAGTCCGGCGTGCGCATCGGCGTCGATCCGCTCGGCGGCTCGGGCCTGTACTACTGGGACAGGATCGCCGACGAGTACAAGCTCAATTTGAAGGTGGTCAACTACAGCGTCGACCCGACCTTCTCGTTCATGTGCCTCGACCGCGACGGCAAGATCCGCATGGACTGCTCGAGCCCCTACGCCATGGCAGGGCTCATCGCGCTCAAGGACAAGTTCGACATCGCCTGGGGCAACGATCCTGACTACGACCGCCACGGCATCGTCTGCCACAGCGGGCTCATGAACCCCAACCACTACCTCTCCGCGGCCATCGGCTACATCTTCACGCACAGGAAGAACTGGCCGAAGAACGCCATGGTCGGCAAGACCGTGGTCTCCTCGGGCATGATGAACCGCGTCGCCGAGGGCATCGGCCGCAAGGCCTACGAGGTGCCGGTGGGCTTCAAATGGTTCGTCCCCGGGCTCTTCTCAAAGGAGCTGGCCTGGGGATGCGAGGAGAGCGCCGGCGCCTCGTTCCTGCGCAAGGACGGCTCGGTGTGGACCACCGACAAGGACGGCATCATCGCCTCGCTGCTCTCAGCCGAGATCCTCGCTGTCACTGGCAAGGACCCCTCCGAGCACTACAAGGAGCTCGAGCGCAAGTACGGAGAGTGCTTCTACGATCGCGTCGACGCCCCGGCCTCTCCGGAGCAGAAGGCTGCGCTCAAGAAGCTTGACAGCTCCTCGGTCGAGGCCGGCACGCTCGCGGGCGAGGCCATCGAGCAGAAGCTCACCTGCGCTCCGGGCAACGGCGCTGCCATCGGCGGACTCAAGGTCGTCACGAGGAACGGCTGGTTCGCAGCCCGCCCGTCCGGCACCGAGAACGTCTACAAGATCTACATGGAGAGCTTCAAGTCAAAGGAGCATCTAAAGCAGATAGAGCAGGAAGCCCAGGAGATAGTCTCCGCCGCCTTGAAAAAGGCCAAGGTCTGACCCTGGGCGGGGCGCGCAGGGCGCGCCCCCAAATGCCCGGCTTGAGCCGGGCTTTCAATTCATGAGCGGCGCCCTTGCGCCGCCTCCCAGTCCAAAGTCTTCCAACCTGAAAAGATGGACACGCAAAACCCCTTTAAAAGGCGCTGGCGACTTGCAGCCTTCGATCTTGACGGAACGCTCTTGCGCCGCGACAAGACCATAAGCCCGCGCACGGCCGCGGCCGTGCGCGCGATCGCCTCCTCGGGGCGCATCGCGGCCATCGCCACCGGGCGCCACCCCAATTCGGCGCTGAGGTTTTTCGAGGCGATGGGCGCGCTCTGTCCAGGATCGCTTGCCGTGTGCTTCAACGGCTCGGCCGTGGTCTCGATGGACGCGTTCAAGCGCGCAGGCTCGCCTGACTCGCGCTTCCCCACGCTGTGGGAGGACACGGCAGGCGCCTCCGAGATGGCGATGCTCGACAATGAGAGCCGCCGCGCCGGGCTCGACCTGCACGCCTACTCGAAGTCCCATTCGCTGGTCGTGGAGCGGGTCACGCGCTTTTCGATGCGCGAGATCTTCCACTCGAAGGTCGCCTATGAGGAGGGCTGGGACTTCCAGGGCCATGAGGATGAGCGCTACTACAAGGCGGTGGCGACCGGAGAGCCTCAGGCCATCGACGCCTTCCGCGCCAGCCTGCCGCAGAAGGTGAAGGATGCGTTTGCCGTCATGCGCACCGACGCGAACTTCCTCGAGTTCATCCCCCACGGGAACTCCAAGGGCACGGCGCTCTTGCGCATGTGCGCAAGACTTGGAGTCGATCCGTCCGAGGCGGTGGCCTTTGGCGATGCCGAGAACGATCTTGCAATGATAAAGAACGCCGGACTCGGCATCGCCATGGGCAACGCCTCGGACGATCTCAAGGTGCAGGCGGATTTCGTCACGGCCACCAACATGGAGGACGGCGTCGCAGTCGCCGTCGAGCGGCTTCTGAAGGAGGGCTGCTGATGTTCAAGTTCCAGATCCTAAGCCAGGAGCACCGCAGGAAGGATCCCGCGCTCGAGGAGCGCCTCCACGGCAGCGACAGCCTGCCGCTGATGCTCTCGATCCGCTCGTTTTTCCGCATCGCAGTCCCGTACTGGAAGAGTCGCGACAGCATCAGGGCCTGGATCCTGCTTGCGCTCATCATCGGGCTCACCGCAGGGGCCATCTGGATCGCCACCGCGATCAACGCCTGGTACAAGGCGTTCTGGGACACCATCCAGAACTACGACATCCCGGGCTTCAAGCACCAGCTGCTGATCTTCGTGATCCTGGCGTCCATCCACGTGGTGGTCTCGGTCTACAACGCCTACTTGAGATCGCGCCTTGCGATCCGCTGGAGGCGCTGGCTTACCGAGAAGGTGATGGGGGAGTGGCTCTCGGACGACGCCTACTACCGCATGCAGCTTGTCGACCGCAAGACCGAGAACCCCGATCAGCGTATCTCCGAGGACCTGAACTCCTTCGTTTCGGGAACTATCTCGCTGCTCCTAGGCACCGCGTCCGATCTTGCGATGATCGGCACCTTCGGGGTGGTGCTCTGGGACCTCTCGCACTCGGTCACGCTCACGCTGTGGAACGACGCGAAGATCACGCTCCCCGACGGCTACCTCCTCTACCTTGCAATCGTCTACGCGGTGGGCGGCACTGCGCTGACCTTCCTCTTCGGAAAGCCGCTGGTGAAATTGAACTTCCGCCAGCAGCGCCGCGAGGCCGACTTCCGCTTCAGCCTCGTGAGGATCAGGGAGAACAGCGAGTCGGTCTCGCTCTACCACGGCGAGGCCGAGGAGGGCAGGATCCTGGGATCGAGGTTCCTCGCGCTGGTGTCGAACTACTTGAAGCTCATCACCTGTGAGAAGCGCCTGGGGTTTTTCACGCTTGGCTACGCGCAGCTTGCGGTGATTTTCCCGATCCTGGTCGCAGCCCCGATGTACTTTGCCAAGATCATCACCATGGGCAGCATCATGCAGATCTCCTCGGCCTTCGGCCGGGTGCAGGACTCGCTCTCGACCGTCATCAACAATTTCTCCTCATGGGCCTCGTTCAAGGCCGACGTCGACCGTCTGGCGCTCTTCTTCGACAGCATGGCGCGCGCGGACGCGGTCAAGTGCTTGAAGCCCGCCGAGGAAGGCGGCAGCTTCAAGGCCCGCGGCCTTGAGATCAGGACCCCGCAGGGGCAGGTGCTCTGCAACGGCCTGAGCATCGAGCTCAAGCCCGGCGACCGCCTGCTCGTGCGCGGGAGATCCGGCTGCGGCAAGTCGACCCTGGTGCGGGCGATTGCGGGGATCTGGCCCTTTGCAGAAGGCTCCATAACCTACCCTGAAAATGCAAGAGCCCTGTTCCTAAGCCAGCGGCCCTACCTGCCGCTTGGCACCCTCCGCGAGGCCTGCTGCTACCCGGGAAAGCCCGGGGACGTGCAAAAGGGCGAGGTTGAGCGGCACCTTGAGGCGCTGGGGCTTGGCAGCTTCATAGAAAAGCTCGACATCGAAGACAACTGGGCCCAGATCCTCTCCCTAGGCGAGCAGCAGCGCGTGGCCATCGTGAGGGCGCTCTTGCAAAAGCCCGGGCTCCTCATCCTCGACGAGGCCACCTCGGCCCTCGATCCTGTCTTGGAGGAGCGTGCCTGCACGCTCCTTGCAAGGGAGCTTCCCAGGGCCATCGTGGTGAGCGTGGGCCACCGGCCCTCGCTGGCGCGCTTCCACAACCTGAGCCTTGACTGCAAGGACGGGGCCTGGAAGGAGGGCGCGCTCATGGGGAATGAAGGCGCAGCCCAAGTCGGCGCTTTTTAAGAGGGCCGCGCAGGGCTAGAATATGCGGTGTCGCCGCGCAGGGCTCCTGCGCGGCAGTGAGCAAGGCGCGCCTTCACAGGCACGGAGGATCGATGGCACAGGGCAGGGACAAGGACAGGAAGGCGCGCAAGGAGCGCGGCAGCCTTGAGGATGAGAAGAGCCGCTCGCTCTCGCTCTCCCTCGTGCTGGGCTTCTCGGTCTTCGGGATCTACCTCGCCTGGGAGCTGCGCTCAAGCCCCGACACCTCGACGGTGGCCGTCGTGCTGCTCGTCGTGTCCCTCATAGCGCTCATCCTCACCGTGCTAAATATCTTAAACGTCAATCCAGTAAAGCGCCGCGGCGGTGAAAGCCGCAAGCCGCACCGCACCCAGGCGCGCAGCTCCCAGCCCCGCAGGCCCCGCGAGCGCTGAGGCGCCTCAAAGCCCCCAAGTGGCCTCATCCCAAGGCCTGGGCGCAGCCTAGGCGAAGGACGATGCGCGGCGGACCTCCCGCCTTCAATCAATCACTCAAGCTCCCAAAACAACCTTGAAGGCAGGCTCTGCCATGGGCCAGGCTGCAAGGGCTTGACCGCCGCCTGAAAATGCCAAGAGAGCCTGCCAGCGCAAGAAGAGGCGGCGCCAGCGCCGGCCAGTCCCTGCAGGGGACACAGGACTTGAGACCGGAGCCTAGGACAATAAAGGAGGGCGAAGCCCTCCTTTCTTAAGATCGCCTATGGCGTCAGCTGTTGCGCGCCCTCGAGGCGCGGATGCGGCGGATGCGCCTCATCCCGGCCTTGGCAAGGCGCCCGGTGAGCGACTCGCTGGGCCCGAACACGGGCTTCTCGCCCTTGAGGTAGTGATCCTCATAGTCGGCGCAGGCCTTGGCGACGAGCTTGTAGAGCCCGACCACCGCGATGATGTTCGGGATCACCATGAGGCCGTTGAACATGTCGGCAAGCTCCCAGACCAGGTTGACCTTGAGGAAGGATCCGGTCATCAGGAAGCAGAGCACCACCACCGAGAAGATGTTCACGAGCTTGTAGCCAAAGAGGTACTTGACGTTCTGCACCGCGAAGAAGTACCAGCCGATGATGGTGGTGAACGCCGCGAAGAACAGGCAGATTGCGACGAAGCCCGAGCCCGCGTCGCCCATGCCCTTGGAGAAGGCCTGCTGGGTGAGCACGATGCCGGTGGCCTTGCCGTCGAGGCTGCCCGTCACGAGGATCACGAGCGCGGTGGCGGTGAGCACCACGAAGGTGTCGATGAAGAGGCCGATGATCGCGGCCAGGCCCTGCTCGGCGGGGTGCCTGACCCTGGCGATGGCATGGGCGTGCGGGGTCGAGCCCATGCCGGCCTCGTTGGAGAACAATCCGCGGGCCACGCCGTAGCGGATGGCCTCCTTGACCGAGGCGCCGATCACGCCGCCGGTGGCGGCGGTGGGATTGAAGGCGCCCCAGATGATGGTCTCGAAGGTCTCGGGGATGTTCTGCCAGAACATGCACATGATGTAGATGGCGCCCAGCACGTAGACCGAGGCCATCAGCGGGACCATCTTCTCGGCAAACGAGGCGATGCGCTTGATGCCGCCGATGAAGATGAAGCCTGCGAGCATGATGATGAAGAGCCCGGTCACCGGGGTCGGGATGTCGAAGGCCGACTCGAAGGCCGTGGCGATGGAGTTGGCCTGCACCATGTTGCCGATGAAGCCCAGCGCGATGATGATGAGCACCGAGAAGATCGCGGCAAGCGGCTTGGACCCCAGGCCGTAGGAGATGTAGTAGGCCGGGCCGCCGGTGATGCGCCCTTCGGAGTCCTTGCAGCGGTAGAGCTGGGCGAGCACCGCCTCCGAGAAGATGGTCGCCATCCCGAAGAAGGCGGCGAGCCACATCCAGAACACGGCGCCCGGGCCGCCCATCACCATCGCGGTGGCGACGCCCGCGAGGTTGCCGGTGCCCACCTGCGCGGCGATGGCCGTGGCCAGGGACTGGAAGGAGGTCATGCCGTGGCCGCCGGCCTTCTCGCCGTTGAGCGAGAGCCCGCCGAACACGTGCTTGATGGCGCGGCCGAACTGGCGCACCTGCACGAAGCGCAGCTTGAAGGTGAAGAAGATGCCGGCGCCGACCAGGATCGGGATGAGGCACCAGGGCCCCCAGAGAATGGAGTTGATATCGCTTACTATCTGTGTGAGTTGGTCCATCTGATAAGTCTCAACGAAGAAGGGAGGGTGCGGCAGGCCGCGAATGAGCGGATCTTAATCCCAAGGCATGGAATATGGAAACGTTGCCCTCCTGCGCCAAAGCGGTGCGCAATCAGGCAGCAATAAGAAGGGGGCCGCAGGCCCCCTTCTTGTGAAAGAGCGCTGTTACTTCACATGCTTTGAGATCTTGGAGTGGAGCTTGCGTTTGAGCCAGACTGCCAGCACCACGAGGAGCA
>Ga0256406_1004251_pt1 | contig 16711 bp, 18 predicted proteins | sample RumenRJG_03DNA_FD_185986 | JGI IMG/M metagenome (GOLD analysis project Ga0256406, IMG submission 185986) | Bovine rumen microbial communities from Lethbridge, Alberta, Canada - RJG_03 | ecosystem: Host-associated > Mammals > Digestive system > Stomach > Rumen | place: Canada: Alberta | collected... | reverse complement strand
TACTACGGCTACGCTAGCGAGCTCGGCCACGAGCTCAGCTTCGACGTGCGCGAAGGCAAGATCATCAAGATTCGCCTGCGCTCCTACTACGAATACCCGCAGCATTTCTACCGCTGAAGCCGGAATGCTTGACGGGAACAAGTTTTTCAGATATACTGGAAACAAAGAACAGAGATCAGGCAAAGAAGCTATCGCTGAAGAGATTTGGCGATAGCTTCTTTTTGTTACGTGCTACGAAGAAACGAAAGGAAGTTTTATCATGCAACCATTGCCTCGCGACCTCGGCGGCGGTCTTGCCGCCCTCGCCATCCCAGTCCCTGTCCGCACCGCCTATGCGGCCGGCTGCCACGCCGGCCGCCTGCTCTCAGAACTCAGCTACCTCGCCCATGCTCTCGCACAGGCCACGCCGGATGAACCCTTTGACTACGCCGCCTACCTCGCCCACATGGGCCTCGCGCAGCGATACGGGAGCGCGAAAGGCTTCGTACACGGCTACTTCTTCGACCGCAGGAACCCGGACTCCCTGCGCACGGCCATGGATGACCTGCAGAAAGAGACGGCGTCCCTTGCGGGCAACCTCGGCGATGCGGCGCTCCGCCATGCAAAGCTCGCGGCCTCCGCGTTCGACCGCGCGGCCATGAACCTCGCGCCCGAGCTCGCCCTGCAGAAAGTCCGCGACTGCCTGCAGGCGCTTTCGGGCGCCGCCGGGCAGCGCCTCACAGGCGAGGAAGCCGAGGCGTTCCTCTGCGGCCAGGCCGCCCAGCGCCTGCGCGTCCTCTTCGCGACCGGCGCGAAAAAGCAGGCCATTGCCGCCGAACTCTCGCGCCTCCTGACCATCGCCGACACCTCCATCCTGCCCCTCGACCTCGCGGCCCTCTACCGCCTCCAGGTGCAGGGCCAGCTCCTCGCCAAAAACGGCCGCCTCATCGCCGCGCGAGAAGAACTGCGCGAAGCCGTCGAGCGGCTGTTCCGGATGTGAAGAACGAGTGTCGCTTTTTCTGAGAAGACAAAAGAACATCGTCTCGTGGCTGCCGCTCGAAAAGACGGATCGCGTGCTCGAAATCGGCTGCGGCTGCGGAGCTGTCACGGGGGCGCTCTGCCGCCGTGCGGGGCACGTCGATGCCGTTGAGATTTCGCCGCGTCGCGCGGAAATCGCGGCGTATCGCAACCAGGACTGCGCGAATCTTACCATTCATGTCGGCAATCTCAACGACCTCGCGCTCGGGGAGGCGGACCGTCGAGAAATTCACGCGTAGCGATGCTGCGCGGCCGCACCTCCGCGCTATTCGAACATCCCGCCGCATCTCTTGCAGAGGAAGTGTATGTGGCAGATGGAAGAATGACGTACTGTATGCCGTACTCTTGACGGTAGATAGACGTATGCTTTATAATGAAAGCAAGGGGGGATGGCGATGACAATGACAGCTGCAAGCAAGATGAATTTCACATTCAAGCTGGATCGAAATTTGCGTGACCAGTTCAATGCTGTCTGTGAAGGGCTCGGCATTTCGATGTCGGCGGCGCTCACCGCGTTCGTGAAACAGACCATCCGCCAGCAAGGTGTGAGTTTTTCCTTGCTGGATGAAAACGGCTTTTCTCCAGCAGATGCAGCAGAACTTTCCCGTCGCGCAGCAGAAATCCGTGCAGGTAGGGAAAAGCTGCACCATCATGAGCTCATCGAGGTGAAAGATTGATGCTGGACCTGCGATGGCATGACCGCGCTTGGGAAGAATATGTTGCGTTGCAGGAAAACAAGCGCCTCTTGAAGAAAATCAATGACCTGATCAGGGATATACGTCGCAATGGTTATCGAGGACTTGGCAAAGTGGAAATGCTCAAGGGAGATTTATCGGGCTTTGCCAGCGTTCGTATTGACAAGAAGAATCGTCTCGTCTTCTGTGTAGATGCAGAGAGTGTTACCATTATAGCTTGTGGAGAACATTATTCGGATAAATAGGCTGACGCAAAATACGCCGTCTCGGAATTCGTTGTTCCGGGACGGCGTATATTTTATTTTTTATGGTTCCCCCTCGTAAAGACAGATAGGCATATCAATCGTTGATGTGCGTTTGTCTTTACGGGGGGGACTTTTTTGATAAGATATGTTCGAGTTATCCACGTTTTCGAAGGAGAAAGAGCATGTTGAGAATCTTACTGGCGATGCCACATTTTTATAAGTCCGATCCTGCTTCGGAGCACGGATTCGGCCATGATGCGCCGGAAAAGCGGGCGGCGATCGTGAGCGACTGTGTGCGTGCGCTGCGGCTGACTTTTTCTACGCCACGGACGTACTCAGCCTTTGTTTCCGAAGCAGATGGTCATATCTATGTGCGAAAGTTCCCGGCGGATACGTGGAATGCCTGCGAAATCGATCTGGCCATCTGCACGACGATGGGAGAAGATCATGTTCTCCCTCTCTTGGATGTGCCGGAGAATTGGTACAAACAAGTGAAGGTCGTTCTGGATAATCCGCGCCATTTGCCGTTTGGCTGCTTGCAGTATCTGCGCCAGCATCGTGGGGAATACGATTACTATGGCTATCTCGAGGACGACTGCAAAATTACCGACCCGATGTTCTTCCAGAAACTCGGCTGGTTCGAATCGATGTTTGGTCCAGATGCGGTCTTGCTGCCGCATCGTTTCTGCCGTTATGGGAATCCGAAGATACAGAAGATATATGGTGACCCAGAGATGCAGGAAAACTTCATCGGGAAATGGATGAATTACCAGCGCCGCCCGGTGCTCAGTGCACCCTGGGGAGGACAGGTGCTGCATTTCCGCAAGCCGCATAATCCGCATGCAGGATGTTTTTTTCTTTCTGCTGCGCAGTTCGAGCGTTTCTGTGCGCGGAAAGAGAATTTCCAGCCGACGGCGGAGTTCATCTCGCCGCTCGAAAGTGCGGCAACGCTGACAATGATGAAGACGTTCGATGTTTACAAGCCGGATTTCGCACAGGCTTCGTTCTTTGAGATTGAGCACGATGGAGTAGACAAAGACGACCTTCCGAATGGCAAACAGCTTCTTTGAGGAGGAGACATCATGAAAATTGCAATGGTAGGCACAGGCTATGTCGGCCTCGTGACGGGGACGTGCTTCTCGGAGATGGGCAACGATGTCATTTGCGTTGATATGGATGCGAAGAAGATTGCGAAGCTCGAGAGCGGCGTCCTGCCAATTTATGAGCCGGGGCTCGTGGACCTTGTGCAGGCGAATATGGAACGCGGAAGTTTGCGCTTCACGACAGAAATCAGGGAGGCACTCGAAACAAGCGAGCTTGTCTTCATCGCGGTTGGCACGCCGATGGGCGAGGATGGCAGCGCAGACTTGCAGTATGTGCTCGGTGTCGCGCACGAAATTGGCAGCATCATGGAACATCCGCTCATCGTCGTCGATAAATCGACGGTGCCCGTCGGCACGGCGGACCGCGTGCGCGCAGCCATCCAGGAGGAGCTCGACAAGCGTGGCAGTGACCTCTCGTTTGACGTCGTATCGAATCCGGAGTTTTTGAAAGAGGGCACGGCCTGCGACGATTTTCTGAAACCCGATCGCGTCGTCGTCGGTGCGGATTGCGCCGAGTCGATGCAGGTCATGCAGGAACTTTATCGTCCGTTCATTCTCTCGGATGATGCGTTCATCGCGATGGACATCAAGAGCGCCGAGCTCACGAAGTATGCGGCGAACGCGATGCTTGCGACGAAGATTTCCTTCATCAACGAAATCTCGAACATCTGCGAGCGTGTCGGGGCGGATGTGAACAAAGTGCGCAAGGGCATCGGCAGCGACCGCCGCATCGGCTACAAGTTCATCTATCCGGGCTGCGGTTATGGTGGCAGCTGCTTCCCGAAGGATGTGCAGGCACTGATTCGCACGAGCCGGGCGTTTGGTTATGATGCACAGATCCTCACGGCTGTCGAGGATGTGAATGCAAGGCAGAAAATGGTTCTTGCACGAAAGGTTGTCCGCCGCTTTGGCGAGGACCTCACAGGAAGATGCTTCGCTGTCTGGGGGCTTGCGTTCAAGCCGGGGACGGACGACATGCGTCAGTCGACGGCTATTACGGTTATCGGCGAGCTTACACGGCGCGGTGCGAAGGTGCAGGCATACGACCCGAAGGCGGAACGTGAGGCGCAGGAATGTTATCTCAAAGGAAACGATAACGTCATCTATTGCAAGAGCAAGTACGACGCACTTGATGGTGCTGATGCGATGTTGCTCATCACAGAGTGGAAAGAGTTCCGCAGCCCCGATTTTCTCGAAATGGGGAAACGGATGCGCAGCAAAGTCATCATCGATGGGCGCAACCAGTACACGGCAGCCGCGATGCAGCGGTATGGATTCGAGTATGAACAGATCGGAGTGAAGCTGGAATGAAAAAAATCGTCGTCACGGGCGGTGCTGGATTCCTCGGCGCAAACCTCTGCCGGAAACTTCTGCAGGAGCAGGCAGATGCTGAGGTCATCTGCATCGATAATTTCTTTACAGGACGGACCTGCAACATTGAAGATTTGCGGCAGGACAGCCGTTTCTCGGTGTTGCGCCACGACATCGTCGATGCATTCACGAGCAAGGAACTTGCGCAGCTGAAAGGCGTGCGGGAAATCTATAATCTCGCGTGCCCTGCGAGCCCGCCACACTATCAGGCCGACCCCGTGCACACGACGATGACGAGTGTGCTCGGCATCTACCACATGCTCGAACTCGCTCGCATCGAGGAGGCTCGCATCCTGCAGGCCAGCACGAGCGAGGTCTATGGCGAACCGGAAGTGCATCCGCAGGTCGAAAGCTATCGTGGCAACGTGAACTGCGATGGTATCCGTGCCTGCTATGATGAGGGCAAGCGCTGTGCGGAATCGTTGATGTTCGATTATCACCGCACGTATGGTGTCGAGACGAAGATCATCCGCATTTTCAATACGTATGGCCCGGGCATGGACCCGAAGGACGGCCGCGTTGTCTCGAATTTCATTCTCGAATGTCTGAAAGGCAAGCCCATTACGATCTATGGCGACGGCAGTCAGACGCGGAGCCTCTGCTACGTTGATGACCTGCTCGAGGGCATGGTCCGCATGATGGCATCGGAATCGGGATTCACGGGGCCTGTGAACCTCGGCAATCCTGAAGAACAAACAATCAAGGCCATTGCTGAACGCATCCGTCGTTTGACGGAATCGAAATCGGAAATCATCTATCAGCCGCTTCCGGAGGATGACCCGACCCAGCGTCGCCCTGACATCACGCTTGCAGTCGAAAAGCTTGGCTGGCGGCCGAACATTTCGGCTGACGAAGGGCTCAAGCATACGATTGCGTATTTCCAAGCGTTCCAATCTTGAGGTGCGGATAAAAAAGGCGCCGCTTTCGAACATCGCGTTCGGAAACGGCGCCTTTTCCTTGTAATCATTAAATCGGGCAGCTGTCTTTTCAGAGGCAAGATATCAGCGGCAGTACAGCACGCGCTCGCAGTTGCTCGGCACGGACCAGGGGAGGTGGAAGTCACTGAGGAGCTGGCGCGTCTCATCCGTGTACAGATATTCGCTGACATCGATGCCGTAATGGCGGAAGGCGAATTCGTAATCTGGACGGAGCGACTGGATATATTGCTGCAGCACCCAGAGATCTTCTGGTTTGTGGTAGGCGCAGATGGCCATGCGCGGCTTCCAGCGGGCGATAGTGAGCGCTGCGCCATGAAGTGCATCGAGCTCTGCGCCTTCAATGTCCATTTTGATGAAATCGACGCGCGGAAGCTGGTTCTCCTTCACATAGACATCAATGCTTGTGAAGCTGGCCGTTCGGTCACCGCCCGCGTCCATGCGGCTTGCCGTTGCCTGTGCACCGGTATGCATGTATTTCGCCATCTGTCGATGGCTGGCAAGTCCCATGTTTTCAGCGACAAAGCCGAAATGTTCCGCTGCTGCCTGGCACTTTTTGAAATTCTCTTCATCCATTTCGAACGCGTATACCTTGCCAGACGCGCCTGCGACCGAGGCAAAGTCTCGTGACGTGCCACCATCATAGGCACCACCGTCGATGACGATGTCTCCGGCCTGCACTGTGAAGCCCGACAAGAAATACTGCGGCTCCGGCGCAAGATGGAAATCTCGGATGCTGGAAGATGAGACATACTTCCAACCGCCGAGAAAAGCCAAGCGTGATTCCTCGTCATGGAAGCCCGAATATGCTTCATAGAGATCCACAAGATGCTGGTCGTAGAAGTCCGTGTCGTGTTGAATGTTCTGGGGGACATTCAATACGAGACATTCGATATCCCAGCGCTCGAAGAACGAGGCAAAGCAGCTTGGAACGCCTGCGCCATACAGAATCATCGTCTGAGGTTTTTCGGCAAGCGCAGGGAACTTTGCTGCATGGATGACGGGAACGCCTGCGCTCGGCAGCTCGCCGCCGAGATTCACGATGACGGACACCGTGATGCCCTGTGCGTGCAAGATATTGAGGAATTTTGGCAGGTCCGCATCATTTCCGAGGTAGAAGAAGCCGCACGGCGCTTTTTTTGCCGCGAGGTCTCGGAGACGGTGCAGATAGTCTTTTTCGTGAAAGTCAGAAACGGCTCGCAGAAATTGTCGCATGATGAAAGATTCCTCCAATAGAGTTCACTTGAAAACATAAGATTCGTCTTTCAGTATACTACGACCGCCCCCCCTGACAAGACAAACGTGCATCATTCGAATGAGTACACATTCCGGCAATAAAATCTGTCAGAAAGCATCTGCAAGCGAAATGCGGCGGTCGTTTGCATCGTCGTAAAGGGCGCAGGATTTTGCAAAATCTTTTCCACTTGCAATCTGGAATCGCCGGTTGGCAAGGGAAACGGCGACGCTGCAACAGTCATGATCATTGGACAGGAATCCCTGCTCCAGCACGTCTTTGCAGAATGACAGGATGCTTTGTTGTATCGTTTCTGCGAGTGTCCAATCTTCCGAATGTCGTTGATCTGGCAAAAAGACGGGCTTCCCTTTGTCATCAAAATGATATACGCTGCCCTCTGGCGAGCTGCAGAAGAATTCATAGCTGAGGCCATGCTGCTGCCCAAGCTCCAGTTCGGCATTCCCTGCCCCAGGAAATTTTTCGCTGAAATGATGGACACAGATGTGCGGGTCGAGGTAAGGGGAGGTCGGAGAGAAATCTCTCGCCAGATAGACGCCCGTGAGGTCTCGGAAGAAGATTTTCTGCAGGAGGCTCTGCGACGTGCCACTCGACACCAGGTCGAAGAAGGCATAATGCCCAGCTGGATGCAGGCCGTTTTGGCGCAGATAGCGGACAAAATGATCTTTGAGCGTCTTGGAAATGCCGAGGACACGCGAGACCGACAGGACGCCGTGCTCCATGCCCATCAGTTGCCCCATCGGCTCGCCAGCGTATCGGAAGAACTGGATGGATTTGCGAATATCCTCTTCCGTTTCGAATGATGCTGAAATACAGGCCATGCGCGAGACATAGAGGTACTGGCTGCGCGGCAGCTCCGGATGGCGTTTTCGATACCATTCGTAAAGCTTCTGCAGGAAAAAGCCGTCTCGTGCTGCGAACAGGACGGCGTCATACTGTTCCTGGTAGATATCCTTAATCAGCCACAGGAAAAATGCAGCAAAGAGCGGGCCGAGAAATGCATAGGCATAAGTTGCGGCATCCGTAACGCGGATGGTTCCATCGGCCTGCCAGGCAAATGGAGCATTGCAGATGCAGGAGATTGCACGGCCGAGGAAGCACCTTGCCTGCAGGCTGCTGGAAAAACGGAGGCTTTCATTTCCCCTTGCATGTGCGAACATGGTCTTTGCTGACGGGATGAGGAAGGCATCGATGCCGTGCGCTACGGCCGACGTGCCGTCTGCAACAGGATTGTCTCCAATGTGGAGATAGCGTTCTCCTGCTTGCTCTGCCTTCATGACATCGAACAGCGTTCCCGGCTTTCCAGAACCGTGCTCGCCTGAAAGATAGATTGCATCATAATCCGTAATGCCGCACTTTTCCAGCAATGTTCGGATTTCTTCTGTCGAAAGGTACATGTCGGAGACAAGTACAACGCGTTTTCCAGCTGTTTTTGCCGCTGTCATCCATGTACAGACCTGCTGGCGCGAAAGGATGACTTCCTGTTCGACCTGCCATTCGCACGCTTTGAGCCATGAAGCATCTTCCAGTCGCAGGTCGAGCGTCTGCTGGAGGTCTTCATAGATTCCCGACAGAGAATGGCGGCGTCCCGATGAGAGGATGCGGTGCTCGGCTCCCAGTCGTGCGAATTTGAAGTCTGGGAGATGCAGTCCATGCCGCTTTGCTCTTTCCTCTACGATTTCAAAGACATCGGTCGGATCGAGCACGTTTCGCATCAGCACGGTATCAAAAATATCGAAACTGATGATGTCATGCGTTTCCATCAGTTGGTGCAGCATGTCCTTTGTATACGTATCGCCATGTCCCCAACCATAAATTGCTGCTTCTGCCATGTCCAGCCTCCAGATTTTATAAGCTGTCCATTAGTATACAGCAACTGCCCCCCCTGACAAGACGGCCACCTCATCGCCGCGCGGGAAGAACTGCGCGAAGCCGTCGAGCGGCTGTTTCGGATGTAAAGAAAGAAGAGAATCTTGCTTGTTTCTTTCAAATGCTTATGATAGTATCAGGATGAAGGATTTGGAACCGATGAAAGGAGCGAGTTAAGTATGACGGATGAAGAACTCAACCGTCGCGTCGATGCGGCGGTGAAAATTGCTCAGATGAAGAATTTCGCTATGGGCGTGCCGAACATTGTGTATGACAGTCAAACACAGAAAATCTGCGAACTCAGAGAAAATGGCGAACTCGTTCCTGTCGCCGAACGTGCGCTGAAAGGAAGCTATCGTGAGAGAGCAGAAGAAGCCTGAAATCGTCGTGTTCGCTGGCCCGAACGGCTCGGGGAAAAGCACGTTTACAGAAATCCTGCGCCCTGCGATGGACTACATCAATGCAGACGAAATCAAGAAGGCGCTCGAATGTTCCGACCTTGAAGCGGCACAATTAGCAGAACGTCAACGGGAGGAACACTTGGCAGAAGGGAAGGATTTTTGTTTCGAAACCGTACTTTCGACGCCGCGAAATCTGCATTTGCTCGAACGAGCGAAAATGCAGGGATATTTCATTCGTTGTTACTATGTGCTGACGGTAGATCCGCACATCAATGTCGGCCGTGTCCGAGCACGCGTTCTCTCAGGCGGCCATGATGTGCCAGAAGAAAAAATCATCAGCCGTTATACAAAGGCCTTGCGTCTTGTGAAAGAAGTCGTTGCTGTCAGCGATGTCTGCCACATCTATGACAATTCGTGGCGGCCGTTCCGCATTTTCAAGAAACGGAAGACAGAATGCTGGTTCGACACGATGGAAGGATGGAGCAGGGAAGACATCATTGCGCTGACGGGCGTGCGGGATATGAGGAAGGCGGACTTGCATCATAGGGCATGACCAAGATACTTCTCGACGAAGGCGGCAGGGTCTTTCAGGTCGAGGCGGGCGGCGTGGATCTTTTCGAGCGGCCAGTCCCACCAGCGGATCTTCTGGAGGCCTTCGCGAATCTTTTCAGGAAAGCGCCAGCGGAGGAAGCGCGCGGGGTTGCCGCCGACGATGGCGTAGGGCGGGACGTCTTTGACGACATTGCTGTCCGACGCGATGACGGCGCCGTCGCCAATGGAGAGCGGGCGGCCGGAGGACTTCAGATGGCAGCCGCGGCCGATCCAGACGTCGGAGCCAATCGTGATGCGGCCGACAGTGAGCGGGTCTTGTTGAAATTCTGGCCAGTCGGCATCGCCCAACCAGTCATAGGTAGTGACATGCGTGGTATGGTGACCGTTGTCGAGTCCCAGCTCGAACACTTGTTTCCAGGAGATGCTGGAGAAATGCCCAACTGAAAGCGTGCCGCGTCCTTCAAAGTCTCCCGAACCGATATAGCTCAAACGGCCGAGATGCATTGAGAAAGCATCGCCGGATAGCTGCTGGCATCTTGGCAGCAGGACGATGGTATGGTAAGAAATACGGTCTCCGCATGCTAGCTTTCCATGGATGATGCCATCTGTAAAAAAGCGTGGAAGGTCGATACCGGGGACAGCGAAGACGCAGCCGTCGATGATGTGGTCTTTCGGAACGCCGCAGTCCATTAGAGGATATCGGTAACTCAGATATCGTTTCTGCGCACCTGCTGCCGCGTATTGAAAGGCAAGAGACTCGCATCGCTGCCCTTTTGCATCTTTGCAGATGAGCTGTCCATTCTTCAAAGCGAGCGTGCCTGCCAAAGTCACAGTTCCTTGCGTGATGGCGGATTCGTAGAAGGGCCGCAACTGAGGGTAATAGTTATCTTGAAAGAAAGCGATCCTTGGCGGCAAGATGAAAACCTCCGTTTTGAAGAGAAAAAGGAATAAGAAACGAGGTCGAAAGAAAAGCGCGTCAAAAAGCATTGGCCAGCGGAATCTGACGTTTGTTCGCATCATCATAAAGCGCGCAGGTCTCAGCAAATGCTTTCCCGCTCGCGATATGGAAGCGATGGTTCGCGAGCGAAAGCGCAGCAGACCGGAAAGATGCCGCACGGAGCGGGAGGTCTTGCGCGAACGCCTCTTTGCAGAAAGCCGCGATCCCCTGCCGCATCGCTTCGGCGATCCGCTGGTCTTCCTCCCTTCGCTGGTCGGGGAGGAAGACCGGCTTTCCTGCGGCATCGAAATGATACACGCTGCCCTCCGGCGCGCTGCAGAAGAATTCGTAGCCGAGGCCGTGCTGCTGCGCAAGGTCGAGCTCGGCGTCTTTCGCGCCAGGGAATTTCTCGCTGAAATGATGGACGCGGATGTGCGGATCGAGGTAGGGGGAGGCCGGAGCGAAGTCCCGTGCCAGATAGAGGCCCGTGAGGTCGCGGAAGAAGATCTTCTGCAGGAGGCTTTGCGATGTGCCGCTCGACACCAGGTCGAAGAAGGCATAATGCCCGGCGGGATGCAGGCCGCTCTGGCGCAGATAGCGGGCGAAGTGCTCGCGCAATGTCTTGGAAATGCCGAGGACGCGCGCGACCGACAGGACGCCGTTCTCCATGCCCATCAGCTGCCCCATCGGCTCGCCGGCATATCGGAAGAACTGGACGGATTGCCGGATGTCTTCTGCTGTCTGAAAGGATGCCGAGATGCAGGCCATGCGCGACACATAGAGATACTGGCTGCGCGGCAGTTCCGGATGGCGCTTCCGATACCATTCATAAAGTTTCTGGAGGAAAAAGCCGTCTCGTGCTGCGAACAGGACGGCGTCATACGGTTCGCGGCGGACCTCCTCGACCAGCCACAGGAAGAACGCAGCGAAAAGCGGGCCGAGGAATGCGTAGGCGTACGTCGCGGCATCTGCAACGCGGATCGTCCCATCGGCCTGCCAGACGAATGGGGCATTGCAGAGGCGGGAGATGGCGCGGCCGAGGATGCAGCGCGCAGACAGGCTGCCTGCGGAGCTGAGGATCTCGTTCCTTTGCGTATACAAAAGCATCGTCTTTGCTGCAGGAATGAGGAACGCGTCGATGCCGTGCGCGATTGCAGAGGTGCCGTCAGCCACAGGGTTGTCGCCGATGTGGAGATAGCGCTCGCCCGCCTGCTCGGCCTTCATGATGTCGAACAGCGTCCCCGGCTTTCCCGAGCCATGTTCTCCCGAAAGGTAGATGGCATCGTATGCCGTGATGCCCCGCGCATCGAGCAGATGGCGGATTTCTTCCGTAGAAAGGTACATGTCCGAGACGAGCACGACGCGCTTGCCCGCAGCTTTTGCCGCTTTCATCCATCCGCAGACCTCTCGGCGCGGCAGGATGACGTCTCGCTCGACCTGCCATTCGCACGCCTGGAGCCATGATGCATCTTCCGGGCGCAGGTCGAGCGCCTGCTGGAGGTCTTCGTAGATTCCCGAAAGAGAATGACGGCGCCCTTCTGCAAGGATGCGGTGTTCGGCACCCAGGCGGGCGAATTTGAAGTCCGGGAGATGCAGCCCCTGCCGTTCCGCCCGCTCCGCCACGATTTCAAAGACATCCGTCGGATCGAGCACGCTCCGCATCAGGACGGTATCGAAAATGTCGAAGCTGATGACGTCATGCGTCTCCAGCAAGCGCTGCAGCACGCCCTCCGCATACGTATCGCCCTGTCCCCATCCATAAAGTTTCGCTTCCGCCATATCCTGCCTCCGTTATCATTCTGTCCACCAGTATACAACGAACACCCCCCCCTGACAAGACAAAACACGCACGAACCGTCGTGGATGGAATATGTTTTCCTTGCCACTCCTTGTGCAAATCGCTACAATAAAGGAAAGGGAGGAGCGATTGCCATGCCGTTTGTCTACAAGGATTGGGAAGACCTGACCATCCGCGATGACTTCATGTTCAAGGCCGTCATGAAGAATGCGGAACTCTGCAAGAGTGTGCTCGAAGCCATCCTCAGCCAGCCTATCCGCGACATCCGCTATCTCGGTGAAGAGCTGTCGCTCAAGGCTGGATATATGAGCAAGGGCGTGCGGCTTGACGTGTATGTCGAGGACGAAGCGCATACTGTCTACGATGTGGAGATGCAGGTTCGGCAGGAAGCGGACGATGTCTGCCGAAACGCATGCGCTATTATCAGGCGCAGATGGATGTGGAACTCCTGACACGGGGGAAGGACTATTCCGAACTGCCGAAGACGCTCATCATTTTCATTTGTCCGTTCGATCCCTGCGGGCGCGGGTGGCATCTGTACTGGTTCGAAAATACCTGCCGGCGCGATGCGGCGTTGCGCCTTGGAGATGAGGCCATCAAGATCTATCTCAATACGCATGGAACGGGCGAGCATATCTCGCCGCAGCTCCAGGCGTTCATGGACTACGTGAACAGCGGCATTCTGAATCCGGATCCGCTCGTGCAGGCGCTCGACCGACAGGTCAATGAAGTCAAACAGAATGAAACGGAGAGGGTGAGCTACATGAAGTACGAGCTGAATTTGCGCGAACAGTACAAGATGGGCAAGGCGGAAGGAAAAGCGGAAGGAAAAGCAGAAGGTGAAGCAGAAGGAATGGCGAAGGGCCGGGTCGAGGAGCGGGCGCTCATGATCCGCGTCTGGCGCATGCTGCAGGAAAAGGTCGCTTTTGCCGAGATTGCCTTGAAGACGGATCTCTCCTTGCAGGAAGTCCAGCAGATCGCGCAGGAATGCGGCATTGCTTATTGAAAAAGAAGACGAACGCCCTCACGTTTCTATGCTTGTGAACGTGAGGGCGTTTTGCATGGTTGGCAGGTGCATTTTTCTAGCGCATGGATTCCCCTTCGTAAAAGCAGAAAGTGCTGATTATACGAACTGTTTGTCTTTACGGGGGGGGGACTTTTCTGTTAGGATGAAGGGGAGTTATCCACACTTCACCGAGCAGGAGAGAATGTCATGGAAAAAAAGCAGCATCGCATCGGCTGCGTCCTCGTCGATGCAACGCAGGACAAATCACAGGATCAGTACAGCGAGGGCGACATCGAGAACGAGCTCCTCGCCATCGTCCGCGAGGGACGGCGGGAAGAGGCTTTGCGGCAGGATACGCGCTGGCCGGTGCTCTATCATCTCTCGGAAGAGCGGCAGAACATCGTCTCGTGGCTGCCGCTTAAAAAGACCGACCGCGTGCTCGAAATCGGCTGCGGCTGCGGAGCCATCACGGGGGCGCTCTGCCGCAGAGCCGGGCACGTCGATGCTGTCGAGATCTCGCCGCGCCGTGCGGAAATCGCAGCGTGGCGGAACAAGGACTGCGCGAACCTTCGGATCTGCGTCGGCAACCTCAACGACCTCGCGCTCGGGGCATCGTATGACGTCGTCACGCTCATCGGCGTGCTCGAGTATGCCGTCTCGTTCACGCATACGCAGGCACCGTTCCATGATTTCCTCGTGCAGTGCCAGCAGTATCTGAAGCCGGGCGGCCGCCTCGTCATCGCCATCGAGAACCGCCTCGGCATGAAGTATTGGTCAGGTGCCAGGGAAGACCACACGGGAAAGATGTACGACGGCATCCTCGGCTATCCGGGTGTCCGCCATGTGCGGACGTTCTCGCGGCAGGAGCTGGCGCAGCTTCTGACAGGCGCCGGATTTGCAGGCCAGCAGTGGTACTATCCGTATCCTGACTACAAGTTCCCGATGGAGCTCCATACGGATCGCCGCCTGCCGACGGTCGAGGAACTGCGCGGCTCCATCAATGAGGCGTATGACTGCGAACGTCTGGAAATCTTTCCGGAAAAAGAAGCGTTTGCAAGCATCCTGCCTGCCGGGCTCTATCCGGAGTTTGCCAATTCGTTCCTCGTCGTCTGCGGGCGGGAGTCCTGGGATACGGAGCAGATGCCCATCTATATCCACTATGCCTGGTACCGTCCTGCGCCCTACCGCATCGGCACTGCCATCTACGAGCGGGCAGGGAAGCGGTCGGTCGAGAAATTCACGCGTAGCGATGCGGCACGGCCGCACCTCCGCGCCATCGAGGAGAATGGCCGCATCCTCGGAAAGCTCTACGGCAGAGAGCACGTCGCCGCCTCGCACCTCGTCACGCCGGACGTTCTCGCCTGCGAATACGTCGAGGGAACGAATTTCACCGACCACTGCCTGCAGGCTGCGCGCGACCATGGCCTCCAGGGGTTCGTCGAGGCGCTGAATTTCTTTTCGGAGCACATCGTGCGCGGCCAGGAAGCGCAGGTACCGACGAGCTTCGACTTCGACGCGCCCAGCCGGCAGTACGACGTCGATCTCACGTATGACAATGTCTATCTGCAACCGGACGGCGGGTACAAGATCATCGACTACGAATTCCTGTCCACGACCCGCAGCGAGCTCTATGCCATCCTGCATGCGCTGCTCGTCTTTCACCAGCACCACGGAGCGCTCTGGCCGCAGCTCGGCATCTCCCTTGAATTCTTCCCGAAGGCCTGGCATCTGACGCAGGAGGACTGGAAGGTGTTCAAGAAGGACGAAGCGGAGTATTATCATCGCCTGCTCGACTGGTACCTGCGGCGCTACCAGCGGACGCGGCAGCCGCTCGAAATCCGGGGATGACGGCAGCTCCTCTCCATGGCTTCGTTTCACAAGCTGACCTACCGCATCCCGGCCGGCATCCCGGAGAAGCAGCTGCAGGCGTCGTTCCTCGGAAAGCTCCTGCAGGGAAAGCGCGTCTTTTTAAAGTAACTACTTGTTGGTAACTACTTTATAATGTATAATAGAAACATGGATATGGAATTTGAATGGGACGATGAAAAAGAAGCTCGCAACTATCGTAAGCACCATCTTCATTTCGAGGATGCAAAGTATGTGTTTGCAGATGGCAACCGGCTGGAGAGGCTGGATCGTTCCGCAGGAAACGATGGTACAGAGGAACGCTGGCAGACTATTGGCAAAATCGGCGAAGTCGTTTTTGTCGCATACACAGAACGCGGGGAAAAGATTCGTTTGATTTCTGCCCGGCTGGCCACGGCGAAAGAGAGGAGGTTTTACTATGGCAATGGTGACTTCACGGCTGAAGGATGGGAGCGCACCTTCTGAGGAGGTTCTGGCTCGCATCAAGGAGGCTGCAAAATATCCGGTGACGTTTGATGAAGACTGCCCGGAGCTCACGGAAAAAGAACTGCGGGAATTTCAACCCGTCAATCCTGCGTTGCACGCGAATCCAGCTTACTTCAAGCCAAAGAAAAAGCAGATTACCCTGAAAATCGATGCGGATGTTCTCGAGGCTTATCGCGAAACTGGCAAGGGCTACCAGACGCGCATGAACGAGGCGCTCAGGAACTCGGCAATTGCGGCTGGACTGCTGCAGGGAATCGGCTGAAAATCATGGAAGCAGGAAAGAGCACTGCAAAATACGAAAATACGCCGTCTCGGGATGGATTGTTCCGAGGCGGCGTGTTTTTGTCATTTTTTCTGGATTGCTGGCAGGTAGATAAACATCGTATACCCCGCCGTCAGCGCCGCGATGGCGGCGCCGACGAGGCCGATGGAGGGGAGGTGGCCGGCGCCTGCGACAAAGCTGCCGAGCGCCGTGCCGCCGCCGATGCCGACGTTGAAGAGGCCGGAGTAGATGGATGTCGCGACGGGCGCGCCCGCGCGGCTCGTCGAGCGCAGGAGCTCGGCCTGCATCGTGACGTTGAAGAGTGTCGAAATCATGCCGAGCACGAGGCAGACGGTGACGAGGGCGGGCGCGAGTGCGGCGGTGGCGGTATAGAGCAGCGCGCAAGCCGTCACGCCGACGCCGCCCGTGAGCAGGCAGAACTGCCGGTGCGTGCCATACGCATGCGAAAAGACGACGCTGCCCAAAAAGCCGAAGACGCCGAGCGCGACGAGCGTTGTCGTGATGGCTTCGGGCGAGAAGCCCGCGACGGTGCCGAGATACGGCTCGATATAGCTGTAGATGGTGAAATAGCTCGTCGCGAACGTGACGGCGAGGACGAAGTTGCCGAAGACGAATGGATTTTTCACGAGCGCGGGCAGGTCGCGGGGCGAAAATGGCGCGCCGCCCTGCGGGAGGCGCGGGAAGACGCGTCCGAGGTAGAGGAGTGCGCAGAGCGTCACGCCCGCGATGCAGAAGAACGTCATGCGCCAGCCGAGCGCGAGGCCGATGACGCGCCCGATGGGCAGGCCGAAAATCATCGCGATGGCCGAGCCCGTCGCGACGCAGCTCAGCGCGAACGGCTGATGTTCCCGCGTCACGAGCCTGGTCGCGAACGGCGCTGTGATGGACCAGAAAA
>Ga0256406_1004250_pt1 | contig 16712 bp, 10 predicted proteins | sample RumenRJG_03DNA_FD_185986 | JGI IMG/M metagenome (GOLD analysis project Ga0256406, IMG submission 185986) | Bovine rumen microbial communities from Lethbridge, Alberta, Canada - RJG_03 | ecosystem: Host-associated > Mammals > Digestive system > Stomach > Rumen | place: Canada: Alberta | collected... | reverse complement strand
TCAGGTTCTTCAGGCCGAATTCTTCACGGACTTTCTTCACAGCCTTCAGTTCGAGGCGGAATGCAGCGGTGTATTTCGGATCATAGTAACGGGAAGCGCCTCTCCAGCCGAGGAGGTCTGCCGGTTCAACCGGTTCAAATTTGTCGCCGCCCTTGAGGTTTCTGTATTCACCGGACTTGAAGTCAGAGAAGCGGAGTACTACCGGACGCGGAGAGAGGGCACGGCATACTTTGGCAATGCCTTCTGCCAGCATATCGATAACTTTTTCCGGTTTGCCCTGTTCGATGAGGTACAGCGGATGTTCATGGATGAAGGTGGTCCAGATGAATTCTTCACGCATCAGGCCGATGCCGTCGCAGGGAAGAGATGCGTATTTATCAGCCAGGTCCGGATCGCCCAGGTTCATGAGGACGCCTGTGCCGGTGGGTGCGAAGTATTCAGCAGCTACAACGGTCTGTCCTGCAGCCGGTGCGCCTGCAGCCGGAGCAGCTTCAGCGGTCTTTACAAGGTCAGCTACGATACCTTCGTAAACGATACCGTTCTGTGCGTCGATGGTGATATCCTGGCCGGTCTTCAGGACTTTGGTTGCTTCTACACTGCGGCTCTTGGTGCCTACAACGCAGGGGATACCCAGTTCTCTGGAAACGATGGATGCGTGGCAGGTCATACCGCCTGCATCAGTGACGATGGCAACTGCCTTCTTCATAGCCGGTACCCAGTCCGGGGAAGTCATGGTAGTAACGAGGACTTCGCCTTCCTGGAATTCATCAATGTCCTTCGGATCAGTAATTACATGGCATTTGCCTGCAGCCATTCCCGGGGAAGCCGGAAGACCTTTAACGAGTACTTTGTGATCAGTTGTCATTTTCACTTCTCCATTACCTGCTTTCTTTTCTTTATTCTTCTTGGACCATACGGTTTCCGGACGAGCCTGGAGGATCCAGATGCGGTCCTGGTGATCGACTGCCCATTCCATATCCATGTAGCAGCCGTAATGTTTTTCAATAGCTTTTGCGTAGGAAGCCAGTTCAACCACCTGGTCATCGGTGAGTGCCTGGGATTTTGCTCTTTCTTCCGGAACTTTTCTTTCTTCTACATCGCCGCCTTCTTTACGAACCAGTTCGATGGCTTTTTCATTGACGATGCGGGAACGGATGGTGAGATCTTCTTTATTGACGATGAAGTTATCCGGGGTAACGGTACCCTGAACGACGTATTCGCCAAGGCCCCAGGAGCCTTCGATCATGACGCAGGAATCATCACCATTGGCAATATTCACGGTGAACATAACGCCGGCTACTTTGGAGTCAGCCATCATCTGGACAGCTGCAGAAAGAGCCACGTTTTCATGGTCGAAATTCTTCTTTGCTCTGTAGTAAACGGCACGGTCGGTGAAAGTGGAAGCATAGCATTCCTTTACTTTTCTGATGACCATATCACGGCCGGTAATATTGAGGTAAGTATCCTGCTGGCCGGCAAAGGAAGCATCCGGCAGATCTTCGGCGGTAGCGGAAGAACGGACAGCCACATAAGGATTTTCCTCGCCCACTTTTTTGGCCAGTTCTTCATAAGCGTCGCCAATCTGCTGAGCCAGGTCTTCCGGCATTTCAGCGGAAACGATGCTTTCACGGATCTTTGTGCAGACTTCGTGAAGTTCTACGGAATCTTCCACGTCGTCCAGGCCCTGCAGCAGTTCATGAATCTTTTTGTTCTGGCCGGTAGCTTCCATGAAATAACGGTATGCATGCGCGGTGGTCGCATAGCCGTAAGGAACGGGAACGCCGGTAGAAGTGGTCAGTTCGCCCAGGGAAGAAGACTTCCCGCCTACCAGGTTTACGTCCTTTCTGTGAAGTTCATCAAACCATAAAACATAAGCATTCTCTCTTGCGTCCATCATAGCCCTCCTTAAGGTATGAAGATGAAAATAAAGAAATAAATTCTTGTACACTTTTTCGCTTCAGCAAATTTATAGTATACCTTTATGCATAAAAAGTCAAGGAAACAGAGCCACAAGAGTGTGTACTTTTATGGAAATAAATATATCCTTTTACCCTCATTTCCGATTCCAAACAGGAAATACTGGATAATTCAGGTGATATAAAAATACTCTCTTAAAGGAAGCAGGGAAATTTTATATAGCCTTTCCTCCGCCCTTAGATAAAAAAGCGCAATAAAAAAAGCCCCGGTAAAGGGGCTGAAAAATCAGATGGGGTTCCTGTTGCTCACAAGGATCCTCTTAACTTCCAGTATGGTACGGACGGCAGCTTCCACATCTTCTTCCGATATTTCATCCATCTCGCGGCAGAGCCAGCCCTGGAAACGGGTGACATACCTGTCATAGCAGGCTTCGCCGGTTTCCGTCAGTTCCAGAAGATATACCCTTTTATCTTCCCGGCTCCTGGTTTTGACAAGGAATTTCATGATGCACAGTTCATTCACCAGTTTGGTAATGGAGGGAAGGGTCCCGCCCATTTCTTCGGCTACGTCGCTGACCCGGACAGCTCCATTTTTTCCATGCAGATGATGCACGGCATCAATGACCCGGATATGCCTCGGTTTCATATGCTTCGGCAGCGGCGGAAGAAGTTCGCAGATTCTCTTTGCTTCCTGGCAGGACAGCAGAAATTCACGAATCAGTTTATTATCCATTTTATTTCCCCAATCTTTTACACCATGAAAAGTCACACACCGTTAAGATAATAACACATATTTTAATTTCTTGCAAAGAACTTTCACGGTACGTAAAAAAACCGGGACTCTCAAAAATCCCGGTTATCTTTTAATTACTGTATTTTCCATATACATAGAAAAGACGGTCTGCCATGAAGAGGATAGGTTCATAGCCTTCCAGAATATCCGCCCAGTAGGAAGGCATGAACTTTTCACCAAACCGGACACCTTCGATTGCTCCGGTGACGAAAGCCGTGCTGTTGCTCTTTCCCCCGTGATTGGCCGAAGCGATGAGCGCATCGGCAGGATCATCCACGGCAAGGCATGCATAAATGGCAATGGCCAGAGCCTCATGGGCCTCGCAGCCGCTGCCCAGAGAATGAATGCTGTCGATATGATCCCAGGTACCGGACTTGCCGGCAGGATGGTTGTTGGCCTGGGCTTTTGCGGCAGAGAGAAGCGTCAGGATGGGATCGGTCTTGTGGTATTTCCCCAGAAGTTCTTCCGCCCGTTCCAGCGCTTTCGGCAGAGTATAGCCCTCTGCCAGGCAGGCAATCAGGGCACCCAGGGCCCCTGCGGAATAATAGGCGATGGGATTGGAATGGGAAAGGGCTGCCGCTTTCACAGACATTTCGAAAGCCAGCTTGCTGTCCCCGGCATAAAGCAGTCCCAGCGGAACCGTCCGGGAAAGGGCACCGGCCCCTTTGCTGTCATTGACTTTCACTTTCGTCGATCCGCGCACATCCCTGGCAAAAGCAGAAAGAAGGCCCGGCTCCGGATTCCGGCGCGCATGCATGAACTTCTCGCGAAGCAGGCAGAATTCCCTTTCATGAGGCTGCCGGCGCATCCAGGTCTTCTGCCCCCGTTTCGGTTCCTCTCCGGTCTGGCTGTAATACCAGCGCATAAAGCCGCGGTAAAGCCCGTCGATCATATCCAGCTTTTTGGCATCAGCCCACAGGATACCATCGACAGCCGCCAGAACCATCTGGGTATTGTCCGTTACCGGCGCTTTCCGTCCATTTCTGGCGTCCCGCACCAGAGTCCTCAGGCCAAAAGGCCCGAACCGGTGCCGGATGCGGTTGACGGAGAAAGTCTGCAGCGGATATCCCAATGCGTCGCCGCAGGCACCTCCGAGCAGTGCTCCACGAAACTTTCCCAAGTCCGCCATGTTTTCCTCCTGTCAGCTCTCCCTTTAACCGATGATCCTTTTTCCGGTCCATTGGAAAATAAAAGTTTCTGCAGTGAAGAAATATACAGAAACTTGCCGGACCATCGGGGTTCCCCTGTTATAAACACTTTCCCTTATGGTTATATTATAGCATATTTTGAAAAAATCATGAAAATTTTACTTCCACAAACTTGAAAAAATGTTGTATACTAATTGGTTTAACAGTCACTTTTCACTTTTGTAAACATTTCTTTCTTTTTTGTACGCCGTCTTCCGGAAAACTCCAGGGCTGACGCCCGAAAAGTGCTTTTTCCCAATCAAAAAGCCCGGCGAGCCGGGCCTGCTGTCAGTACAGGAGAAGGAGATACCCAAAAGCCAGTATTTCCAGCGCCAGGAATAAAGGCACGAGGATCCTGAATTTCCAGTGCTTCGTCTTATGACGAAAGACGCGCATGCCAAGAAAAGCGCCTGCTGCGCCGCCGGCCAGGGCAGCAAGAAGAAGCGTCATTTCCGAAATCCGCCATTTCCCGTGAATGGCTTTCCACTTATCCAGTCCGTACAGGGCAAAGGTAATGATGTTGATGAGCCCTGCATATATAAGAATATAATCCAAAAGAAAACCCCCGCTCTCAAGTCAACTATGGCTCCTGACTGCCAATAACTATTCACTCCCCAGGCTGAACCAGGTGATCTCCCTGCCCTTCTTATCGCGGCTGCAGAACCAGGCATCCCCTTTCAGCTTTTTCAGCAACTTTTCATCGGCCGTCTCTCCGTTGACCGCCGGCGGATAGATTCCTTCCTCCGGAGACAGTCTGCGGATGGAAGAATGCCCTTCTTCATCGGTATACAGGAAATAGAGGTCCGAATGGACGCCGCTCTCCTGCTTTTTACTCCGTTTGGGAATAATCAGGGGATAATCCATGCCTGCCAGTTCCTCCCATTCCCGGAAACCATCCCTGTCCTTTGAAAAAATAAGGAGCATGGGCCGTCCGGAGCGGTCGATCTCATCGCCCCTCACCAGCACCAGCGCTTCTTTCTCTCCCCCGTCAAGGTCCGCCTCATTGAAGGCATAGGAAAGAGATGAAATGTCCATGTCCGCCCCTTCAAAGTAAGCAAGAATGGCTGCCCGGAGCAGCAAAGACTCCTCCGCTTCCGATGCATGGCGGTGAATCTTTCCGGGAATGATCGTTTCCGGATCCGCCGGAGGAGGAGGCACGGGGAGATCCTCAAAGGCCCCATCCTTCCAGATGGAAATGGTGGAAATATCACTCGCCATGGCGGATAGAGGCAGCATCATGAGAAGAACTGCCAAAAGCCAACGTTTACATTTCATCATAACCACCTCTTTCCTTATTATACATTGTCAGAAAAGAAAATAGCCATCCGGAAATCGGAAAGCCCGTTTTCAATATTTCCTTCCCATTCTCATCATTTACCCTGTATAAAATTTTTCCATAACACTTCGATCAAGAAACCGTAAAAATTGAAAATCCCTGTTTTACGGACGTTTTCACGCTTTTTTGCCGGCTTACGGTACCGAACGTTTCATTAGAATTACAAATTGGCCCTTCAGGGGTATTCCCTTTTTCCGGAATTTGTTGTATGATATCTCACGTCACAAGATATTGTGTCTATAATCTCAAAAGCGACCAATATTTGGTATAATCAGACTATATTACATCAATGCCGATTTCATGGAGAAAATCGGCTTATTTACTGCAGGAGAGTGTGGAAAATGGAAAATTCGGAAGAAATTCATGTAAAAACGAACGTTATAAAGCGCAACGGCCAGGAAGTCACCTTTGATATTTCCAAAATCGTAAACGCAATCACCAAGGCCAATAAAGAAGTGGAACCGGTTCACCAGATGAACGTATACCAGATCCGTGCCGTAGCCGATACCATTGCCAAAAGGATTGCCAACTATCCCCATGCGGTAAATGTGGAAGATATCCAGGATATGGTCGAACGGGGCATCATGGAAATGCGCGGCTATGAAGTAGCCCAGAAATATGTCCGCTACCGTTACAAGAGAGAAATCTCCCGCAAGAGCAATACCACCGATGACGGCATTCTTTCCCTCATCGATCTCTCCAATGAAGAAGTAAAGCAGGAAAATTCCAACAAGAATCCTGTCATCAATTCCACCCAGCGTGACTACATGGCCGGCGAAGTATCCAAAGACCTCACCCGCCGCCTGCTGCTGCCGGAAGATATCGTAAAAGCCCATGACGAAGGGATCATCCACTTCCATGATGCCGACTATTTCGCACAGCGTGAACACAACTGCGACCTTATCAATCTGGAAGATATGCTGCAGAATGGTACTGTCATCAGCCAGACCATGATTGAAAAGCCCCATTCCTTCTTCACCGCCTGCAACGTGACCACCCAGATCGTGGCCCAGGTTGCCTCCAACCAGTATGGCGGTCAGTCCTTCACCCTGGCACACCTGGCTCCTTTCGTTGACATTTCCCGCAAAAAGATTACAAAAGAAGTCATTGCGGAAAGAGAAGAAACCGGCGAAGCGCTGGATGAAAAAATCATCAACAAAATCGTGGAACGCCGCCTGAAGGAAGAAATCAAATCCGGCATCCAGACCATCCAGTACCAGCTCATCACCCTCATGACCTGCAACGGACAGGCGCCATTCGTCACCATGTTCATGTACCTGGACGAAGTACCGGAAGGACAGACCCGTCAGGATCTGGCCATGATCATCGAAGAAGTGCTCCGCCAGCGCATGCAGGGCGTAAAGAATGAAAAAGGCGTATGGATCACCCCGGCCTTCCCGAAACTCATCTACGTCCTTGATGAAGACAATATTCACGAAGACTCCCCCTACTACTACCTCACCAAGCTGTCTGCCGAATGCACCGCCAAGCGCATGGTGCCGGACTATATTTCCGCCAAGATTATGAAGGAATACAAGAACGGCGATATTTATCCCTGCATGGGCTGCCGCTCCTTCCTCACCCCGGATATCGAAGGTCTCGGTGAAGGCGGAAAGCACAAGTACTACGGCCGTTTCAACCAGGGCGTAGTCACCATCAACCTGGTAGACGTGGCCTGCTCCTCCGGCGGAGACATGGATAAATTCTGGAAGATTTTCGAAGAAAGACTGGAACTCTGCCACAGAGCCCTCCGCTGCCGTCATGAAAGACTCCTGGGCACCGTTTCCGACGTAGCCCCGATTCTCTGGCAGTACGGAGCTCTGGCACGCCTCAAGAAAGGGGAAACCATCGACAAGCTTCTCTTCAACAATTACTCCACCATTTCCCTGGGCTATGCAGGCCTCTACGAAATGTGCGTACGCATGCTGGGCGTTTCCCACACCACTGACGAAGGCAGAAAGTTCGGACTTGCCGTCATGCAGAAGCTGAACGATAAATGCGCTGAATGGAGAAAAGCGGAAAATATTTCCTACTCCGTATACGGCACTCCTATGGAATCCACCACTTACAAATTTGCCAAATGCCTCCAGAAACGGTGGGGCATCATCCCGGGCGTTACCGACAAGAACTACATCACCAACAGCTACCATGTCCATGTAGCTGAAAAAATCGATGCTTTCCATAAACTGAAATTCGAATCCGAATTCCAGAGACTCTCCCCGGGCGGCGCCATCTCCTACATCGAAGTGCCGAATATGCAGACCAATATCCCAGCCGTCCTGACCGTGATGAAATACATCTATGAAAATATCATGTACGCAGAACTCAATACAAAGAGCGATTACTGCATGGTCTGCGGCTACGATGGAGAAATCAAGATCGTGGAAGATGACAATGGCAAACTGGTCTGGGAATGCCCGAACTGCGGCAACCGCGACCAGCACAAGATGAGCGTGGCCAGAAGAACCTGCGGCTACATCGGCACCCAGTTCTGGAACCAGGGAAGAACCCAGGAAATCAAGGACAGAGTGCTTCATCTGTAAGATCTGGAAATAGAAATACAAAAAGAGCTGTGTCTGGGCACAGCTCTTTTTTCGTGTGGAAAATCGTTATTCGTTGTTCGTTACTCATTATCTGTGATGCACTATTCGCTATCGGCCGTCAGCCGTTATGGATTCATGTGCAGGAAGCTCAGAAAAGAGTCCCATCCTCCGCGATTTCCACGTTTTTATTCTTTTTCAGATAATTTTCCATTTCACTGACCAGGAGTTTTCTCGTAGGATACGCGGCCAACCATTCTTTTGCCAGCTTCCGGGCCAGCGCTTTTCCGCCTTTGTACTGCTGCAGCCTGTAAAGACCGGAAATAAGAACCGAATAGGCATACCGGCTGCGGGAATCGACCGCATAGGCGTCCAGATATTTTTCATATCGCTGAAGGATTTCACGATCATATTTCCCGGAGAGAAATGGACCATAGGTATGAATGAAGTCCATGTCATTGTCCTTCATGATTTCCCGGTACAGTTCCTCTTGCAAGCCTTCCTCTGCCAGGATTTCGCAGCGCGTTTTCCTGTCTTTCACATGGGCAATGAGCTCATGCCGGGAGGATTCCCATTTCTCCTTCGGGCAGAGATTTTTGATTTCCCTGAATTCTTCGAGGCTGTTATAGGAACTATGGAGGAAAAGGAAGACCCGGTTTTCCAGTTCCTTTTCCCTGTTTCCTGTCTCATGGTAAACTTTCACCAGTTCCCTGGCGATGCTTTCCAGGTCATAGTCCCTGGCGGCTCTCCCCTTGTCCTCTTCCAGAAGGGGAATCAGGCCCGCCCAGTCCTTCCCCAGTTCCAGTTTCCACTTGTAGTGGTCCCTGACTTCTTTATAGGAAATATGGGCTCTCTCATAGTCCACAATTTCCTTTGGCGCCATGGAAAGCCGCTCCATGAGGAGAATCCTGTCCATCATCATGGCGCCAAGAGACCCATAGGAAGAGCCGGCCGGAGGCTTTCCCCCGTTTTGAATGCCGATATCGATTTCCCGGTCCAGCTTTTTCAGGGCTTCCCTGTTTTCTTCTTCCGACCAGAGTTCTTCTTCTATAAAGTTTGAAATCAGATCCTGCAGGTATTCATCGATGGAATCCTTCTTTGCGATTTTCAGGAGCCGTTCCCTGATGGCCTTTTTCTCCATATCAGAGCAGGCACCTACGATTTCTTTCCAGATATCCATGCACCGGTCATAGGAGCCTTCCATGTCGGAGTCCACATATTCTTCCGCGTCACTCAACGCAAAGAAGACGTAGAGTGAGAGCTCGAAGGCATCCAGGTAATGGCCCTCACTCACAAGAGTCTCCACCCGCTCATCCAGAAAGTGATCGATATCCGCGAAAAAAACGTCGGCTTCCATATAATCGACATATTCATCGCCAAATTCATCGAAAATATCATCGGCCTCCTTTTTCAGCTTCTTCATCAGGGCATCAGAAATTTTTGGGGAAAAACGGACGAGGAAATCGTTGGCCAGCTCCTCATGATTCCTGATGACCTCAAGGGCCCAGGCATTCAGCTTTTCCCTGGGCATTTCCTTTACGATTTCTTCCAGTTCATCCGTGCTCCCGGCACCATTCTTCCTTTCCTCCGCCTTGAAGAGGACGGCCGCCATGTGTTTGCAATAATTTCCTTCCACCGCATAGGGGCAGGAGCAGCGCAGGGAATCGGGGAATCCATCTTTCAGCTCAATCGTCACCCAATAATCGTAATTCCCGCTCACCACGGCACTGATCCGATCATCCTGTACCTTTAAATCTTTTACCGCGCCATTGTCCGCATAATCTTCTCCCTTTTCCAGAATAGAATCGGGAAATAAATGGGTCCAGTTCTTTTTCGTCATAAAAATTCCTCCAGTTGAATGTTGAGAAGCCTTCTTCCGGGCCGCTGATTCATCCATTTCTCTGCCAGTTTCCCGGCCAGGTCCCGCCCGCCATTGAATTTCGTCAGCCGAGACAGCTCCCGAATCAGGGCCTCATAGGCCTTGCGGCCCCTGGCGTCTTCTGCCATTGTATCCAGAAGGGCGGCATAAGCGGAAAGAAACGCTTTTCCATCCACTTTTTCCAGCATGTATCCGTACCGGTTCAGTAAAGAGAGGTCCGGCTCCTTCATGACTTCCTGATAAAGTTCCTCTGTCATGCCCTCTTCTTCGAATATTTCCAGACGGATACCTCCGGCGGTTTTAGTGAGAAGTTTTTCCTTCACCGACGGCCAGTCAGCCGCCGGAGAGAGCTGCCGAATCCGTTTGTAATCGACGATGGTCCGCGACGGATCTTCCGCAAAAAGGGCCATGCGCTCTGCCATTTCCTCTTTGGCAAGGCCCGATGCATAGTACAGATCCGCCAGTTTCCTTCTATAGGAAAGGCGGGGGCTGCGGATTCCTCCATTTTTCTCCGCCTCTATCCCCTCTTTTAGAAGGGAAATCAGCTTTTCCGTATTTCCGCTTTCCTCGGCTTCCTTCATATAGGCTTCCCGGATCACCCGGAAATGGCGATGAGCATAACGCCATTTTTCTATTTCCTCATCGCTCGCCCCCAGGCGTTTCATGATTTCCATCCGTTTCGACACCCCGTCGGAGGTGGTTATCGTGGAAATATCCCGCACATAGGGACTTTCCGTCCGATGGGCATAAGCGTCAATCCGGTCATCCAGCACGAGAAGCTGCCGGCGGAGTTCTTCCTCCGTAGCCAGCTCATTCTGCAGGAAATCCTGCAGGTAATCTTCCATGTAATCCGCCACGGACCCGTCAAAGGCATGTTTCCTGAACCAGCTGTCGATCTTGTCATGGATTTCCTTCGGGCATTCTTTCACAATCCGCCGCCAGAGATTCATGCAGGTATTGGAAATCGCGGCCACTTCCCCGTCATCGTCAATGGTCGTTTTGCCCAGTTTGACGAAAATATAGCGGGAAAGCTCGAAAGCTTCCTCAAAATGACCGGCGTCTAAAAGACCCGTGACTTTCGTGTCGAGGAAATCACAGATTTCACTCTGGAAATCAAAAGCATCGTAATATTCAATCATGCCGCCCCTCTTATGACGATTGAAAATGCTGTTGATTTCCCGCTTCCACTCCCTGATTTCCTCTTTGGAAAGGCTCGGGGGCTTCCGTATATAGACCAGGTCTGCCAGATTATCATCCAGACGCACCATCTTCTTCATAAGGCTCGCCAGCTCCTCTTTGGAAAGACCGTCTATGATTTCATCGACCGTCTTCTTTGCGGGCATTTGAGGCACCGGGACACCCTTTTTCCCCGGCAAAGAAACCACTGGCGGAATAACGGGAGAACTATTTCCGGGAGATGGTAAAATCCCGCCCCCTTCCGGCAATGTGGAAGGAAGGGACTCTCCTTTTTCCTCATTTTCCAGCGCAAAAAGGACGGCTGCCATATGCTTGCAATTCTTCCCGTCCGACGCATAGGGACAGGTGCAGTCCATGGCCACAGGCATCCCGTTTCTGAGAGACATTTCCACCAGGTAATTCCCCGTTCCCATCACGATAGCCCGCAGGCGGTCTCCCTCCTTCATAAGCTTTTCCACAGCCCCTTCCAGGGCATACTTCTTTCCCCGCCCCAGAATGGTCTTCGAGAAAAGAACCTTCCAGTCCTTATTCAGCATGATTTCCTCCTTCATCGATAGGACTTTCTTTTTATCATAATACATCTGACAGCTCATTGTACAGAAATTAGAAATATATGGTACCTATTGTATTTAAGCAGTAATAAAGGTACAATATGTATTATCAGTGTAGCGCAAGTACACAAAATTCCGCACTGCCCTGACTGATAAAATAGAAATATACCCTTGGTGCCGGAGGCCCATGCGCGAAGCGCACTTCATAAAATTGGTTTGCGCAGCAAACCATATCCTTCATGAACCACGAAGTCTCGAACGTGACCGTGCAGTGACGTGCCGTGATGAGGCTAACCCACGAATACCGATAAAGAAGCACCCTGCTCTTTCACTTTCTTCCTCTATTCCCCCGCAGGGCCAGAAGCCCGTGCGCGAAGCGCACTTCATAAAATTGGTTTACGCAGCAAACCATATCCTTCCCGCACCCCGCACCCCGCATCCCGCACCCCGAAATCTCGAAAAAGACGCAAAAGGGGCGTGCCGCAGTGAGACTAACACCCGAATACCGCTATAGACTCAAACCAATTTTCCCGCTAAAGGAGCACACTGCTCTTTCACTCTCATCGCTTCTGCCTCTATTCCCCCGCGGGGCCAGAGGCCCGTGCGCGAAGCGCACTTCATAAAATTGGTTTGCGCAGCAAACCATATCCGCCCCGCACCCCGCATCCCGCACCCCGAAATCTCGAAAAAGACGCAAAAGGGGCGTGCCGCAGTGAGGCTAACCCCCGAATACCGATAAAGACTCATCCCATTTTTCTCGCTAAAGGAGCACAAAAAATCATGAACTACGCCAATATTAAAGAATACGATATTTCCAACGGCCCGGGCATCCGGCTTTCCCTCTTTGTTTCCGGCTGCACCCATCACTGCAAGGGCTGCTTCAATCCGGAAACCTGGGATTTCAGGTACGGCAAACCCTTCACAAAGGAAGTGGAAGACTACATCCTGAAAGAACTGGGCCAGGAATTCTATGAAGGCATGACGCTCCTGGGCGGGGAACCCATGGAACCGGTGAACCAGAAAGGGCTCCTCTCCCTCGTCACCCGCTTCAAGGAAATGTACCCGCAGAAAACCCTCTGGTGCTTCACGGGCTACCTTTACGACAGAGACCTTCTGGGCCACTTTGCCAAAGCCATGCCGGAAACCATGGAGCTTCTGAAACATATCGACGTCCTGGTAGACGGAGAATTCATGCTGGATAAAAAGGACGTGACCCTCCTCTTCAAAGGTTCCTCCAACCAGCGCACCATCGACGTGCAGAAGAGCCTGAAATCGGGCAAGGTCATCTCCTGGGATCCCGGCGATACAAGCATGAGCCCGAATTCGAAGATCTGATATTTTACGGAATATCTTTGTATTCTGCCCGCCTTTGGTGGGCCTTTTTCATTGAGGTTAATGGTTGCCGGTCCGCAAGCTATATCCCGAAAGGAAAACTATTTTCACTGAAATCGTGCATTGAGGTTAATGGTTAATGGCTAATGGCTGGCACCCGCCAGTTGTAAATTTTAAATTTCCCGTTTCGGAGAAAAGAATCCTGTTTGTTCTCAAGTGCATCTCTTCTCAGAGTACAATCCTTTCAAAAACGCGAAAAAAGGGCCTTCCCGGCGTCCCCCGCGCTTCAAGGATATAATTCCTATTCTTCTCATTCTAAATGCCAGAAATGGCAAATATTGTATTTCTTTGAAACATTGACGCAATATATTGGGCTATTCGGGGAATTTTCATAATGCCTGTGCAAAGTCCCCATATAAAATTCGTGCCCCGTCAGGGGCACACCTTCCCGAAATCCGCAATCCGATTACAACAGCTGACTCCAGCCAGCTATCTCTCCATTGACGCACTAAAAAACCGGCCTCTTACGAGGTCGGTTTTTTATTTCTAAATCTATAGAGAAGGATTATTCCTTGTCGTCGCCGAGAAGTTCTCCTTCATCCATCTGGGTTTCAGTGGGTTCGCCGAAGACTTTCTTTTCAGCATGCGGATGCATAACGGTCTTGTAACCTTCTACAGCCAGCTGGAGAGCCAGGATGATCAGGAGTGCTCCGATGATTGCCTGAGCGTAAGGACCCCAGTCGGCAGCGCCTTTCATGATCATTCCGGTCTGGTTCTTAACGATGATTGCCAGAGAAGAAATAGTAACAACCAGCATGAAAGACATCGGTACGAGGAACATCTTGTTGTTCTTGCCTGCGTTGCCGAGCCATGCTGCTACTGCAATGAGGCCGATAGCTGCGAGCAGCTGGTTAGCTGCGCCGAAGAGGCCCCAGATCTTGGCAAATCCGCCCATGCCGAGCATGATGCCGAGGATTACAGTGAGGATGGTTGCAAAGTAGGGGTTAACCATGAGTTTCTTGAAACCGCCCTTGATATCCTTCGGGGTCTGGCCAGGTTCGAGCCAGAATTCCTGGAACATGAAGCGCGCAAGTCTGGTTGCGGTATCAAGAGAGGTGAGGCAGAATGCGGAATAGGTCAGAACCAGCAGGGTGTACATGATATTTTCCATGCCGGAGAATCCCGGGATGGCTGCGATCATAGCTGCGATGCCGCCTGCGAAAATATCGGTTGCGCCTTTTACATGGCCTGTTTCTCTAGCGTAGGCGATAGCGCAGAGGGTGATGATAGCGAGTACGCATTCCAGAAGCATGCCGCCGTAAGCAATCGGTCTTGCATCCTTTTCTTTATCCAGCTGTTTGGAAGTGGTGCCGGAGGATACGAGAGAATGGAAACCGGAAATAGCGCCGCAAGCTACGGTGGTGAACAGGATCGGGAACAGGTACTGGGTGCCTGCCTTGTTGGTTACAACGAAATTGGTGAATGCCGGGAAGAGATCCGGGTTGATGTCAGGATGAGCGCCTACAATGCCGATGATAGCAACGATGAGCATTGCATAGAGTAAGAAAGAAGACAGGTAATCGCGTGGCTGCAGGAGAATCCAGACAGGAGTTACGGATGCTATGGTAATGTAGAGACCAACCAGCCACATCCAGGTGGTGGTGGTGAAATAGAACGGATGGAAATTCATGCCGACAGCCATGCAGATGACGATGGCAGCTACACCGCAGAGAGTGGATACTGCGAAAGATGCATGACGGCGATAAACGGTAAAACCAAAAATAATTGCAATAACAATGAAGAGGATGGATACCATGGCAACGGATGCCGGGGTAGCACTCTTTGCTTCGTTGAGTACGCCGTTTTCAAAGGTAGCGCCGAAAGTGGAAGCTACGATAGCTGCAAATGCTGCAACGACAAGAATCAGGGTGAGGTAGGAGAAAATAATGAAGAGCTGTTTTGCCTTCTTGGACATGTTGGCTTCAATGATTTCACCGATGGACTGGCCATTGTGACGAACAGACGCAAAAAGAGCGCCGAAATCATGAACGCCGCCGAAGAAGATACCACCTACCAGTACCCAGAGGGTAACCGGGAGCCAGCCAAACATAGCTGCGGCAATCGGTCCGGTGATTGGGCCTGCGCCGGCGATGGAGGAGAAGTGATGGCCCATGAGGACCGGAGCTTTTGCCGGTACATAGTCGACACCATCTTCCATGGTGTGAGCCGGAGTCGGGATGTCGCCTTCGCCTACACCCCACTGCTTAACGAGCCAGCGGCCGTAGAAAATATAGCCGCACAGCAGGATGACTAAACAAACTGCCAATAAAACTAAAGTATTCATTTTATCCCCCTTTCCAGGGAAACCAGTAGATTTGGCCGCCATTGGCCATTATGAAATTGTACCACGCGCCGCCCGATTCCCATCATCCTATGCTGCCTGGGCGGTCTCTGATTAAGCTAACAATTCATAATTCTCAAAAACTTTTTTCAGACCTTTTTCCATGCACTTGCCGGCGGAATTGAAATCAAAACGGCCGGTCGAGAGGTCCAGTGCCCCCACATGGTATTCCATCCATCCGTGGAAGGAAAAGCGGAAGGTCTTATAATACTTGCATTTCTTCAATGCTTTTCTCGCATCTTCATCCATGGATCCACAGACGAATATGGGAGAAATGTAGGTATACATGTGACCCGGTCCTATATGGGCCAGCTCCATACCCGTGTTCAGGGCATAATCCCTGAGTTCTTCGAACAGCGGCAGCGTCAGACGCGGCACATTGAATATGAACAGGAATTCCTCCTGCGCCGTAGCCCACAGCTTAGCCGAGTGGAAAAAGAAATATTTCTCCAACTGTTCATAGTACTCACATACTGCGGAGAGCTGGGCATCTCCGGTGAAATGAGGAGTTTCCAAACGGGCCGCTTCCGCAAGTCCCTTGTTTTCCTCCGGCATTCCGCCATCGAAACGGGTGATATTGTAATACCGGCGATAACCGGATATCAGCCTTTCCACCGCTCTCTTTCTGTTCTCCATAAGCCCCTCCTTTCTACGCATAATAAAATGTAATAAATAAAAAACTTGATTAGATGATGTTGGTACAACTATACTCTTTAATTTTCCCATTAGCCAATAAAACTTATCTATAGCAAGTTTAAAATATTGTTATAGCAATGGTTTCTAGTAGCTACTTATAAACTATTTTCCTTTAATATTGACACCTTTATGAATATAGTATACCACTTAAGTAAATGCATGAAAAGAAAATAATGGCAAAATAAACGGATACCGCTCCGGCTCTCCCTCTTCTGACGGGATCCTCGGGGCCATTCTTTATTTCATTCTTTATCCCACCCTTTATTTAGTTCTTTATTTATATACTATATATATGAAATCCCCTGCCTCATGCGAGGCCTTGACGCTTCCCCGGGAAGGTCCGGCGCAGGAAATGGAAAGTCTGCTGCTTTCCTGCGCATCAATCCATCCACGTGAAAACCTGCCGGTGGGGAAACCGGCAGGTTAGGGAGAGAGGGTAATTATTATTCAGAAAAATCAGATACAATCTCTAAGTAAGCTTCACCTCCTGATGGTAAAGATTCCTTTCCCACCGTCTCAAGGGGATTTAAAACCGGTGAGGGAATGATCTCTGTCATAAGTTGACTTCCGGTCAACTTATGTGTTTATTATACCATCTTTTCCCAAAAGCGCAAGTACTTTTTATGACTTTCAGTCATTTAACGATTATAAAATTTCTTTATGCCCACCCGGACCTTCATTCATAAAGCTTATGCTGCATAAATTCCGGTCCTGTTCGTTTTAAAAATTGATTGGAAAATACGAAAAATTTTCTATTTTAACTACAATATCATTAACTTAACAGCTGCTAAAGTGCTTCCAAATCGAAATTTCTCTATTGCGTTTAAAGGAAATAGGGCCTTATTCACCCTGTTCGGAGTAAATTTTAGTAGTTTTGACCGGCT
>Ga0256406_1004248_pt1 | contig 16722 bp, 28 predicted proteins | sample RumenRJG_03DNA_FD_185986 | JGI IMG/M metagenome (GOLD analysis project Ga0256406, IMG submission 185986) | Bovine rumen microbial communities from Lethbridge, Alberta, Canada - RJG_03 | ecosystem: Host-associated > Mammals > Digestive system > Stomach > Rumen | place: Canada: Alberta | collected... | reverse complement strand
AGCTTTCAGACAGCCAGGAAAATCGGCAGAGACTGGTTGATCGATGAAGACGAATCGTATCCGGATCATCGAAAAAAGAAAGAAAACAAGTAAAACGGCGGGGCGCAATGCCCCGCTTTTATTTGACCTTGTGAATCGTCACCGGCGCATCGTTGCCGTCATCGGCATTGACGAAGATCGGCGGAATCCACTTCACCACCAGATACACATTTATCATCAAACAAGGACGGCGATCACCGTCCCTGTTTTTAGCAATTTTTTTAGCAAACTATATGCCAATATGGGTATTTATAGACTTTGCTGATTACAAAGCCCCAGTAAATACGCTACTATGCACACATATGCTATTTCGCAACAAGACAGACGAGGGCATAGTATATGACTGCTTAATGCCGTAAAAATGCGGGTTTTAGAAAAATTTTAATAGCAATTTTAGCAATAATTTTAGCAAACTTTGAACATTGAAACATTGTCCACAGCTTTAGCATCATTGACCTTAAGTGTTTTCGTAATATGCATATAGATATTTCTGGTAATCTGGGGGCTGCTGTGACCAAGCCTGCGGCTGATCGTGTCGAACGGTACACCTGCTGCCGCCAACAATGATGTATGCGTATGCCTTGTTATGTGTGGCGTCACGCCTTCCCGTCCGAGAATGTCTTTGCCTGACTTTTTCAAATAATATTTATAGGCGTAATACGATAATCTCTCCCCATCTGGCCCCGTCATAAAATACGGGGTAGAACCGTACCCGTAAATCATCCGCTCTTTGAGCATTTCTATTTTGATTTCCTTGATGCACCGCGCCAGCTCAGGCTGGATGTGTACGTCTCGAGTAGAACCGTCCGTCTTCGTCGGCCCAATAGCATGCGTGATTGAGTTAAATGTTTTAGTCACATGGATATTCCGCGCGTCGATATCGGATGTATCCAGGGCGATAGCTTCGCCGATCCGCAGACCGGAAAGGACAAGGAATTCAGTCAGCAGTGCCCATCGCTTACAGGTCATACCGGTGATCAACTTTTCGACCTCGCCGGCTTCAAGGTATTTATCCTTAATTTTCTCACGCTCCGATGGTTCCGGATACTTGTCGATCTTGTCGATCACATCCCTGGTCTCTATCAGATCACGCTTGTACGCCCAGCGGAGGAAAGCTTTCAGCCGACGTAAAAGCTCATTTTTCCCGGTGTTGTTACGTCCGGATTCATCCAGGCGTTGCAGCACGTATCCCGCTGTCAACTGATCCACATACACGTCATCAAGGGTTTTCAACAGCGTCTTCATGGAGTACATGTTCCGGATCATGGTCTGCTCCCTGAGGTCGCCATGGTCTACGTCCTGCTGCATGGATTCCTCGTATTTCCGGATCAGGTCGGACAGCTTCAGCTTTTTCAGCGATGCCGGCTTCTTCCGCAGCAGCTTCGCCTCAAGCTTCTGCCTGGCGGCCTTCCTCCCTGCCGGGGTGTCCTTCTGGATGGTGCAGGACACAATCCTTGATTTCCCCGTCAGCGGGTCGGTGACCCGTTCCTGCATGATCTTGTAGCCATTTCTTTCAGCTATCCACATATTCCACCTCCTGTGATATAATGAAAAAGGTCAGAGGTTGCCCGTATAATGCGTCGGGGTACAATGACCATCGCCGTCTGGTGTTGCAGCACCGGGCGGCTTTTATAATGCAGTTTCTACGCGATATTATTCCTGATTTCTGCACTTTTCATGCAAAAATGGGAAAAATAAACGGCAATCGCGGTTTATAATCCATCGTCTTCGGTTTCTTTTGGCTGTAGAGATATAGATTGGTAGTATATAGCGTTGCTAATCTCAAAATTATCGCCAACACACCCAAGTGTAATAACCGAATCTTCGCCTTTCCATCTACGAATAAATTTAACGTGTCCCGCACCTACTGCCATTCCATATTTGGATGGCTTATCTTTATAAAGATCATTCTTCCAATCATCGTCCGTTTCATCAGGTTCACCGTATTTCTTCGTAAGGGCTTCCTGAAGATCAAGAAAATCTTGATAATAATTGAGCAGATCGGTATGCTCTTCTGACAAAATGTACATGCCAGAATATAATCCGTCGTCACCGAAGCATAGAACTGCTGCGGATGATTTGCCTGCGACAGTCGCATCGGTAATGGTTAATTTCCCCTCGTTTTTCTCATATGTGAAATCAGGATGATCTTTAACAAATTCCGAGTTTTCTACTTCCTCAAGAGATGATCCCCATGGGATCCCTCTGAAAGTGTATTCTTTCCCTTCTGTCTCTGCCGTAGCCTCGGTCTGCGGAGCTTCCGCAGCAGGCGTGATCACCGGCACCGCCAGCGCGATCGCCAGAATCATTGTTGCGATTGCATGTTTTTTCATAGTGTTTTCCTCCTATAACTTCTTCCGTACTTCTGTACATTTTCCGACGATCCTGATCGGAAGAGTTTGCACCTCATCAGCCGAGAAGTACCGCGGCGGATAATCCGGGTTGTCAGATACAAGGGCGATGCCGTCATCATATTTTTTGAAACGTTTACAAAGAGCTTCATTGTCGGAGTTAATTATTGCTATTACAATATCGCCAGATTCTACAGCTAGATTCCGGTCAGCTATCACAACCGAACCATTGGGGATGGTAGGAGTCATGCTGTTTCCGTCAATTACAACTCCGATTATGCCGTTTGAATCTCCGCTGTAATCGATGTAATAGAGGATGTCATCAGTTGCCAAATGCTCACGTCCGGCTCCGGCAGCTGAATAAACAGGAATTCGGTTAGCACCAAGCGGATTCTGAATAATGCGAGATGGATTTTTCCATCCCATAAGTTCTGCGGGCGATGTATCAAGAGCGTCTGCTAACTTTGCAATTTTATCACGGCGCATATTTGCGATCATTCCATTTTCCCATTTACGAACGGTACTCTTTCCAACACCAACTTTATTTCCGAGTTCTTCCAATGTCATGCCTTTTTGCTCTCTTAACGATTTTATCTTTTCTCCGGTCGTCATATTTGTTATCCCCCTATGAACATAATATAGAATAAAAGTGTCATAAATGCAACACTGACAATGATAAATTTATTAAAAAGTGTATTATGAGCTACTTTTGCACTTGACAACACATCTGTTGAGTGATACCTTAAAAGTGTCCTATATGACACGAGAGAAAGGAGGGAATTGTAAGTGGATAAATACTTGCTTGAATACGAAATTAAATCGAAAGGCCTTTCCATCAAGGAATATTGCGATTACATTGGAATCGACAAGACTACCTATTATCGCAAAGTCAATGGAAAATCTGAATTTACTCAATCTGAGATTCAGAAATCCATTGATTTACTTGATCTTGGAGACCCGACGCCCATTTTTTTTGTAAAAAAAGTGTCATAAAAGACACTAACAGGAGGACACAGGATGGAGAACAGAAGATGGGTCAGGGTTAGGGACATCCCGAAAGAATATTCGGTGTCCCGAAGTTACGCAACGAAGCTGCTGTCTGACATGCGCAAAGATGATCAGACAACAGACCGGGATTTTATTCTTGACGGCAGCATCCGGCTGGTGCGCGTTGAAGCGCTGGAGGACTTCTGGCGCAGGCGCGGAGCGGGAGAAGCATAAACATTCACACACAGGAGGGAAACACAAATGAATGCGGCAGAACTTAATAAGAGAAGGACAAGGGGCGAGAGACTGAGGAAGGACGCGCTTGTGATGCATGTCCGGCTGACCTTCATGAACGAGCTTTTGGGGACAGCTTCCGGGAATGAGGATATCCACGGAACTTATGTCGCCGGGAAGATCAAGAAGAAACAGAAAGCCAGCCAGAAATACATCAGGGAAGGCCTGACCGATGAACAGCGTGATGAACTTGTCCATCAGGAGCTTGAGGACATCAAGAACCTGAATGCCGACGAGGAGATCACGAAGGGGAAGACGTTCTTCCCGCGGAACGACAACGGCGATCCGATCCTGTTCGACTACCAGATCAGGGGGTTTTTCAAATCCGCCTGCGGAGCCTGCCGGCAGATTCCGGAGAGCGAGACAACCGCAAAGAAGTTCACGGCCTATAAGGGCAAGATAGACACGCTGATTCAGGTCTACAGCGACGTTCGGAAGAGCAAGGACGCGATCACAAACGGCACTGTTGAAGATAAGACAGTCCGCGAGATCGTAATCCACACGAACAAGCCGATCGGTGACTGTCAGCGGCCGCTGCGGGCATCGACTCCGCAGGGTGACCGCGTGGCAATCAGCGATTCGGAATCCATCGCGCCGGGCGCATGGGTGGAGTTCGACATCGTGAGTCTGCTTGGTGAGGGAAGCCGGGGAATGATCGAGGAATGGCTGGATTATGGCTACGACAACGGTATCGGCGGTTGGCGGAACAGCCGAAAGGGATCCTTCATATGGGACTATGTGGATCCGGAAGAGTAATGGCAACGATATGGAAGAGAAAAGCATTGAATGGCTACGGCATGTCGAAGCGTTAAGTTGCAAAAGCAAGGCAATGTACTGTTTGGGCGACGCACAGCGATCATAGGCATCGCAGAAGAACAGTGCTGCATTGCGGTCCATAAGAAAAGAGTGGAAATGCGCAGGCAAGGTAGTGTTTAGGATTGCAAGGAGAAGGAAAAGCAGAGAAAGGTTTTGCAAAGGCAACACGCCGCATCGCTCGGCGAAGCGATAGCAAAGTGCTGACAGGCTACGTAGCTGGTAAAGCGAAGAGAGGCGCTGAAACGCACAAGCAATGCATTATGTGGATTCGCAAGGGCCAAGGTAGCAAAGATGAGCGATGGCTAGGCAACGACTGGAAAAGAAAAGTCTAGGCGATGATTTGCGCCGTATTGCGCTGCAATAGCTTGGTGTCTCTGGGTATTGCTTTGGCATGGAGAGGAGAAGAAGAGAAGTAGGCAATGAATTGCCGTAGCGATGCTGTGCCTGGACTGGCCATAGATAAGCTGTGAAGAGCGACGATCAGCTAAAGAAAAGTTTAGCAGCGCATTGGTCGCAGGGGCAAAGCATTGCGGAGCGATGAGAGGGCGCGGGAAATGTGTCGAGTGGCAGTGATAAAAATCAAAAATGGCGATGTCATCCGCAAGGAACACATGAGCTATGCAGCCGCACGAAGGCATTGCCTGAGCAGTAACTGGCGGGATGGCGAATGCCAGCTCGCGATTCAAATCACAGGAGGGGAAAGAAATGAGAAGAAAGGTAATCATTAAGGCTTTGTCTGCCGGTATAGCGGCGGGATTCCTGGCACTGGCAAGGCCTGAAAGCCAGCCAGGGATGGGAGTTACAGCACTCATTGCGATCGCGTTTTACATCCTGAATTGCCGGGCGCTGTCGTCACTGATCCGCGAAAAGCACTACTACACGACGACAATCGGCGACCGGTACGGCCTGACCAGATGGGCAGATACGAAAGTAGGCGCGTGAAAAGGAGGGACACAGGATGGACACGCTGATAGAGCTGGTAAAGATGTATGCGGTCGAGCTGAGGCGGAATGAAAGGATCTGCGCACGGATCAACGAATTGCAGCGTTTTCTCGACGAAGAGGAAAGGGAGCATTTCAACATGATGGATATGATCACTCCGGAAGGAGTTCAGATTGCGACCTGTTCGACAGTAAATATTGATGATGTCAGGAAGTGCTTGTCGATTCACCGAAGCGCTGAGAATACAACACTGCTTACGGAGATCAATAACAGGAGGAGAAAGAATGAATCTGTATGAGATCGACCAGAAGATGATGGAGGCATTCGCTGCAGCAGTTGATCCTGAGACGGGCGAGATCATCGACGAGGAGATGAAGTATACATTCGACAAGTTGGCGCTCGATCGGGACCGGAAGATCGAAAACATCTGCCTTTTCATCAAAAACCTCCGGGCAGAAGCGGCAGCGCTGAAGGCAGAAAAGGAGGCATTCGCAGCGAGGGAGAAGGCATCGGAGAACAAGACGGAAAGCCTGCTTCGATACCTGAAAGGTTACCTCAACGGCGAAGCATTCAAGACAACGCGGGCTGCCGTGTCATGGAGAAGAACAAAGTCGGTGAGGATCGACGACCTGAGCATGATCCCGGCTGACTACGTGACACAGCCTGATCCGGTCCCGAACAAGATGGCGATCCGTAGGGCAATTGCAGCCGGGGAAACGATCCCCGGTGCGGAGCTGGTGGAAAACCAGTCAATGACAGTGAGGTAACGAAGGATGGGAAGAATGTTCAGGCTGCTGAGGGCGGACGAGATAGAGTGCCGCGTCTCACGAATCACAGAGAAAGGATTGTTCCTGCTGTTATACAAGGATGCCCGCGTTGACCAGAACATCCTCGATGAGACGGTCGGGCATGACCGCTGGCAGAGGAAGCACGAATTGATAAATGGCAACCTGTTCTGCAGTGTCGGAATCTGGTTTGACCGTGACACCTTCAGCGGATGGGTATGGAAGCAGGATGTAGGGACTGAGAGCAATACCGAAAAGGAAAAAGGACAGGCAAGTGACGCATTCAAGAGGGCCTGTTTCAACTGGGGCATCGGGCGGGAGCTTTACACCGCCCCGAGGATCTGGATCAGTGCGGGAAACTATTCACCGAAGCAGAACAACGGAAAGCTAACGACATACGACCATTTCATCGTTTCGGAAATCAGCTATACAGATGACCGGATATCATCACTGGTTATCGTCAATGAGGACACAGGAAAGACCGTTTACAAGTGGTCACGGGAGAAAAAGACGAACCCGGACGACAAGATCACAGAGAAACAGGTGATCGTCCTCCGGAAGATGTGTCTGCAGCACCGGATGCCAGAAGAAACGATATACGGCCATTACGGCCACAATTCGATGGAAGAGATGACCGTCGGCGACTGGACGGACTTCGGGAAGGTTGGGCAGGCCGTGATCGAGAAATGGGACAAGGAGCACGCGGATGAAAACGACGGGCAGGCTGAAAGCCATTGATCTTCCCTTCCGGTCGAAGAAACCGATTGTGTCCTTCGAGCTGGACTGCCTGCCGGAGGACGCCGAGAAATATCAGGACATGGAGCTTGATCTGAAGATAGAGAAGCACCGGAACCACCGAAGCCTAGACGCAAACGCGATGCTCTGGGCCTGCCTGGGAGAACTGGCGCAGGCCCTCAGAACAGACAACTGGTCGATGTACCTGTTCGAGCTGGAACGGTACGGGAAATATACATATCTGCTTGTCAGGCCGGATGCCGTCGATGGTGTCCGGCAGCAGTGGAGGGAGACGAAGGTTGTCGGGGATACCGTTGTCGACGATCCGGAAACAGGGGAACCGCGGGAGATGGTGCAGATGATCTGCTTTTTCGGCAGCAGCACCTACAACACACAGGAATTCTCCAGGCTGCTGGATGGCGTTGTATCTGATATGCGTGACATCCACCTGACCCCACCACCAGACGAGGACATGAAGCAGCTGATCCGTGAGATGGAGAAGAGAGAGCATGATAAAGCAAGAAGACAGCAGGAAGCGCGGGAGAGCGGCCAGAAATAAGGGCGCAAATGCGGAGCGCGAGCTTGCATCCATCATCCGCGAACATGGTTACGAAGCGCACCGCGGGAAGGTGTTCTATCACGAATCGGATGTTGTAGGGCTTCCGGGGATCCACGTTGAATGTAAACGTGTCGAGCACCTGAATCTTGAGAAGGCTATGCAGCAGGCAGTAGCAGAAGCGGAGAAGCGGAAGGATGGAGCACCGGCAGTGTTCCACCGCAAAGACCGCGGGGAATGGCTTGTGACGCTAAGAATCGATGATTTTTTCACACTTTACCGAGGTGAGGCAAATGGCAAGAAGATCATTCGTAATGTATGAATCATGGGCGGATATGATGTCTGCTCTTCCTGATGCTCAAGCAATCCAACTGCTGCGTGCAATCTGTGCATATCAGAAGGGCGAGGAGTATGAGATCAAAGACCCTGTTCTGAAGGCCTATTTCGAATCAAACGTCCGCCCTGAGATGGATGAGAACAGCAGAAAATATGCGGCGAAGGTTGATGCAATGAATGCTGTCAATGAGAAACGTGTTGCAAATTCTAGAAACGTAACGACATCGCACGATAACGTTACGACATCGTGCGACAACGTAACGACATCGCACGATAACGGCAGTGTAGATGTAGATGTTAATGATGATGTTAATGATGATGAAGATGTAAATGATAATGAGCACCCTACGGGTGCAAAAGAAAAGAGAAGCGCGCAAGCGCGCCCCACGCGGCACAAGCACGGGCAGTATGGCCATGTTCTCCTCACCGATCAGCAGCTCAGCGATCTCAGAGCAAAACACGGAGAGGCGGAGACCGAAGCGGCGATCCGCGCTGTTGACGAATACTGTGAGCAGTCCGGGCGATCGTACAAGAACTATGCCCTGGCGATGGAGAAGTGGGGCTATCGCTCCGCGAATGAGCAGAGGGCAAGATCGGGAACAACAAGGCCGGTCGATGCGAACGACTATCTGCTGAGCATCATCAACGGGGAGGTGACACCAGGTGACAACGCAGGAGGCGGCTAAGCTGATCTATGTCATCAAGGCGACATATCCGGCACAGTTTTCGAGGATGTCGACAGCGGACCTCGAGAACATGGTTCAGGCCTGGTCAGGCGTGATGGAGAACTACACTTACTCGCAGGCATCGGCGGGGCTGAAGATTTATCTGGCATCCGACACGAAAGGGTTCCCACCATCACCGGGACAGGTGATCGACTGCATCGAGAAGGTAACGCATCCAGCGGCAGCCATGCTGACCGAGGATGAGGCGTGGTATCTGGTCGCCAGAGCTGCGGAGAATTCGACGTACCATGCGGCGGCAGAGTTCGAAAAGCTTCCGGAGGAAGTCCGGCGGATCGTGGTCTCTCCGGATCGGCTGCACGAGATGGCGCTGATGGATGTGGACGAATTTCAGACGGTCGAGCGGTCACACTTTGTGAGGTCGTACCGTGCGGCGAAGGAGCGGAGCCGGGAAGAAGCGAAGATCCCGGAGAGTATCAAGCAGCTGATCAGCGCGGCGACAGCACAGATCGAGGACAGGAGGAAGCAGATTGGGAATCATTCCGGGGGACAGAACGGACCGCTGTTACATTTGCGGTAACTGGGGAAGGAAACAAAAGGAGATGACAAATGGCTAAAGAAGAGTGGAGACCGATTGCCGGTTATGAGCACTTATATGAGGTCTCAAACAGAGGAAGAGTAAGGTCTATTGATAGATACATAAAAAGCTCAAGAGGATATACGAGGCTTTTAAAGGGTAGGACAATTACACCTACCGGGAACGGGAATGGATATAAATTAGTTGGGCTATCGGTTTGTGGCCACAGGAAAAACTTTTACGTGCATAGGCTTGTAGCAAAAGCGTTCGTTACAAATCCAGATAATAAGCCGGAGGTGAATCACAAAAATTACAAAAGAGATGATAACTTCGCAGAAAATCTCGAGTGGTGCACAGACAAAGAAAACACAAAGTATTCAGTAAGGAACATGAGACATCCAAGAAATGTAAAAACGGGGACGTTTGGCAAGGGGATAAGATTGAGAAATCATAAGTATGAAGTCGGAGTTTATCATTCAGGCAAACAATACTATCTTGGACGCTTTGAAAATTTAGCGGACGCAATTGCTGCCAGAAACCAGTGGTATGAAAAAATGGGTGTCGCCAAATGGTTAAATCAATAATTCCTGGGGACGACAAAGACACGTGTTTTATTTGTGGCCGTAAAGGCGTGACAGAATGTCACCATTTATGTCATGGCAGCAGGAGAGCGGCAGCTGACAGGTATGGTCTGACGGTGCATCTGTGCCACAGGTGCCACATGGTACTGCACGACACAGGAAGGTATGACCGGGAGTTGGAGAAACTGGCGCAAGAGAGTTTTGAAAAATGGATCAGCCACGAAGAGTGGATGAGAGTTTTCGGGAAGGATTACACAGGAGGAACAGAAAATGAGCACATGCAAATCATGCGGAGCAGAGATTGTATGGATCAGGATGAAATCAGGAAAAATGATGCCCTGCGATGCGCTAGGGGTGGCATACGATCCAGACGATAATGGCACACTTACGGTGATTACGCCAGACGGAGAGATCGTCAAGGGAAATCCATCACAAGACTTCAAACATTGCAAGTGGGGTTATTGCTCACATTTTGCTACTTGTCCGAATGCAGACCAGCATAGGAGGCTGTAGGAGAAGGGATAATGATTCAGATTGACATGGATATGCCTGATAACTGTCTTGAATGCAGATTCTACAATCGTCGCAAAGTAACAGGCGAGAAAGCTTTTTTGAAACAGTATAAAGACCTATTTGGCGTTGATTATTCCCCGATATGCACGGTAACAGATTATTGCCTAGGAAATTCGGACGACGACGTAAGAACCCGGCGAGGTTATGGGTGCCCGCTCCATGAAACACAGGACGTTGTCACGGAGGCAAAAAAGAAAATCGAGATATTAAACAAGGCGCTGAGAGAGTGTCAGGAGGGTTGAGATGAACAAGGTTGTGTTGATGGGCAGGCTGACGAGAGACGCAGACCTGAGGTATACGCAGGGTGAGAATGCAATGGCGGTCGCACGGTTCACCCTTGCCGTTGATCGGCGCGGGAAGAAGCAGGATACAGCGGATTTTATCAGCTGCGTCGCTTTTGGGAAATCAGCGGAAGCATTAGACAAGTATTGCCGAAAGGGCACGAAGATCTGTCTCGATGGGCACATCCAGACAGGATCGTACACGAACAAGGATGGAGCGAAGGTGTACACGACAGATGTGATCGTGGACAGCTGGGAATTCGCGGAGAGTAAGGCAGTCGCGGATCAGAACACAGGCGGAGACCATCCGGCAGCAGACGAAGGCGGATTTGTGGAAGTTAGCAAAGACGAGAAACTGCCGTGGGATTAACACAGGAGAAGTGGAGATGGAAGAGACGAAACCGGTACGCGAGATCCTCGAGGAGGTGCAGACGGAGATCTGCGACAACTACTGCAAGTATACGGACGGCTACAAGGATGCCGACGATGAAAAGTATGGCGATCTGGTGAATAAGTACTGCGTCAGCTGCCCGCTGAACAAGCTGTGAAGGGAGGAAAGGAGGATGTGGAGTGGCTGAAACAAATATAAAAAAAGATATCCAAATCTTATTTGAATCGTTATGCGTTACGCAACAGCCATGGAGAGTATTCTCGGATTTCATCAGAATGTCAGCGTGTTCCATTTCTAATTCGGTTGATTACAGCAAGAAGCATCACGAAGCAAGGGATAAGATGTTCAAAGGATGCCTTAGCACTTTCAATGGATCAATGGAAAAACCATCAGAGTTGTTCGGGCTTGTAACGATGGCACTCGAAGAGAATCCTGATCAGGATTTTCTTGGTGATATGTATATGACGCTTGGACTCGGAAGCCATATAAAAGGACAATTTTTTACTCCATATCATGTTGCCAAACTGTTATCTCAAATTGATGACATTCCAACAGGAAGCAGTTGGTTTTCGGTTGTTGACCCTGCCTGCGGCGCAGGAGCGACATTGATCGGAATGGCAAACAATCTCAAGGAAAAGGGAATCAATTACCAGAAAAGGACTTTGTTTGTCGGGCAAGACATTGATGATGTAACAGCTCTGATGTGCTACGTGCAGATGTCTCTGCTTGGAATGCCGGGATATGTAGTCATTGCAGACACGCTCAGCAATCCGATAGTTGGGGAGCCAATTCAACCTGTTGAGCAGGAGAGCCAGGATATCTGGTACACTCCGATGTTTTACGATCCGCTTTGGTTAATGCGAAGGGGTGCGAATATTGGAAGACGCAAGAAGCCAGCTTGAACAAGATTTGTTTTCTGCTATGCAAAACCTAGGAATAAACGCAGAGGATATCAAGGCAAGAATTTATATCGTATTGAATCGATATGAAATCATAAAGCGCAGTACGGAAATAGTTGTATATGAAGGAGATGCGATAGAAAAATACATCAGGCTGTTTCTGGTCAACAAACGAGTAGCAGGAAGAACAGAACGGACTCTTGGGATGTATAAAGCAAGCCTTAATGCGTTTTTTGATTTCATACAAAAGAATCCTGTTAAAATCACGGCTGATGACATCAAGTATTTTTTGGCTATCAAGGAAGAGCGTGACCATGCCAGTAAGGTGTATCTTCAGAATCTTCTAAGAGCAATATCAAGTTTTTATGCGTGGATGATGAAAGAAGAGTACATCAGCAAAAATCCGTTAAACAAGTGCGACCCGGTAAAAGTTCCGAAGATAAAGAAAAAGGCATTTTCGGAAATCGAAGTAGAGAAGATACGAATGGTATGTCAAAGCAAAACGGAGAAAATGATTATCGAGCTGTTGCTTTCAACAGGGTGCAGGGTGTCAGAAATTGCAGGGATAAAGCTGAGCGAGATTGATGGGGACAAAATCCTTGTTCACGGGAAAGGCCATAAAGACAGATATGTTTATTTATCAGCACCGGCACAGCTTGCCCTTACGGATTACCTAGGTCTCCGAAAAGATAGCAATCCTTATTTATTCCCAAAGAGCATATCAGGATCGGTTAAAGAGGAATGGAATAGCATAAAGAAAAGCAGAAAAACACTTAGCGATTGGGTTCAGTATCCGAATCTCGTTTCGCCTACACAGGAAAATGCTATTGATTGTGGGCTGATCGAATCGAAGGTTCGAAGAGTCGGGAAACGTGCAGGAGTCGTTGATTGCCATCCTCACAGATTCAGAAGAACTTGCGCAACGCTTGCGCTTAAAAGAGGGATGCCAGTCGAGTATGTATCAAAAATGCTTGGTCATGAAAATTTAAGTACAACGCAGATTTATCTGGATCTTGATGAAGATGAATTGAAGTATCAGCATCAAAAGTACGTGGGATAAATCAATGAAGATATACGTATATTGCGATGAAAATGACCATCCGATATGGCAAGCTACAAGCGTAAAAGAATTAGCAGGATTAATTGGGAAAACTTACAACACAACATGGCAAGGAATCTTCAGGCACAGGAACGGCTATTTTATGTATGAAGATGACGATAAAGATGCAGGTACTGAAGCCGGGAAATGAGGTGAGAGGATGGATTGGTGCGGAACGTGTAGATACGGAGAAGGGCAGCCAGAAGATGGAGAGATGTGCGACCAGTGCAGACTTTTCATGATCGCAACATACAGAGAGGAGACGGAGAAGTGCCATTCCTGACATTTATCCTTGGCTACGGTCTCGGAATGATCGTCACTTTGTGGATCGTGATTCGTAACAGCTAGAGGAGGTGATGCCGATGGACGTGATACGGGAAAGTCAGATGATAACTGCACGTCTCCTACAGCCGATTAACACACATAAAACGCGCGCGTGCGTTTGGAACAATCAAACAAGGAGGAAAGAGCATGAGAATCCAAAAGATAAGTCCATGTCCGATATGCGGAGAGACACCGGAAATTACATGGACGGCAGGAATGAGCAAATCGATTCGAAAACTGGTTGGGCTGCCTGACTACGTCAATCCTCCATGCTGGATTATTCGTTGCGATAACTGCCGTGTCGGAGTGCAGGCGCACGTTCCTTATGGGACATATGAGTGTCAGCAGAAAATGAAGCAAAAAGCGATTCGGGCATGGAACAAGGGAGTCAAGATGACGATTGAAGAGGTTATGGCAAAGAACAGCGTGAATCCGATCGAAGACAAGACACCGAGCTGGGAAACTTCGTAACAGCTAGAGGAGGTGATGCCAATGGACGTGATAACAACATTGCTGCAGATGGCCGGAGAAGAAAAGTCGGTCATCCGGAAGACCGCAATCATGGACGCAGTAAACGCTGTCGAGAAACAGCGCGAGTATCCGGGGAGACGGACATTCAAGTGCCCAGTGTGCGGCGCAGACATCCTGCTGACTGATGTATTCTGCCGGCACTGCGGCCAGCGGCTGCCGAGTAGCAAAGATATGTGGGGTGTACTATGACGGCCAAGCAGTTTCTGTATTCGGTTCGAGATGAACAGAAGGAGATCGAGGAGATCGGGGATCGCATCTATGAGCTGGAGATGTCGCTGCTTCCCGGCGCGATGCGCTACGACGTAGACCGGGTGCAGGTTTCACCAACGGATACAACCACGGACCGCATGGCGGAGATCGCAGAATACATGGGTGAGCTGAAGCGGAAACAGTCGGCGCTGACTGACAAGAGGCTGAAGGCGCAGCGACTGATCAATCATCTGACAGACAGCAGGGAACGTCAGGTGCTGGATATATATTTTCTCTCGGTAAAGAGACCAGGGATGAAGGATGTGGCGGTGATGCTGAACTACTCACAGCGGCAGGCTTATCGGTTTTATGTATCGGCGCTGGAACATCTGGAAAGATGGCAGTGAATGTCACTGGCAATCGTGATATGATGATAGCGTGAAAAGTGAGTCAGTAAGACTGATCACATTTCCCATCCTGTGTGAGCGGTAGGCGCAATGCCTGCCGCTTTGTATATACGGGGTGTCAAACTGAAAGGTAGTGGCAGCAGTGCTGCCTTTAGCGGAAGAGTGCAGGCCGCTATACAAATTCACCCGGCGGGGCAAGCACCCCGCCATGCTCTGGGTATACCACCCGGAGCTTTTTTAATGGGCAAGGGAGAAATCCCGGAAGCCGATACATACTTTATACTCCTGGAGAGCGGCGGGACCATACACCCGCCGTTTTCGTTTATAGAAAATATGCAGATCATAACAAAGACGCTCAGAGAGATTCATCCATACGAGCATAACCCGAGAAAGAATGACCAGGCGGTTGATGCGGTCGCGGAGAGCATTTCCGCTTTTGGATTCAAGGTCCCGATCATCATAGACAAGAACGGGACTATAGTTGCCGGACATACGCGGTATAAGGCAGCCCGGAAGCTGAAGCTGAAGGAAGTACCATGTATCATCGCGGATGATCTCACGGAAGAGCAGATCAATGCCTTCAGGCTGGCAGACAATAAGGTCGCGGAGAAAGCTACATGGAATCCCGGCATGCTGTCGGACGAGCTCAAAAAGATCTGCAGAATCGATATGACGGAGTTCGGGTTCGACTTCAAGACGGACTTTAACTTCCAGCCGGAGCCGGAGAAGGAAGAAACCGGATATTACGGAGACGAGAGGGAGAGGACAAACAACGCTTACAATCTGGATGACTACGACGAAAACAGAGTAAGCGGATGGTATCAGATGCCGATCATTAAACCATGTGATTATGTGCCAGATAATCTGATCGGGTTTAATTATGTGCTGTCGACAAGCCGGAGAGATGCAGGCGTGCATTTCTTCATTGACGACTACCAGTTTGAAAGAATATGGTCCGATCCGCAGAGCTATATAGAAAAGCTTACAGAGTTTCCGTGTGTTCTTACACCTGACTTCAGCCTTTATATGGATATGCCGCGGGCAATGAAGATCTGGAACATTTACAGATCACGCCTTGTCGGCCAGATGATGCAGGACGCGGGATGCAAAGTGATCCCTACACTTTCCTGGGCGGAGCCTGAATCATTCCGCTTTTGCTTTGATGGTATTGTTCCGGGTGGAACAGTTGCGGTTAGCACAGTTGGGGTGATGCGGGACAAAGACGCACAGCAAATATGGACAGCCGGAATGGATGAAGCTATCAAACGCCTGACGCCAAAGACAGTTGTATGTTACGGATCAAAAATTGATTATGATTTCGGGCATACCAAAGTGAAATATATCGCTGCACGGGAAGGCTGGAAGTAATGGGAGGAAGAGGGGCAGGATCTCACAGGAAGTGGCGCGCAGATAACAGACATCTTGGCGCACTTTTTTCATGAGGAGGTATATCTATGGGTGGGAGAGGTTCCGCGTCATCCGGTATAGCAAAATCTAACCGGACAAGAAATGAAATATTTTATAGTGCTGAAAACAGCCAGCTAAAAGGTTTGAGAAATCAGGCAAGAGAGCGAGAGGGAAAGTTCGCTGCAATGGCAGAAGCCAGAGCTACTAATGCGCAGACCTTCAGCGGAAAAGAATTCAAGGATTATTCGATTGCCGGAAATACAATCATATATGGCACAATAGGCGGTAAGGCAGTATTCTATGCAGATAAAAGTAACAGCCCTGCCATAATGAAACTTATGTCCGAGAGAGAGGCCAGAGGGAAGAAGTTCATCGAAGACATGAAAAAGGATATGGCGATCACAGCCAGCAAGCAAGGCGGGCGTACCTCAACATATGACAGATGGGAAAAAAGAAATCGCAGCAAGTTTGATGCCTGGTTCAATGGGAGTTAATCCGGATGGACTTTTCGTTTGATTTCTCATCGCTTGAGTTTGATTTCAGCGGGCAGAAGAAGCAGGAAGAGACAGACGAGGTCGGTGAGTTCCTGCGATCCGCGAAAGTGAACCGCGTCCCGGTCGAGTATGCCGGCCGCAAGATGTTTGCGGCAGTAAAGGAGATCGCGGATGAGCGGAAGTGACTGGGGAGGAAAGAGAAAAGGTGGTTCCGGAGGAAGCAACGGAGCTAAAGGAAGGCGCAGCGGATATGAATCCAGGTCAAAGCGAGGCACAACCCCGGTGGATAAGCAGGGATTTGTTGACTATTCAAAGATAAATTTTGAGCCGCTGCCATGGGATTAAGAAACGAGTGAGGGCAGATGAATGAAGCCAACTTAGAAGCTCACAAGTTCACACGAAGCGGGAACGAAGCGCGAGAAAGCGGGAAAAAGGGAGGCGTCGC
>Ga0256406_1004247_pt1 | contig 16722 bp, 21 predicted proteins | sample RumenRJG_03DNA_FD_185986 | JGI IMG/M metagenome (GOLD analysis project Ga0256406, IMG submission 185986) | Bovine rumen microbial communities from Lethbridge, Alberta, Canada - RJG_03 | ecosystem: Host-associated > Mammals > Digestive system > Stomach > Rumen | place: Canada: Alberta | collected... | reverse complement strand
AAGATGAAAGCCTTCAGGTCATGCCTGAAGGGGATAAGGGATATACCCTTCTTTTTCTATAGATGTATTACCGTCTTTGGTTAGGCAGCGGCATCCGCCCGCCACGGACAATCCCCCTTGGGCCCCACATTCTCCTCTGTCACCAAAGGGGTGTTCTCAAGAGCCACCGACACATCAACCAGTCCGTTGTCGATGCCACGCGAGGAATTGATTGTCACCTCTAAGGTCTTCGGCCGGTGAGGGATTTTGCTATCGTATAGGATGGACATGGAAAAGAACAATTATTTTATTCACCTCGCTCTCTAAAATCATAAGAGGAGGAAAAGCATGGAGAAGTTAAATGTTGAAAGGATCATTTAGTTCCGTTATCTCCTATTTACAATAACATCACTGCCAAACGCTCGATGTGCCATTTCTACGATGTAGGAGAAATTACTTGTACCTTTCGGTTGATTGGAGCCAACCGTTATCGAAACCAACCGAAGTCCGAGATCCTTCAGGTCTGGTCCCGTAAACTCAAAGTCATGATAACATACGATTCGATCGCTATATAAAGCAAAATCTACATCACCGTCAAATTCCTTAACTAACCTCCATTCATGCTCCTTTGAGAACCTTTTATCTTTTACGAAGCGACGCGTATCATCAATAGCGCTGAAGTGAACTCTTATACCCTCACTCTTCAGAGTTTGGATTGCATCTCGATATTGCCCCAACTTAGATCTGTTTTGGTCTATGTATTGAACCTGGCGGAGCATATTGTCACCTCTCATTTGGAATTCCAAGCATACTCCTTTGCCATTGCCTGCATAGTTCTCCCACATGTAGTCATCATCGTCTGATTCGGTGAAAGAAGATATCAAAACTTCTTTCTGTGTGAGCATACCCTGGAAGCGCTTCATCTCATCTTCATACTCATCACACATGAAATCACCGAGATAGAAAGACTCTGTCGTGTCACTTTGGGAGGCGATAGAATGCATACGGAAAGACTTATTCTTCATCGTTTCGAAGAATGCTGACAACGACATATATTTGTAGAAGAATGTCGGTGCAGATTTTTGATGCCACTTGAGTTCATGGAACGGTGTGTCTATGATATACCATTTATTGTAAGTATCCATTTTAATATGCTTCCCATCAACACCTAAAACTTCCTCTATCTTATGAACCTCATCTTCTCTCCTTATTGGTAGTAAATTCTGTAAACTCGGTACAATATTGGTTCTTTTCCCATCCTTGAAATACTCAAGCTGATCATCAATATCAATAGTCTTCATCTCGCCAGGATTAAGCAACAATGCACTCTCATTGTAAGCTACCAGAGTAAATGCAGCTGAAGCAACCTTCTCCTTTGACAAGCTACTGAACCTGCGATGAATGTTGACATAGAAGAGAACTTTATCTTCATATCGTATAGCAAGTTTCCCGATATACGGATCTTTATCCGAGTCCGGAACACCCTCTACAGCAAACTTCTCCCGATTAGTCTCAATATGTGACAGCCATTCATTAAAAGCTTCCACATAGTTGGCTAAGTTGTATAAGCCATCAAAGCGCAGATGAAGTAAAGACTGCATAGGTAGAAAATGTAATCGAAAGATTTCTTATGGTACAATCTATTAAGGAGCATTCGCGGAGGAAGAGCAGGCATAAACATGTGTTATATCTTTATCTCTATCTTCTCGGGGAGTGCTTTGACAAGGTTTATAGGTGGCAAGACGACTTTTGATAGTTCGCTATTAGCCAATTCACATCTCGCATGAATCTCACCGCGTGCCGCACCAACATTGATAGTTGCAAGATATTGCGATAAAAATGGTTCTAATATGAACTTGCCATCTTTTTGCATACCGTTGAAAGCAGTATCTTCAATAGAAAAAATACAAGACAGCGTTAATCTAAGGACTTCTCCTTCACGTAGAGAATAGGTGTATGTAATTATAGACCGGACAAGTTTATTCTCATAGTTTAAGCCGAAAGAAAAACTCGTGCTGATGTTTATTCCCCCTTCTTCAAGTTTTACTCTGGGTTTCACCCAGAAATCATCAACTGACAAGCCGACTATTCGAAATGGAATTTCCTTCATAATTGAGAGTTGAATTTAGTTAGGCAGCAATAGCGTAGTTTAAATTATGATCCCCGGTAAACCCTTCTTCTCTGGTCTCTCCTTTACCACCAATGGAAGAGGATTCAGCCCAAGATCCACTGAAGGCCAAAGACTGGATGGCCTGGTAATAATAATCTTTTGCAACTTCTTTAACTTGATTACGGCTAATGGCCGCATAGTCATTGAAATTAACAGGGTCCTCAGATGACACAAATACTACCCAATCACCATTCTCTGCCATACGTTGGCAAAAGTTGAACAAGTCTTCTTGTAATCTCTCATCTCCCATCTTGGGTGCATCGCCGATTTTGACAATGTATGATTCAGAGATAGAATTATAACCATACGATATGCTTTTGTCTGGCATATCATATTTCTCGTACAAATGCTGTACGAAGTTCTCTATATCATAATTTTTTTCCATGGTTCAAAAACTTTTTTTGATCAAATTAATAGTATACAGTGCATTGTCGTATATAGCGTCGGTTTGACGCTTTGTAAAATCGGTTTGCTGATAATCAGCCTCCACTCGAACTTCCTTCAACTTTCGAAAATTACTATCTATTATTGCGGCATTGGTCGCTTGATTCTGTCCTTTCAACTCATTAGCAAATTTATTAATCCAGTATTCGTGCGATCCTAACAGTCTCCTTCCTGTGAATTTTTTTTTGTACTGGTCATATTCTCTTTTCCTCTTTTCTTCATCGTATGAGAATTTTGTATCAAGATAAAATAGAATAAGCTGGAAGCAACTATAGTATGCACAATGTACACTACTCAAGCATGTTTCCTCCTTCCCAGTTAGAAGAAGGGCTGATTCCAAGTTAATCTGCGATTTCACTTCTAAAGTAGTCATCTTATTATTTCCTTTTCAAAGTTTAGGCCATGCTCTCTACGTCCGCGCCCTAATTATTATTGGCTTCGCCAAGAATCAAACAATTTTATACAGATCTTTCAACATCTATTGATAGATTTGAAACGATTTGGAGGATTTTGCGCGGAGCGCTTACCCTATCACCTTTGCCATCCGCGCTGCCACGGCATCCCAGGAGTATTCGTGGAGGTAGTGGGGACGGAGAGAGGAGACGCGATGGTGATAGGAGGGGTCGTGGAGGAGGGTAAACATGAGGGTGGCAAGCTCGTGAGGTATCATACAGTGTAAGGATCTGCCAGTTCCTTTATGTAGTCGTTCAACTGGTTATCTTCCACTCTATCCGATGGTACTCTACTGACATAAGATGCATAGTGCATTAGAAGTTGTTCTATAAACGGAGACTTTAACTTACCGATACATTTAATCTCGTCGTCGGGTAAAATGGATTTCACTTGCTGAAAATCAGCCACTACCAATCCTAAATCGATAACGGGATTTGTATCGAAGAAATAATATCGAATAATGTTTTGGTTGTATATTATTTTTTTGAAATAGTCTTCGATGCTTTTAGTCTGCTTCTTTGACAATACATGTGGATCGGCAACATTTTGTATTAAGCCCCTAAATTCCTTTGTAGCTTGAAGAACTTCTTTCGCAGGTTCCAATGCTAAAACATTTATGAAACTACATTTGTCATGTTCAAAGTCACAAGCGTTAGTTATTATAATGCTAAGGGGATTGCTATCTCCCATTCCCCAGTCAACTCCATCAATTATGCATCCTTGGGTTAACTCTTTTGGGGGATCATCAAGCCATACCATACACTAAGAATCTATTTCTATAATATCACCTATGCTTTTATTTGCATATGCCCTTTGAAAACTTCTTGATGAAGAAATTTTTTTATATCTTTCTTTATAAGACATCTTAGGCTCTGAAACATTGTTAACAACCAAACCTGATGTATCAACAAACGAAACCGATTCTCCTATAGTATTAAATTCCCCAGCATTTGGGATGAAATTAGAGCTAAGGCTACTCAACTGTGGACTTCCAACCTTGACATTAGAAGAATAGGCAACAGTGGGGGCGCTTGCAGTCATGAGATTAACTGCAAGGATACTTACTAAAGTATTGAAAGAATGTATATTGTTACTCATCTTCTAAAATGTTTTTATTCAGAACTTCATCCAAGCACTCCTGAGACTTCTGGATTATGCTTTGCAACTCTTCCTTCTGCGGAAGCCCATCCATTGGTATCTGGTGGTGATGATTGCAAGAAACGAAAATGCCGTCTTCAACACCTGCTCTTGGTTCAATTTCAAAATTCAATGCTTCTCTTTCATTGACACCCAAAGTAAATTTTAGATGATTCAAGGCATGAAACTCATTTGGAGTTTTTATGTCAGCGCGTACGAAATGCTGCCACATCCATAAATCAGCTCGCTTTCCAAGCTTCAAATACTCCAACTCATAATTTATACCAAAGGCGGAAAATTTTTTAATGGGCAATTTGTCCGGATTCTTAGATATATAAGAACTAAATGCATTCACATATTCTTCCAAATCGGTATCGTTGCTTGCCTTAAAAATTATCTTAGCAGGGTTGATCAATACCAAAGGGTATGGCCTATTCGCTAATGAGATAGCATATCCCTCAGGGGTCAATCCATTAGTCGTTTCATAGGGCCTACCAAATAAGTCTCTACAAAACTTATTGTCCAGTTGTGGAATAAATGGAATGGGACTCTCATATACTCCAACAAACGAAATGCTAATTCTGTTTGACTCCATAATATATAACTCTTATTTACGCAAAGTTACTAATATAACTTTTTATATTAACCTATCTACCACTTCATTTATTACAATTTATAAATTTAAAATATATTTTATAATTGCAAAATAATGACTACCCTATCACCTTTGCCATCCGCGCTGCCACGGCATCCCAGGAGTATTCGTGGAGGTAGTGGGGACGGAGGGAGGAGACGCGATGCTGATAAGCGGGGTCGCGGAGGAGGGTCAGCATGAGGGTGGCAAGCTCGTGGGGATCATCGTGGCGGAGGAGGAGACCGGTGTTGCCTTCATCGATGAAGTACGGCATCTCGTAACAGTCGCGGCCGATGCAGGGGAGACCAAAGGTGAGGGCCTCGACGAAGACGAGACCGTAGGCCTCGAAGTAACTCGGCATGCAGAAGATGTCACACATGTTGTAATACTTGGCTTCCTCATTGAAGGGTATCTGACCGAAGAAGTGATAACCGGCTACGGGATCCTCGACGGGGTTCTCTTGCGGGCCGATGACATACAGTTCGACGTTCTCTCCTTGTTCACGTAGTATCTTAAAAGCATCATAGGTGATATATCCACCCTTGCGCTTGAAGTCTTTGCCAACGAAGAGGATCTTGTTGTGCGTCTTCGGCTGTGGGCTAATTAGTTGAGTGTCAACGTTGTACCCCCCCTACAGCGTGTACGAGGTTTGCATCAACGCCTTGCTCTATGAGCCAATCACGCAGCCAGTGACCCATGGTGAAGAGGCCGGAGCAGTGGTTCTTGATATAATCATTCGATCTAATATAGTCGACAGGACTTGCCATCAAAATCGTATCTCAGCACCTTCGGCCGTTCATTTACCTTTCTTGCAGGGATACCTGCCACTACAGCATATGGTTCTACATCATGTGTTACCACACAACCTGCACAGCAAACAGCGCCTTCCCCAATATGAACGCCTGGTAAGACTATCGCATTGCTACCAATCCATGCCCGATCGTCTATCGTTACTTTAGCATTCAATTTAGTACACTTGAAATCCGGATCTCTGTGGTCATGCTGGAGAGTATAAATGCTTACGTTACTTGAGAGGTTGACGTTTCTACCAAAAATTAATCCTCCACGGGCATCGAGGAGTGCATTATCTCCAATTATAGTACCCCCCCCAACCACAAGGCGTTCGGGGGCTCGAACCTCTGTCTTAAAATGAAAGACCACGTTCTTCCCGATTGTTGCACCAAGGCAGCGATAAATCCACTTGCGGAAATGTAACGAGGGCACGACAGCAACTTGGAAAAGCATATAGCGCTCCCATCCACCTCGCATAAGCCTTTCCCAAAGAATATAAGGAGCAGACAGTAGGTACAAAACGATATTCCTATGCCCCGTCTCCTTTTTAATCTTTGCTCTAACCTTATTAGCAACCTGTAATGGAAAAATGACAGTTATCAAGATCCATTTGAGGTTCATAAGAATGAGAACTGCAACAATTACTAACAATACCGAATCCATGATTTTCTCGATAAAAATGCAGATGATTATTTTGTGTGTTTACACATTTTCCGCAGCGATATTCATGACCTTTTCAATAATCGGAGCCATGTCGTAGTACTTATACTCCGCAAGGCGACCGCCGAAGATAACATCCTGCTGTTGTGATGCTTCTGCACGATATTTATCAGCAAGCGAGTTGTTGGTAGTATCATTCACAGGATAGTATGGCTCCATGCCGAGCTTATACTCGGTAGAGTATTCTTCACTGACTACTGTCTTAGGATTGTCATAGACCCGCTGGCCAAACATCTCGAAATGCTTGTGCTCGATGACGCGGGTGTAGGGGACGTCATGGGATGTGTAGTTAACGACAGCATTGCCCTGATAATTAGGCTTGTTTTCAACACGAGTCTTGAAAGAAACGGTACGCCAGTTCAAGCGACCATATTTATAATCGAAGAACTCGTCAATCTGACCGGTATAAACAAGCTTATCGGCGTACTTATACCAGTCATGGTACTCGCTGTTGAAAAAGTCTACGCTCACTTTGGTCTCTACCCCTTCCAGCAGTCCCTCGACCAACTTGTTGTATCCACCGATAGGGATGCCCTGGTAGCTGTCATTGAAGTAGTTATTGTCAAAGACGAGACGGACAGGAAGGCGCTTGATAATGAATGCCGGGAGTTCTGTACACTTACGGCCCCATTGCTTCTCCGTGTATTCCTTAATCAACTTCTCGTATACGTCCTTACCAATGAGAGTCAAAGCCTGCTCCTCCAAGTTACGAGGTTCCGTTGCACCATCAGCTTTCATCTTTGCAACAGCTTCAGCCTTCTGCTCATCAATCTTCGCCTGTGCCTCTTCCGGAGTTCTAACGCCCCAAAGCTCAGCAAAGGTGTTCATGTTGAACGGCAGGTTATAGAGTTTGCCATGGAAGTTAGCAACAGGAGAGTTGGTATAGCGGTTGAAGGGCACGATCGAGTTGACGAAGTCCCATACCTTCTTGTTGGAGGTATGAAAGATATGTGCCCCGTACTTATGTACGTTGATACCTTCTATATTCTCGCAATAGACGTTGCCACCGAGCTGCGGTCGCTTGTCTATCACTAAGCAACGCTTCCCCTGTTTGCTAGCAAAGTAAGCGAATGTGGCACCGAAAAGGCCGGAGCCAACTATGAGATAATCGTATTTTGCCATTCCTATTAAATGAAGATGTTATCTATTTCACGATAGAAGTTCTCCTGTTCCCGCATGATGGACTCTCTCAGATACTTGAAATCATCTACACGCTCATTGTAGTTCGCAAAGATGTCATCAATGCACTTCTTAATCTCGGAGTAGTTAGCATGAGTCATATCGAACTTATACTTTCCATAAATGGGCACATCCTCGAAGTATCCCGAGGCACCGAATCGTCCTGTTACAATACAGCATTTATGGATGGCTGCTTCACGCGGAAGGCGATCTTTGCCTGGGAAAGGACCGAAGTCTATATACAATTTAGCTGTATCAAAGAGGTTGTTAAGCTGCTCTCTGTTAAAGCCTTTCAATGCAATGAATTTATATCCAGACATCGTAGCCATTAAATTCTCTGTATACTTGAGACCCTTGGATGGATTGTAAAGGATAATATTCTCTTTCTTCTTAGTTGTATCGACATTGTTGATGATCTCCGGATTTATATAATCTGTCAATTTTATTACTCTGTCGAAATGATGCTCATACAGGAACTGCTGAATATATGTTGCCTGATAGAAATGAAAGAGGCGATAATCCTCCTTTTTCAGTTTCGCAAGACTAAACCTGTTGACAAAACTCTTTTTGGGCTCAACATATTCATGCTTGATATACTTGCAGTATACGTTCCATAAAGGAGTGCCTTTTATGCAATTACCCCCAAGACGCTTAAATAAGCCAAGCTTATTAATTATGCCTTTTTCGAACCTGAACGTATCGTTAAAGTTATCGTTCCACATGATTGCATTATCGACAGACATCCACCAAACGCAAACCTGTGCGTTTTTATACCGCGGAACTACCATAAGATATGCTTCAGGAAGTACAACCACATTGCTAGAGACATCCTCTACTTCTGGTGCGACCACAATATTATATTTCTTATACTGCTCAGTCACCTGAAGATCATTCGTTACTATTTTGCCGTCTCTAATGTCAGCATATACAATATATGCCTCTCTATTCTTATTTCTGAGATAATCAACCAATTGGTGTGCAAGCTCTATTCCGCCTGTAGCAAATTTATAGGGAGCAAACACATACACTTTATCATACTGTAGAAGTGCCATATTGTCTTATTTTAAGCTATCTTGTAAATATTGTATGGACTGTTTTTTCAGTTCTTCCCTACGCCTGTTCACTGAGTCCCAATCAATTTCTTTATTTATCAGTTCAGACGTTACCTCTTCTTTCGTCATCACAAGCCTGTCTGACAAACCGAACATCTTTAATAAAGACTTCTGGCGTGTTGATGCTTCTGGAGAAACGACAAGAAACGGTACATTAAAGATGATACAGAAAACAGTGCCATGGAAAGAGTCAGTAATAACAAACTTAGAGTGGCTATAGCCATAAAGCCATTCTTCTACTGGATAGAATTGAGCCTTCGGTAATTCGGCCTTATCCTTTATCTCATGAAGGAACTTTTCTGTCATAAGATTGACTGGCTTCATACCAAGAATGTTACCAACCTTCTCAATAATTGCTGTTTCATCATGCTGAAAGAAGAACACATACTGCATCAAGTCAATGTTCTTGTTCACAGGAGTATATCCATCTATAAGTTGGAGATAGTCTTTCTTGTCAAGAAGCATGGTCGGATCGAGGACATGCCTTGCATCAACATTAAAGAGATCCTTACACAGCTTCACTCCGGACTCTTCTCTTACAGCCACCGCATCAAAACGCTGTATCAGCTGTCTACATACCTTTAATTGTTCGTCATTAAAGGGATTCGTATCAACTCCGAACGAAGCTGCATATGCGACTCTTTTCTTTTTAGACTCTGCTGGAAGAAAATCACAAAACATATGGTAGAGGTCCGGACTATAGAGAGGACGCCAAGTTTGATCACTACCTACGACAAAACCTTCAAAATGGTTCGATTCTTCATACTCAAACAAATCTTTTGTTGATTTAAAGGGCCTAGTGAAACGAATCCACTTTTCTATGAAAGGAGTGATCTTCTCTACGCGATACGGCAAATACTTAAATGTATTAATCGCCGGAATATCCTTACGGTGAAGAATATCGTGCCTGACGTGCCACCTTATTATAGATTTAATTTTTGCTTTAGGCGGAACGTAATTGTATAATTTGGTCCGCATGATATATGGCTCGTGACCCATCCGCTCCAATGTTGTTTGCAGTGCATAACCTTGCAATATTCCGCCATAATTATCATAGGGTACCAATGTGAGTATTCCTATTTTCATGCCTTCTTACTATTATAGACATCTTTTGTGAGCTTGATAAACTTCTTTGAGAGATATCTTTGTGAGGGTAAAGTATATGTGTTAGTTTTGAGTCTCAATAGGAGAATTGTCATTGCAAAACGCAACGAAGAGAATTTGTCAAGTTCTCCGTTCCCCTCAAGTCGAGGTAGAGCCTTATTTACAATCTTACGCATGACCTTGTGAACCAAATCTATTTTCAAAGGCTTCTCGATATATCCCAATGGAGTATTTTTAAGATATTCGTCTGCGGGTATATCAAGTTCTTTCTTGATATTTTCCAAATACTCCTGAATATTCTCCTTTTCGATAGGAGGAAATGGAGTATAGAGGTTCCTATTTATCTCTATCTCTGTGAACCATCCGATTTTTCTAAGATGAATGTTCGCTTCGTTTTCAAGAAAGTCTTTCGCTTTCTCATTATTGGCAATAACTAAGGAGAGCCCCTTCCGTCTTTCTTCTTCTGAGGGATTCGTAGTACCCCAGCTGTCGCCTATCGTGATATCTGCGGTACGCGGAAATTTGGCATAGGGACACATATGGCAGCTTGTACGCAGTTTTTTTTCCCCGAAGAAATAGTGATAAAACAAATCTTTTTCTCGGTTTTTTGTAACAATCTCGTTATTTTTTAACCTATATTCCATCTGTTGAGAATGATAGCCCCAGCCTTTGTCTTTGTTACGGAAAGAAACTATCGAATCCGCTTTATTGTATTCGATACTTTGCTCTAGGATCTTATACGTAGGAACACCGTGACAAACAACTTCTATTGTAAGTAGTTCCCCTTTTATTTTCTTCTTATACAGGAACGAATACAAGCCACCAACTTGGCATGGGGTACCGGAGAAAAGAACGTTTGTCCCTTCCTTCAAAGCTTTTAAAACATCTTGAAATATATCTGATGTGAATGATTGAACGTATTTTGTATTTTGGAGCTCTTTTAACTCCTCAATTGTACTTATAAGTTTGTGATATGCATGATGCCCATCAAAATCAACTCCAGCTATTTTCCATTTTCCTGTTGACAACAAGTCATAAGCGATCTGTCCGAAGATACCTCCGGAACTACTATCCTTACGAATGTTATCAACTAATGACCATCCTTCCCTAACCTCTATGTCTTTTAATTCGTTGGCACGAATTCTGTTAGGATGAAGTATTGGACATGTAATTTGGCACAATTTGCAATCAACGCATTTTTCTTGATTAACTACAGGAAAAAGGAAGCCGTTATTATCCAATTCCATTGTAATGGCTGAATGTGGACATACATCATTGCACGCCCCACAACCAGTACAAATATCATGACTACATATTATTTCCATTTCTCAATAGTCTTTTCTTAATGATATTATTTACTATGGCCCTTTCATTCATATTAAGTCCTAAAACGTAAATAGAGATACCAACAATGACTACACTAACCATACAAATTAGAATGGTAGTTATTATATTGATATCTAGGAAGTGGTAAAGTAAAATAGGAATCCAACAAGAAGTAATAACGACTTTCGCTATTGGTAAAAAAACACTTCTTGCGTATTCTATTATAGACATGCTTACCATCTTTTTCATGAAAACAAGTCTCGCTCCAAGAGATAGACATTCGAACAGCAATAGTATTGCAAAAACTAACTCCGGGATCTTAATAATGTGAAGTGCAACATAACTTACAGGCAAGGGCATCAAAGCTAATGTCGCAACTACTATTGTATAATTTCTTATCTTACCGGTTGCCCCGGCTGCCACAATGGAAGGATTAGACATTGCACTAATCATACAGGTAACTAGAATAATCCTTATAAAGTTTACTGTGTGAGCAGGAACTATACCTAACCAGAGAGTCAATATTTCTTTTGCACATACCATTACTGGCAGCGACAGAAAGAACAAAAGCAGGCAACCGTATTTTGAGCTTGCATACATAAGTGTATGCATCCTGTGTAACTCCTGATTAGCGTAGGTTTTGACTATCTGAGGGTTAAGTGCAACCTGGAAGTTACTTACGAATTGGTTTATTATGTTCTGTACTTGATAAGCCACGCCTCGAGCAGCATTGACAGCTGGACCAAAGAACATGTTCAAGACCATATTGATGCCTTGTCCATTGAATGCAAGGGCGACGTTTCCGGCAATGCTCCACCCAAAATAATTCCCCAACTCTTTAAACAAGGGTTTATCAAAGAAGAACTTCAGGTGAGACTCACTATAAGAGCGAACGCAGTAGGTTCGATATATTAGGAAGTCTACAATATTAACTACGAGGAACAATAATCCGTATGTAAACAACTTATCTATTGGAGTAATCTGAATCAGAAAAGCTATAGCAAGTTTTGCTAGGACGTCGAATATGGAAATATAAGCGTATATATTCATCTTCTCATGAGCAATAATCAAGCCTGTAAAAGGCGTGTTGATCATACTCATGAATGCACTTATGAAAGAGAACTGCAAAAGCCAGAATGCAACTGTCACACGCTCTGGTGGTATCTGCATCTTGTTATAGAAGAACCATACTCCTATCGTCTCACACAATATGACAACTAATGTCGCTATACCAATATGGACGAAGGCAACAGTAGAGAAAATCTCTCTTAGACGATTATTATCTCCTTTGCCAAGATAGAATGTGATATATCTTGAAGAGGTAGAAGCCATTGCTCCATTAAGGGAAGCAAATATGGTTACAATACCTCCTACGACGTTATATATACCATAGTCAACTACTCCAAGGACGTTCAACACAACCCTACTGGTGTATAAGCCAACCACCAGAGTCAAGAACATCCTAAAATACAGGAACAGTGTATTCTTGGCTAATCGTTTATTCTCTTTAGTGTTATCGGACATCTATTGTTTTTGTAAATGCAGTATTCACCATAATTTTCTTACGAACTTCTATTAGTAGTTAAGGTAAATTATGCTGAAAAAAATATATTAATAATATTACTCTATTTCGCTGATACAGAGTCTTTTGTAGAATAATCTAAATATGATTTAATTCTCTCTAAATCGAATTTAATATTAGTATTTTCGTTATTTATTTTTTGAATATCAGAACTATTATTGTTTATCCTTGATATGATTGACCAACCGATTAAGGTCAGCAAAATAGAAACAATGGCAAATATAATACCAATGATCCAATGTATATGATTGCGATTATCTGACTTTGCCTTTGTTATTTTCTCTTCTAATTCTTTTCGCAAATCATCTCCTCGGCCAATTAAATCCGATTTTACACTCTCTATTTTAGAAATAAGTTCTGTTTTAAGAGAGTCTCTGCGGCGTTCCTGCTCATCAATTCTTCGGTCTAATCTGAAATAATCTATTTGAGAAGTAGAAGTTGGTGTTTTAATTTGCCCTGTTGTAATACCGTCATCTAATCTTTCTTCTTTGTCTTGGCAGATTTGCGTACTTTTTAGCTTTTGCTTATCTGCTGGTAAATGATTTGAGAATTTGTTTAAGCTTTGACTACGCTTGTTAATGTTATATTCATCTTCACCTCTATTATTAGTTAGCCTCTTGCTACTTAGGCTTTTTCCTCTAACATTTTTATTATTCGGATAGGACATGCTCATCAAAATAAGGAAGACACTCGTTCATATAAAGTCTTTTCAACTGACAGTGCATAAAGATATACATCTTTAATTAATTTCTTATCATTAATAGCTTCTTTGCTATTAGTAATAAAATTATCAGCATCTATAGCAATACCTACATGCTTTTTACATTCAGAATTTGAGAATTCTTCGGCCAAAAAATTATCATTTTTGTTAATTGGTCCTATGCGATACATGCCTTTGTCATGTTGGAGTTGAAAACACAGATCCTTCGGTTCAAAATCGTCGAAGAAAAAATTATTAGGAAACGCCTTTATAAATTTATGTAAGATTTGATTGAAATCGTTCTCTTTAACAGTATATGTCCCTAAAGTTCTACAGCCTATTCGTAAGACGTCTATATTCCCTATAATACCCAAAACGATCTGGTATGCTTTATCAAAAAGAGAATAGAAGCTTTCTACAGAATCTATTTTTGATGAAATATAACTTATGCGATTGTGATAAACGGCAAATGTAGTTGTGCAACTGTCTTCATCACTTCCATTACCAGCAAGTATTCTAGACATATTCATACTGCCGTATTTATTCTTGAAATTATCTAACTTTAGTAGCGAGTCCAGCAATTGTCCTCTCTTATCAATAATAGAAAAATTAGATACGAATCTTATTTCTATTACTATCTTTCTATTACAGATGTATTTATTATCTATATTTGAACTTAACATATTATTGTTTTTTTTATATTATCTTGCCGAATTAAATTCTCAGACAGCATAGACAACTTACTGAATATAAGAAGCAAGCTATGACCTTTTTAATGTCAAATTCCCGAAAATTTTATTCAGTTCTTTCTGAGCATTATTCTGTTTCAATTGTTGCACTCTCTGTGATATTCGCTGATCCAAAATTATTTCAATTGAATTTAGGAGGACTTCAAAATATGATAGGCACTCTTGCTCCTGAAGTTCGTGTATTCCTTTGCTTAAGATAGAATACAACTGCCTTGCATTAGTTATCAGAAAATCTGGAAGATAATCTTTTATAGCCTTAATCTTCTTATCCATATGCAGATCAGAGAATTCATCTGAAGTTACAACTCCATCACTGATGGCCCTTTGACCTTCTTCTAACACTATCTCTTCAAATATGCGACGTAGATACACGTATGAACCTATACCTACACCATTTGAGGCGACAGTAATTGCGGTAAGCAGTTCTTTCATTTGTAAATCCGAAAGAACCTTTGAATATTTCTTAAGATCTTTCTTCTTAAAGTCTGCCAATGATGGATAAGAGCCTATCTTATAAATCCATTTTTCTTTCAAATTGAAACGGACTAAAATAGAAAGGATATCATGTTTTCTGCTACAGCGGAATGATAATAGTCTTACATTTCTATCGAGAGGTTCTAAACCTGTCCAGCCATATTGCTGAATTCTATTTATATCGATTCCGCAACTCATCATCTGATATGTCGTGTCAATTTTTGAAACAGGATTGTAGCCATCAATAGTACATTGATCAGTTTGTCCACTAATGTAGCTAAATAATTCTTCAAAGTCAGAGTCCTTTACTTTATAGTAGAGTGGTGTGCAAAATATGAATTCTTCTAATTTCATATGGTTGTATTAATTTCCGCGGATCAAAAAAAGCTAAAGCCTTCAGCGCCGCATTTTCGTTCATTTTCCGTTTATATATACTGATCGAGGGGTACGGTCCTCCACGTTGGAATGACCGTTAACACCCTCTTTCAGCATAAATATGCGGAGGAAAATCTCCGACAAAGCGATAGAGATGGTCCCAGCCATCTCTGATCGTATTTCGTTTTCGAGATTTAGCGTAATGCTATTGATTCTTACCATGGTCTGCTTGGCAGACAAGGACTTATCTATTGTGACTGCAGCGTGACAGGGATGCGTTGATTTCTTCATTGTCTCCGGATTCTTTATTCTATTACGACGTTATTGATTCCGTAGTCGGATGTACCAAATAGCAGAGAGTTTCCCGGTGAGAAACTGTTAGTTTTTAGCCTGGAAACTTTTAGTTTTTCAATAAAAAACTGTTAGTTTTTGGCCGAGAAACCCTTTACTAATGTTTAGTGTGTAATGTGTAGTGATTAATTAATGCGTTGCTTGTAGTGACAATTAATTAATGTGTAGTGTGTAATGTGTAGTGATTAATTAATGCGTTGCTTGCAGTGACAATTAATTAATGTGCAGTGACAATCAATTAATGTGTAGTGTGTAATTAAGAGCGGGGGTTAACCTTCTTAGTTATTGATGTAAGAAGCTTACCAAGTTCATCAGCATCGTCCCTAATGGAATCATATTGCTTATCGTTCAGATAATCGGTTCTATGAAGAAGTTCAAGCCAACACTGGGTTTCATTGCACTCTTTAGAACTGATAAATATCTTTGCGGTAAAATCAGCCTTACTGACTGCACATTGTGCCTCCGCTATGTTTGCTCCAATGCTTGTACCGGATCTGAGCAACTGCTTACTTAAGACATACTCTTTCTTTTTTTCGCACAGCCACTTATAGAGGTTGACAATGCGAATGGAGAAATTCATACTCTTTTCTTTCAGCAGGTCACCAGCGGAAGACATTGTATTAATGTGTAGTGTGTAATGGTTGATTAATGTGTAATGCGTAATGAGTAATGTGTAATTCTGTGGTGAGGGCAATTACACATTACTCACTACACATTACACACTAAAATTGGTATTCCTCATAGTAAGCATCATAGACAGGGGGCTCGGTCCAGCCGTGGGCACGGCAGATGGAGGCTACATTAGTTCTTTCCGCGAATATAACCTGGATTCAAGATCTCGATGTCAGTATCACCAATAATTATAGCATGGTACTTATCTTTGTAATCCAGGATTTCATTCTGAGACATTGCAAAGGACGTGAAAGGGACCTGATCCGTGTGTTCAGGCATGGAGACTATCCAATAATAGTGGTATTCTTTCTCCTCTATCAGTTGCTTGATATCCCGCAAATAGATGAAAGATTTCTCCAACTGACCGATTGCAGCATGAAAGTTGCGGATAATATTCTCTTTAGCTGCCTTGCAATATTTCAACTCTACTAAGGCAAACCAAGCCTTACCCTTGTCTTTTTGAGAAACGCAGAAGCATTCGCACTGCTTTACAGTTTTGCCGGCCTCGTCTTTCAAGAACGATGGATTTTCTTCAAAGTTTACGCAGTCAACTTTGACTTGGTTCTTATTATGAAAATGCAGAAAGGATATTTCATCTCGCTCTTTCGACGTAATAAGTACTCCTTTTACATCTTTAAATTCAGAATGAGTCTTAAGGTATTCTGTATAATCTCCGACGAAAAAGTCACTGTCGAAGCTATAAACTCCTTTGAAACCTTCTATCATAATCAATCGTCTAAGTACATGACCATGTTGTTGAAGTCACTCA
>Ga0256406_1004246_pt1 | contig 16725 bp, 18 predicted proteins | sample RumenRJG_03DNA_FD_185986 | JGI IMG/M metagenome (GOLD analysis project Ga0256406, IMG submission 185986) | Bovine rumen microbial communities from Lethbridge, Alberta, Canada - RJG_03 | ecosystem: Host-associated > Mammals > Digestive system > Stomach > Rumen | place: Canada: Alberta | collected... | reverse complement strand
TCATCGGCAGATAATTTTTGAGGGAAAGGCAGAATCCTGAGTGGAACGTCTTCGATGTGTCGTGGAGAGAATTACATATCAGAATGAGACAAATGGCTATACGGTCATCAAGTGTCGGGCGAAGAACTACCAGGATCTGGTGACCGTAGTTGGCGCCATGCCGGATGTCCATGTCGGTTCGGTCTTGTCTCTGACCGGCCAGTGGAAGGTGGACGCGAAGTATGGCCGCCAGTTTGCCATGGAGACATTCGAGGAAACGCTGCCGGCGACGGTGTATGGCATGGAGAAGTATCTCGGCAGCGGGCTGATCAAGGGAATCGGTCCCAAGTATGCCAAAAAGATCGTCGGGCAGTTCGGGGCAGACACGTTGAATATCATCGAGGACCAGCCGGACCGGCTGCTTGAAATCCCCGGCATCGGAAGAGCCCGTGTGGAGAGCATCAAGAGGAGCTGGCTGGAACAAATGGAGATCAAGAACATCATGGTCTTTCTGCAGAGCCATGATGTCAGCACCAGTCATGCGACGAAGATCTACAAGACATATGGCAACGACAGCATCAAGGTCGTGCAGGAAAACCCGTATCGTCTGGCGGATGATATCTGGGGAATCGGTTTCAAGACTGCGGATACCATCGCTGAGAAGATGGGCTTCGGGAAGGAGAAGTATGCCCGCCTGCGGAGCGGACTGTTCTATACGCTGAATAAGCTGTCTGAGGATGGTCACTGTTATGCGACCCGGAAGATGCTTCTGGAGAAGGGAGCAGAGCTTCTTGGCGTTGAGGATGGTCTGCTTGCCATGACGCTGGATGAAATGATTCGCACGAAGGATGTGATCACGGACAATATTCCCCAGGACAGCGTTCATACTCTTTCGGCTGCGCAGGAGCCGGACAACTCCGGATTGGATGAGAGCAGCGACCAGGTGGACTATTCGCTTTACGAGCAGTATCTCTCCGGGCTGGATGCATCTCGGAATCTTTCCGGGAATCCTTCTGGATCCGCAAGAGCTTCTTCATCCAGAGATACTTCCGTTGCTGGGAATGGCGCAAAGACTGATACTTTTGATCCGACAGATCCCATGTACAAGGCTGTCTACCTGCCACCATTTTATTTCTCGGAAACAGGTACCGCGAAGCGCCTGCCATCGATTCTTCATGCTCAGCCGAGCGTGCATGTAGATACAGGCAATCTGGCTCAGCGAATCACGTTCCGGACCGGGATGCAGTACGACGAGATCCAGATGCAGGCCATCCAGGAGGCTGTGACCAGCAAGGTCCTGGTCCTGACCGGCGGCCCGGGGACCGGAAAGACAACAACCACACTGGGTATCATCACAGCATTTGCGGACGCAGGCGCAAAGATCCTGCTTGCCGCTCCGACCGGCCGGGCTGCGAAGCGTCTTTCAGAGGCAACCGGCCGCGAGGCGAAGACCATTCACCGGCTTCTGGAATTCAAGCCGCCGGAAGGCTATCAGAAGAATGAGGAGAAGCCGCTCGAGGGAGATGTCCTGATCGTGGATGAATGTTCCATGATCGATATCATGCTCATGTACAATCTTCTGAAAGCGGTTCCGGATTCCATGACCCTGATTCTTGTCGGGGACATCGACCAGCTTCCTTCGGTCGGTGCCGGAAATGTTCTTCGTGACATTATTGAGTCGGGTTGTGTTCCGGTCGTCCGCCTGAAAAGAATCTTCCGGCAGGCCCAGAAGAGCCGGATCATCATGAATGCGCACCGAATCAATGAGGGACAGATGCCGGATCTGTCAAACGGCCGAACCAGTGATTTCTTTTTCATGGAGGAAGAAGACCCGGAGAAGGCAGTCTCCACGATTACAAAGCTGGTGAAGGAAAACCTGTCCCGCTATTACCATACGCCTGCTTCAGAAATCCAGGTGCTGACGCCGATGCAGCGCGGTGTTGTCGGAGCGTCCAACCTGAACCAGGCACTGCAAGAAGCCCTGAACCCAATAAGCCAACAGGGCACACCGGGGTCATATGGAACATTTGGATACGGCGGAGCGGATTCCGTTCCATTTCTCCGCCATGCCGGCATGCAGTTCCGTCAGCGGGACAAGGTCATGCAGATCCGCAATAATTATGACAAAGAGGTATTCAACGGCGACATTGGAATCATCAGCTTTGTAGACACTCAGAACCGTACCCTCATCGTTGATTTCGATGGCAGAAATGTTTCCTACGATATCTCGGAGCTGGATGAACTGGTCCTGGCCTACGCCACGACCATCCACAAGTCACAGGGATCCGAGTACCCGATCGTTGTGATGCCGGTACTGATGAACCATTATGTCATGCTGCAGCGGAATCTCATTTACACCGGAATTACCCGCGCAAAGAAGATTCTGGTCATCGTCGGAACAAGAAAGGCGCTGTCATACGCCGTCCATCACGTCACCGTGACAAAGCGCAATACCATGCTTGCGGTGCGGATACGGAGAGTCATGGATTCAAAAGGCTGATTAGTGAATAAAAGAAACTGAAATGATGATATGATGTGGAAAACTTCACTTAGGAAACGCGCAAGATTTATAGAGTAAGGAGGACTTAGACATGGCAAGACGTGTGAATAAAGCAGCAATTCAGGCAAAGATCGACAAGCTGGAGGAGCAGATCAGCAAACTGCAGGAGAAGACAGTTGCCCTGCAGGACGAGCAGGATAAGCTCCAGGAAGAACTGAAGGCTGCGGAGAAGGCAGAGAAGGAAGCAGCACAGAAGGCTCAGATGGAAGCAATCATGAAGGCTGTCAAAAAAAGCAGGAAGAGCCCGGAAGAGATTCTGACTTTCCTTTCTGAAAACTGATCAGACTTCGGGAGAAAATCGATGGTTTACCTGAATGCAGACAACCTGGAAGGTAAGACTGATATCTTCGGTAAGGACAAGATGATCCAGAATGTCCTGACGCCGAACATCACAAAAATCGCCACGCAGGCTGGTCTTGATCCTGCGGGATTCAAGCCGGATAAGGATACGATGGAGCAGTTCTACCAGACTCCATTTCGGAGCGTAATGCCAGATGGAAGCACATACACGCCGGCATATGACTATGTAAAGGCAAATGTGCATTTCCGTATCCTGTTCGATGTGCGGATGTCGGATCCGGTCGATTACCGCAATTCTACGCTGGAGCTCCATGCCACGCTGTATGCAAAGAATCTGCTGACCGGGAAATGTTTTTATTTCGTGAAAAATGGCGTCTGGAGGAGCATGCCGGACGGACTGTTTCGATAGAGCCCCCTTGAAGGGGGTGGTCATCATAGTCGTCATGTTGGAATGAAAGTGTGACGTTACTGTGAAATCGTCAGGAATTAGCACTTATCACTTGACAGTGCTAACAAAACGAGCTATAACATGGTCAGAACGAAGGAGACGAAGGGAAAAGATGAAGAGCTCACTGAGAGGGCCTTCGGAGGTTCCCTGAAAAGTCTCTTTCGTATCACATAAAGCTGTTGTAGATAGTAACTGGAACCCGGAAACGAAAGCTCACGAGCACAACGGTTACATAGGTTTGATCCGAAAAGGATATTTCAGAGAGGAGAATGACTTATGTTGATGCCGAGTATCTTTAATGACAATCTGTTTGACGACTGGTTTGATGATGATTTCTATATGCCGATGATTCCGGATATGAGCGATGTCGACAAGAAGCTTTACGGCGGCAGGGCAGCTCATGAGATGAAGACCGACGTAAAGGAAACCGAAAAGGGCTACGAGGTCGCGGTTGATCTTCCGGGATTTAAGAAGGATGATGTTACTGTTGAACTGAACAATGGTTATATGACCATCACCGCTCAGAAGAAAGTTGATAGCGACAAGAAGAATAAAGAAGGCAGGTACATCCGCCGCGAGCATTACTCCGGCAGCATGAGTCGCAGCTTCTATGTCGGAGATCAGCTCACTGAGAACGATATCCACGCCCGGATGAATGACGGTATTCTGACCCTGCAGATTCCGAAGAAGGAAGAGACAAAGAGGGTCGAGGACAAGAGACATCTGGTCCAGATCACAGCGGCGTAACCGTTTGATGATGACACATTTTCATATCATGTAGAACATAACAGGCTTGGGGATTTCAGATTGTCCCCGGGCCTATTTTCATGTCATGTAAGATAAAAATGCCGTAAATGATTTCTGTGCATCAGATGACATAGTCTTCCCGTACTATTCCGAATAGTTTCTGATCCGCGTAAGATCCATCCGGATTTCTCATGGCCTGGCGAAGAAGCCCCTCCTTTTTCATCCCTGCATGTACAAGGACTTTGGCGGAAGCTGTATTGTCTGCGTGACACCAGGCATGGACACGGTTGATCTTCTCGTCCATGATCAGATATCGGACAACCTCACCTACAGCTTCCGCTGCGAAGCCCTGGCCCCAATATTTTTGGAAGACGCTGTAGCCAAGTTCAATGCTGGACATCTCCGAATCATATCCGTATGCCCCGATTGTCCCGATGATATTCTCGCCAAACTGGATGATACAAGCGTAGCAGCCCTCCTTTTGATATCCCTGGATGTCGCTTTCAACTTTAGCCCGGGTGGACTCTGAGGTCGCGTATGGGTTACAGCAGGTGTAGCGAATCATTTCCGGATTGCATCCAAGTTCGCGGTGCAGAATCGCTGCATCTTCAGGCGTGACTTTGCGAAGAAGCAGTCTCTTTGTATGAAGCTGAACGGTTCCGTTCATAGTATCGTTATCTCCCGTATGGCGTCCACTGGTATTCCTGCTTAAGCCTTTCGATGATTTCGTAAGCAATGGGACATACTTGCGCGATTTCCATCGTATTCATCAGGCTGCCCATTCTGTCAGGCTGATTTGTATAGGGGAAGAGTTTGCAGCTCTCAGGTTTATGGTCCTGAAGAATGCACTCATTTCCATTGAGAAAACAACAGGGCAGACCTCTGGAAATCCAATCTCCATTCTGGTTCTGGCCAGAAAAATATCTGGTTTTGAATTCATCTGCTGGCATAGCAAGGAATTCGGCATCGGAGGCAATTTCGTTATCCGGTACGGAAGCATTGTACTCCTTGCAGCAGTTTCGGCATTTGCTGCAGTCATAGGCTGCGAATATTTCTTCGTGCAGACTTTTGAACCGCTGATCAAGTTCATCCGGATCCGCATGACTCTTGAGAAATGCACGGAATCTGCTATTTTCTTTTTCTTTCTTTTTGCCCCAGAAGGCAATTTTTCTTGGTGGAATCATACGTAGCGGGCTCTCCTTCAGCACACAGTGTCCTGACCGGCGATGGTATATCTTAAAAGCAATCATATCACAGATTCAGCAGGAATTTTCAACAGGAACGACAGAGCAAAGAAAAGCCTCTGCCGGAGCAGAGGATTGATCTTGGGAGGGAGTGCCGGCAGGTTTTGCACCTGCCGGCTGAGTATGAAAAGTTGTGTTAATCGCTGTATATGGAACAAGTATCTGCTGATTCCTTCTTCTGAAAAGATTTCATTTCTTTTCTTCAGCTCCTTGACTTGATGGTTACAGGATACTTGTCCCATGTGACGAGTATGTGAACAAGTGATGGCTTCTTAATGAACGATTTGGGCTAGATCAGCCACAGACCCGGTAGTTTACACAGGCTTTCATGGCCTGAGTGGACTGCTTTTCTTCACTGAGGGAGTAGATTTCATTCCCTTTCCGGAAGTTGGAGCCTGTCATCTCGAAGCGGAAGGGTACGTTATTGTCAACGCATTCGAGCATCAGACGGAGAACCCAGGAGAAGTCGCAGATTCGTGCACCGGGGCCTGTTTCTCCACTGCAGGAGACTGCTTCAATCTCTCCCGACTGCAGGTATTTTGATATCCGGACTGGACCGAGCATGGGATCTACAGTGATGGACTTGTGCAGGATGGGAGGCAAGATAAACTTTCTAAGCCGAAGGTCCGCTGTGTACTGGCTTTTGACACAACAGTTGATGTGGATATTCTCGTAAGCGGATCCATCGTTCCAGTCTTCTGGCAGGTGGTCTGCAATCCGATCCGGTCGCTTTGTGTTGATCAGGAAGGTGAGGTCCGGGCGAAACTTCATCATAGACCAGGCTTCATCGCGCCAGCTGTCTGCTTCCGGAAGAAAGAAATCTGATGTGGTGCAGGTATGTACCAGACCATCTCCCGGGTTCAGCTGGTAGTGGTGTGACCGGTCCATCTGCATGGGAAGGTCAAAGGACTTCGTCCTGAAGACAAGCTCCGGATTGCGGCCGTATTTATAATCTTTTTGAAAGACAGGGCAGTACCTGCAACCAGAACTGATCCGGTGGCAGCCGTGCCAGGGGTTCCATACAGATTCTATCGAGGCAGTCATCATGTCACCTCCCGTCTTACGGACTATCGGATGGCTTTCAGCCTTCACCAGTATTCTTTCTTGAATTTTCTGATTTTGTTTGCGAGGAAACCTTCGAGCTTGTCGTAATCTTCCTCCGCAGGCAGGTCATCTTTCCCAACAATCCCTAACACTTTTCCAACGATCCGCACATGGTCATCTTCATATTTCTCCCCATAGGGAAGATCCCTGTTCAATGAGTACAGTTTATTGCCGATTTTATGCTTGATCACCGCACCGTCTGCAGTGGCGCAGATTACGTCATCGCCGTCTTCAGCGGATTCTGTATATTTCACGAATACGAGATCACCATCATGATACCTGGGCTCCATGCTCCGACCAGAGACCCGGATCAGAGTATCGGCTTTCTGACTCCGTTCGGAGATGCGGATAAACTGGTAGTCAGGTCGAGCATCGACGAATTCACATCCGGTCCCTGCGGCAGCTGGTGTAGCCTGGAGCGGAATAATATCGCAATGGTACTTCAGGTCAAGATCGTGCGCTTCCTGCTCAGATTCATAGACAGACTGTGCGTTATTCTCTATGATCCTTTTCCCGACATCGCTTGACTGCCGGTAGAAGTTGATGACATGTGTTTCATTGGCATCGAGTACCATCTCCGGTTTCAGACCGAAAAGTTCTTCGACAGGAATGCTCAGGACTTCGCATAGATTCTTCAGCTGATCCATGGGAGGATAGTTCATATCCGTTTCCCAATGCCGGATGCTCCCATCTGTGGTTCCGAGCATTGCAGCAAGTTCTTTCGTGCTGAGACCTGCACGCTGCCTATAACTTCTGATGATTGCACCCATCTGCAGCTTCGTAGTAGCAGCTTTTCTGGCAGAGGTCTTTTCTGCTCTGCTGAGAGAAACAACTTTTGACCTATTTGATTTCTGAGGCATAGGAAGCCTCCTTCCTAACCGGCATTAGCGGCAGCCGGGGCCATTCATATTAAGCATTAATGAGCGAACATCTGTTCAAATTATGCGTATAGAGAAATACCGCTGATGACAATATATCATAGAAATTCTAACGATACAAGAGCATTTAATGAAATATACGTTAGAAATAATATTGATTTTCAGCTCAAGACGTCATACAATATGGACACGGCAGCTGCCGCAGTCGAGATCAGCAGACGCTGCACGCGGTGCCGAGGGTCGGAAAGATTCATGTCGTAGAAACCCTGAGATTCATCAATTACGGAGCGGATATTATTCCCTTTGTATCTGCTTCTGATTCTCTGGGCAATGCTGAAAAAGGAGGAAATGCCATATCATGGAAGCAACCAGTCTGAGGTCCGTACTCAGGGACAGATTTTCAATCGATTTCCGAGGCCTGGTCCAGAAATACGCAGATACTTATCCGGAAAATCTGGATCAGCCATCGAAAGGAAAGGTCTTCTATCAGGTAAAAGATGTACATCTGAGAAAAACATACACGCCTATGTTTCAGCCAATCTCAGATACCCAGGTTCTGTATTTTGTTGAGGGAAACCTGAAACAGGTGATCTTTGAGCCGGCAAAACCTGCTTCCTCATTTCAGGAGCGGATGCTGACATATCTGTTTCGGATTCAGGGGAGTCTGGATCTCCGGCCCTGTGTGAGCGGCGTCGGAGATGTGTACATGAAGGTGGTAGATAAACTGCCGGAAGAAAATTCGGAAAGAGAAGTCGAAGATATCCAGATGGATGATTACCTTCTCCCAATCCTGTATGAAGATGATTACGATAAGGTCGCTGAGGAGATACTGAAAACCTATTACCCGGAAGGGCATCCGGTAGATGGCAGGAAACTGGCTGAGAGAATGGGACTTTCAATCGTTGAAGGAGGCCTGGTCGACCATGAAGATACATATGGGCTGATCTGCTTTGACTTTAGTGAAGTAAAAGTCCTGTGCAAAGATGGTGTGGTCCGGAGACTGAGGCTGAACCCGGGCAATATATTTTTGAACACAAATAAGCTGAAGAACCAAAGAATGTGCAACAGTACGATCATACATGAGTGCGTGCATATGTATCTTGACCGGCATTATTTCTTCCTGCAGAGGATGAGCGGACTGAAAGCTACTGCGTATGCGGCAAGGAAGGAGAGAAATTACAGCTGGAGAAACACGCCTGTGGACTGGATGGAGCTTCAGGCGGATAAGATACCGGCACACATCCTTATGGAGAAACATGCTGCGCTGGCTGCTATTGAGAGGCTGTTTTCAGAATATCAGGGAAGCAGGGATCCGCAGACTGTTCGTGCGGTCATCTTCGCTTTGGCTGATGAATTCGAGGTATCTCCCTCAATGGCAAAATACAGGATGGTAGAGCTCGGCTATCCGGAGGCAGAAGGTGTCTTCAACTACCCTGACCATTTGCCGGTGCCGGACCATGGATGCGCGGGTATCTGGAGGAAGGGAATTACATACACCGTCCCAGAGAAGGATATCGCAGCGATCCTGAAAACGACTGCGCTGGGAGACCCTGTCAGGCGGATGAAATACCGATTTGTCGAGAATCATTTCTGCCTGAACAGCTCAAAGTATATCTGGAAGGACGGCCGCGGAAAACTCAGACTGACTGCTTATGCAAGGAACCATATCGACGAGTGCTGCATTGCATTTTCCACGAGAGGAAGATATTCCGGAGCAGAGTATGATGCAAGAATGGCGGCCAGAGGGAAGATGGAGCGCCCTGCTGACAAGTACCTGTGTCATTATCAGATTGACGCAGAACCAGGGACCACGGAGTATGAAGAACAGATCGAATTTTATCTTGATGACCAGGACAGGTGGAACAATCTGATCGACAATCTGCCTCATGACTTTACGCTTGCTTTTACGAAAGCAAGAAAGGAGCTTCAGACTTCAGAGGAGACGCTTGGGTTCCGTATAGGGCGCTCTCAGAAAAAGGTGAGCAAGATCATCACGAGTAAGGATCCTAAGTTAAGAGAAGTGATTGCACTGTGTATTGCGATGCAGATTCCTAAGAAACTGTCCGATAAGCTGATCAAACTCGCCGGCAAGTCCTACGAAGCGGATCCGATGGCATCCTATTTTGAATCCTGGCTGGATATGTGCGGTGACTTTACCGTCGAGCACTGCAATGCGGTCCTTGTGAAATTAGATCAGGAGCCTCTGATCGACGGAGAGTTCGATTGAGAAAAGGTGCAGACTGCTGGCCTTAAGTGAATAGATAATATGGTATGCCGGGTGTCGGATAAGACGATGCCCGGCTTTTTTCATGTCTGCAAAAATATTTTTTTCATTCTTACCCGGAAAAGGGTCTGAAATGTCTATCGCAAATTCCCTGTAAATACGCCATTTCCCGATTCCTGAATATTTCCTACGTGCGAAAAATCCCGTAAATACGGCATTCCAGAAAAATTATCTTAGACAGATCCGGTCTTAGAATGATTTTTCTTCTTAGGGTATCCTACGGTCAGCTTCAAACAAACAACATATCATTCTAAGCCGGATGCATACGGCAGTGAACGATTCATACAGGACTTTCAGAATCACTCAGTTGAGGGTGACTGGAAGCCTCAGATGTATGGGTCAGCTGCCTTATGCATTTTTTATGCTTCGGGCTTCGACCCATCTCCAGGCTGAATTGGTCCCAGGGAATCGAAAGATCACTGCCAGGCGTCCGCAGAAAGGACAGAAACATGAAGATGACCATGGCAGGGGATATCAGGGAGATCACGCTTAATGAGCTGATCAGGAGGCTCGGCTGCAAAGAGAGACAAGGGGCGGTGCCGACTGCGAAGAGACTTCGTGAGAGCGAAGAGGCTGTCATTGAGACGGAGGAGTGCACGGTTTATTCGAACGGATACGCCGTCTACAGCAATGGCACCGGCAGAACAGTCATCTTCCTGGGAGACTGCGGCAGCTATACGTATTACTTCACTCCTCTGACGGATTCAGAGAGAAGGGAGCAGAGGCAGAGCGAGACGGTTGACAGCTTTGGTGATATGCCCTGGATCCTGGCAGTGACGGTTCGCGGAGAACATCAGATTGAGCTGAACAGTTTGAATTATGCAGGAAGACATTTCACTCCTGCAGATGAAGATGAGGAAGCTGCCGGGACGTCAGATGGAATATTCCATGGCGCTTATCACTATCCGAATCCGGAAGAGGCATACATCCGGCAGGAGGAACAGACTGAGAGAATGAATAAACTTACGCGCAGGCAGAAACAGATCTATGTCCTGACAGAGCTCTATGGGTTCTCGCAGCGGGAAACAGCAGAAAGATTGCATATCAATGACGCCTGTGTATCCCGTCAGCTGAGACTGGTCAGGAAGAAAATTTCAAAAAAATAAAAAAATTTTTTGCATGATGGTCAATTTTCGGACCTCCAAGTCTCCTATTAAGTGTAGGGACTTGATTTTCGAATCTCCGGGCTGCAGGGAGGAGCAGTCCGGGGACATCATGCGAAGCAGAGAATCGCAGGGAGATGAAGAACAAAAACAGGAGGAGAGGAAAGATGATGGCAAGGATCGATCACAAGATGTCACATGGAGTTGCATATCAGAAAACACAGACAAGGAAGGACGGTTTTGAGGTGTACCGGAAGCCCACATTTGCGGGAAAGAAGCTGATCTATATCTGCTCGCCCTTCCGGCCGCAGAGCCTGGACCCGCGGGAAGCAGACCTGGAGAAGTTTGAGAATCTGTTCCGGGCACGGAATGCGTGTGAGCTGGTCAAGAATCTTGGAGCGATTCCTGTCTGCCCGCATCTTTATTTCCCGCAGTTTCTGGATGATGAAGATTCGGAGGAAAGAGAGCTGGGGATGCAGCTGGCACTGGCGGCACTGAGAAGATGTCATGCAGTGTATGTATTCTCTGAACACATCACGCCCGGGATGGTGCGGGAAATCGCGGAAGCTGCGAAGCGTGATATCCCGGTCAAAATGCTCTGTGAAGAGGACGGTACGCTGGAGGACGTCTATGTGGAAGTCCACGATGCAGAAGAGGAGGACGATGAAGATGAGCAGGAGGATTGAGGCAGAACCGGAGACGCTGGCGGAAGGAATGAAGAGCACTCTGGACGAGGTCATCCGGGTCATCAAAAGGAAGATCCACGATGATCCGGAAAACAGCGACAGAATCCGGTCGATTCTGAACAACAAGTACCACAGGGAAAAAGTACAGGAACTTTCGGAAGACGGATGTGAATCATTTCTGAAAGAAATCAGGAATCTGTGAGAGGAGAAGAGATGGCGAAAAAGTATAAGGATCCGGCAAAGGTGATGCTGACGAATGTAAGGATCAGCTATGCACATATCTGGGAGCCACGGCCGGTCAACGATTCGGAGGCGAAGTACTCCCTGTCGGCAATCATTCCAAAGGACAATGTGGAGCTGCTTTCAGAGATTCAGAGGGCAATCGGAGCTGCGGCGGAGGCAGGGAAGACACGGAGATGGAACGGAACCATTCCGGATGATCTGGTCATGCCGCTTCATGATGGGGATGAGGAGAGACCCGATGACGAGAACTACGCAGGGGCGATGTACCTGAATGCCCGTTCATCAGAGCCTCCGCAGATTGTCGACCGGTATGTCCGGAGGATCGAAGACCCGATGGATGTGTACTCTGGCTGCTACTGCAATGTGACCGTCACTTTCTTTCCCTACAGCAGCAAGGATGGAAATGGAATCGGCGTCGGGCTGGGTAATGTCCAGAAGATCCGTGACGGGGAGCATATGACAGGGAAGGCGTCTGCAGAAAGCGATTTTGATTCCCTCGAAGACAGGAATGGTGAAGGCGAAGGAGACAATCCATTTGAAAAGCCGGATTTCATCTGAGAGAGCAGGGGGAGGCCAATGGGAGAAGAAGGAAAGCAAAAATCAGAGAAAATCGCGGATAGCACAACGAAGCAGGCAAGGTCCGGTCCGCCGCCTGCGTGTTTTTACCACAGCGACTGTTTTGCCTATCAGAAGGGAAAGTGCAGGGTTCTGTACAGCAATGACTTTGACAGCGGGCAGTGTCCATTTTACAGAAGCAGGTCCGACAACCGGAAAGAGCTGGAAGCATGTATGAGAAGACTTCTGCGTATTGGCAGGCGGGACTTGCTTGACAAGTACATGAGATACCATGCGGAGGCAGGAGCATTCGCAAATGATTATTCGGACGGTGTTGCCGATGAGATACTGGCGTACCGGAACAGAGGGGCCGGTGATGAGGACTGGCCGGAAAGCGGGGCTTGATATGCAGGGGAAGATGATACATGTAAGCGAGCAGGATGATCCGTACAGAAGACTGGCGGCGGCAATCGTGGAACAGGCGGCGCAGGACTATCAGGAGGCCATGGAATACCTGTATGAAACTCCGCACGGCCGAAAGCGGATGAACAACATCGTGGAAAAACTGGAGGGAGAAGAGTTTTTCAGGAGCGACTGGTACCAGATGCTCTGCGGCATTGATGGAGAACGGATGATCAGTCAGCTGCGGAAGAACGCCCGGGCGACAGTACAGGAGCGGATCAACGTCCAGAGAAGGAAGAGGGTGGAATGACTATCAGCACGGACAGTGAGAAGAAGGAATGGGAAGCCGCAGATCAGAATGAAGATCGGAGTTATGAGGCAGATCTTCCTGAAGGGTTCGAAGAGTGTACAGAACCCATTGGAACGAGCCTGTCGGACATTCTGAGACAGGCAGTAAATGCGGCAGACAGTACGGACAGGGCATCCGGACGGTGCTCCACCCGCAGAAAAAAGAAGATGATCAGTGAAAATGTGATCGAGCGCGAGTTTGTTAAGGCGGTGCGTCTGGCAGGAGGCATCGCCTATAATTTTGCCCTGCCTGAAGCAGATGGAATGCCGGACCGGCTTGTGCTGTTTCCATCCGGTGCCAGCGCCTTTGTCGAAATCATTACACCGGAAAAGGTTCTGAATCCCATACGGACTCTCAGGCGGAGGCAGCTGGAATACCTTGGATATCCGGTCATCTGCATCGACCATCTGGAGCAGATCATACCGGCGATTCGGGCAATCCTGACATGGAATTCCGGAGAGCCATTTCCAGGAATAGCCGGGCTGAAAGCCTCGAGATACAGAGGCATGGAGACAGATGGAACGTCTGATTTTTGCGGTCTCTCTGATTCGGAAGAAAGTGACCGAAACAATCTGAGGCAAGTCATTGTACAGCTTCGGCGTGAAGCTTATCAGCAACTTCAAATCCAGAAGCTGGAAGACCTGCGGATTCGGGAAGAGAAGAGGGAACAGGAGAGAAGGAAAGGCAGAAAGCCGGTCAACACAGAATGTGAATTCTATGACCGGAAGGATAACAGGGATATCTGTCTGATCCATATGGATATGTACTTCTGCTCGAAAGACTGTGCATTTGCAACGACCGGAGCCGGAAGCACTCTCCCATATGGAAGCAAATACATGAAGGGAAGGCTTTGAGGGGAGGTGACCATATCTGAAATTCGAGCCGCATGAATACCAGAGCTACTGCATCAATTATATCGAGACACACCCCATATCCGTGCTTCTGCTGGATATGGGACTCGGCAAGACCGTGATTACGTTGACCGCAATCCGGCACCTGATTTTCGATACGCATGAGATTTCCAAAGTACTTGTCGTAGCGCCGCTCCGTGTAGCGCGTGATACCTGGCCGCAGGAGATTGGAAAATGGGACCACCTGAAGAATCTGACTTTTTCGGTGGTCGTAGGAGACCAGAAGACAAGGATCGCCGCAGCGAATAAGCAGGCCATGGTCTACATCATCAATCGGGAGAACATCAAATGGCTCGTCGATTACTGTCACAGTCAGCAAAAATGGAATTTCGATTTTGACATGATCGTCCTCGATGAGCTGTCTTCCTTCAAGAATTACCGATCGCAGCGTTTCAAATACATGAAGCTGATCCAGCCGTATGCAAAACGGATCGTCGGTCTTACCGGTACGCCGACATCCAACGGTTTGATGGACCTGTGGGCAGAGATTGGGATCCTGGATCAGGGACAACGGCTTGGCAGGTATATCGGAAGATACAGGGAAAAATATTTCATTCCTTTGAAAGAGGACCCGGTCAGGCATATCGTTTACTCCTATGCAATCAGGCCCGGTGCCGAGGAGGAAATCTACAGCCTGATCTCGGACATCACGATCTCCATGAGAGCGAAAGACTACCTGAAAATGCCGGAGTGCGTGAGCACGACCTGCGAGGTGCAGATGGACTTCGATGAGTGGGAGATGTACGAGACTCTGAAAGATGAACTTGTTCTGTCGCTCAGGGATACATCCATCAATGCTTCAAACGCTGCCGCTCTGAGCGGAAAACTGCTTCAGATGGCAAATGGCGCTGCTTACGATTCCGAAGGCGATATTGTGGAATTCCATGACCGGAAACTGGAAGCTTTGGAAGATCTCCTTGAGTCTGCAAATGGCCAGAATGTCATGATCGCCTACTGCTTCCGTCATGATAAGGACCGGATCATAAAGCATCTTACGAAGATCGGATACAAACCAAGGGAGATCAGAACGTCAGTGGATATCAGTGACTGGAATGAAGGAAAGATTCAGGTCGCGCTGATCCATCCGGCATCCGCAGGACATGGCCTGAATCTTCAGCAGGGCGGGCATATCCTGATCTGGTTCGGGCTAACCTGGTCTCTGGAACTTTATCAGCAGACTAATGCGAGACTCTGGAGGCAGGGACAGGAGAACGTCGTTACCATCTGCCATATCGTCTGCAGCAACACCATCGACGAAGATGTCATGGACGCATTGGCCGGCAAGAACGCCACCCAGGAGCGACTGATCTCAGCAGTAAAGGCAAGACTCAGATAAAGACTCAAGCAAAGGAAGGAAATTATAGTGGGAAGGAGGGCTGAAATGGAGGAAGCGGAGGTGAAGATGGCTGACGGGAATTCTGATGACCAGACAACAGATTCCAATCCTGGTTCTGACCCTGGCTCCACAAGGAAGATTGCCTCCTGGCTGGCTGCAAATTTCAGCTCCCTCCTCAAAAGGCAGAAAAGGCTGAAGACACTGAAAGAGTTCGGCCCGATCAGGTATACGGAGGACATGGCAGTAACGGACCTGACCTCCATATCGGTAAACACAGGGTCTGAAAAAGTCCAGACCAGCAGCATCAGCAATATTCCGGAAAGGGTGGCGATGATGCTGATGTCCGGATATGTGGAAAAGATGCAGGAGAAGATGAATCAGGAATACGAGGATCTGTGCAGAGAACTCGAATATGTTTCCTGGCAGCTGGACATCATCGACGCTGCCATGGAAGAACGGATGACGGAAAGGCAGAGAGTCATATTCCGCTGGGTCTATCTGGAGAAAATGTCTCTGCGGTATATCCATGATAACCTGATGCCGGAGTACAGCCGCTTCAAACTCTCGTCAATCTTAGATAAGGCCGTCGAAACGTTGTCAATCGAAGTAGCAGACAGGAGACTAAACATAGACGAAAAGAAATATCTGGACCAATTAACAGTGGAGACGGAAGGTGATGGTAACGAACCTGATGGAAATTCCAGAAACAGGATTACAAACAATAGATTCAGAAGTGCATAGAAAAAGAGGACGTCCAAGGAAGTTGACGTCGAGTTCCAAGGTAGATCCACATATTCTGAAGGAGGCAGTCAAGAAGGTAAAGACAATGTCCAAAGAATACGCTAATGGAGACCTGCAGTCAGATGTCTGGTATTATCAGACACATAGGCCAAGACTGTTAAGAAATGCGGAAATCGCTGAGGACGCAGAAGACGGGAGAATTACATACAATGTGCAAAGAGTTGCGGGGATGACAGCAGATGATCAAAGAGCAATACATCGTTATAAAACCTCCAAAGAGGAGATATTTTTTCTGCGAAAGGCAGTTATGGAAATTCAGGATAAAGACTTAAGAGAAACTGCCGTTGACATGATATTGCATGGAATCGGTTGTGCGCAGCTTACACAAAAATATGGTATCTCCGAGAGGGCACTTTATAAGAGAAAAAGAAAAATTGTTGAGCATCTCGCTTCTAGCATGACATACTTGTTTGAATAAAAAACGAAGCCATAGTCCCTAAAGCATTATCAAAGGCGTATAATAGATTCAGATTTTGTGTATTGATGATTGGAATGCACAAAATCAATCAGTATTCAGGAGGGATGTTGTCATGAAAAGGAGACTAAGTAGAGTTGCCTGCAGTTTAGTAGCTTCTGGATTGATTATCGCTTCTCCAGTTTATGCTTCCGATGAAACGGAAGCTCTGTCTGCAGAAACAAAAAGCCAGACGGAGGTAGGGGAACAGACAGAAGGTGCAGTTGATTATTGCGTATTGTCAATCTCTCTCAAACCGGGTAGTAAAAATACGGCAAGCGCAACGATGATAATGCCAATTCCGCAAATGACAAACCATTTCTCAACTCCCAGCCGCTCCG
>Ga0256406_1004245_pt1 | contig 16727 bp, 13 predicted proteins | sample RumenRJG_03DNA_FD_185986 | JGI IMG/M metagenome (GOLD analysis project Ga0256406, IMG submission 185986) | Bovine rumen microbial communities from Lethbridge, Alberta, Canada - RJG_03 | ecosystem: Host-associated > Mammals > Digestive system > Stomach > Rumen | place: Canada: Alberta | collected... | reverse complement strand
AGAGTGACTCGGTGAGGATTATTATTACATTCCTATGGGCGCCTAGGCCCTTCTCCATGGTGAGCGAGGGCACCGGTCCCGGGGCTTTGGTGAAGGGCTTCAGGTAGTTCCGCTTCGCCCCGGCTCCGGAGACCTCGAGGATGTTCCTGAACTTGTAGTCAAAAATGGAGCTGTTTCCGCTGTCGAGGAGCCAGAGGGTGGGCATTGCCGCGATGAGGGCGGAGCCGGTGAGGACCACCGCGTAGCGGAATTTACGGTAGTTTGTCTTTCCGGCGGCGTTCCCGCGCCTGACAGCCGTTATGACCGCAAGCGAGAGGATGACCGCGAAGAGCAGCGTCAGTATGCCGAACTCCCGGCGGAAGAAGTGGATGACTATGTCGGAGGAGTCGGCGAGGCCGTCAGTGAAGCTGAGGATCTCGGAGATTATGACCCGCGCGTTGAGCTCGCGCATGACCACGAAGTCGGAGATGACGAGTCCTGAAAAGACGGCGAGGACTGCTATCAGGAGAAGCCGCAGGACCTTCTGCCGGAGGAGGTACACGCAGAGGAGGAGCAGCATCACGATAAGGTACACCGGATACTGGTGCACAGACATGTGCATAAAGCCGCCCGGCTGGTCAGCGATTTGCTGGTATGTGGAGGTGACGCGGAAGGCGAAGACCGCCTGCACTGCTGTCCAGAAGGAGATCGTGACGAGGGCCGAGTCCAGGATGAAGTCCCTCATCAGGCGCTTGTCAGGCGCGGTGCCCTCGGTGCCTCTCCGGCAGGCGAGGTAGGCAAGATAGCCCGAGAGGAGAAGCACAAAGGCGCCGTAGAGGAAGAGCTTGAGACCGTAGAGATGGCCGGAAAGCCCCTTCACGCCCTCGATGGTTGCCCGGCCGTGGCGGGCGGTGGTGTAGGTCTGAAGCTCGGTTTCAGTGCAGCTGTGCCGGTCCATGTCGGTCCAGACCATAGTGTCGCAGAGCGTGAGGAGAGGGACTCCGTCAAGCTTCAGGTCGGTCATCGAGAGGCGGGCGGTCGAGCCAGGCTCGAAGCGGAAGCGGCTTATATATGGTGCGTCGAGCGTAATGCTGACATGAACAGGGTCATTGCCGACGTCGTAGCGGCCCTTTGCCGATTTTGACCCGGAGAAGGCGTCGTTGTCGTGGAGAGTGTACCAGGCGGTTATGTCTGCGGTGGTCTCACGGTCAGCGGTCACGTCAGCGGAAAGCGTGTACGACGAGGCGAGTATATGAGGGGCGAGCGCGGCGGCCGGGATTAGTACCAGCGCGTAGATCTTGAGGGAGCGCAGCGAGAAGGCAAGGAGCACATAGCGGCGGAGCCTGAAGAAGAGCTGGCGCCTCGCGATGGCTTTGCAGGCAATGAAGAGGACCTGCGGGGTGATGACCGTTATGACAAAGAGGAGGAAGAGAACAGCCTTGGTCTGCTCTGTGAAGCGGCCCTTGTCGATGGTGAGGCCGCTGATGGTTACGGTGCTGCTGCCTTTGTCTGCGCGGATGATGCCGCCTTTGGCTTTCTCCTCGCCGATGGAGAGGTATTCGCTGCCGGAAAGCTCTTTGCCGTCGATCCGGAAATCGCGGAGAAGGACTGGTTTCTCGGCCTTTATTGTCAGGGTTATGGTGTCAGCCTCACGGACCGGAAGTGTTATTTCAATCTCTGTTGGATCAGCGCTGAGGTTGATGAGGCGGGTGCTCTTCATGCCGCCGGAGGATAACTCGAACTGGCAGGAGTTCAGTGAGTCAGACGAGCCGGTGAAGCTGAGCTTGGTGGCGCTGCCGCCAGTCAGCATCAGGATGACTGCGATGATAAGAGCCGCGAAGACCTCAAGGAGATAAAAGGGCAACACGAGCTGGCGGAGGAGGTTCCCGGAGGAGACCTCGGGATCCCTCTCAGGGGCTGCGGTTTCTGGGGTAACGGTTGAAGCGGCTGCGGTTTCTGTGGTGTTTCCCGCTTTCTTCCGGTCTTTCTTTTTCATTGGGCTGACGGGTGACTGGTGCATGACGAAAATTGGGCCAAATTATAGCACCTGCGGGTATGGGACTATGATGGTTTTCAGGCGGGCGTTCAATGTGACAGATCTGATGTTCCACGTGGAACAGGAGATTTTTCTACTTCCATGTTCGGCTTGGTAGGTTGTATCAATCCATGCGCCCGCCGCGGCCGAGGTCTGTAAGTACCAGATGTTTCAATTCACGCTCCCACAAGGGGTGCGATGGCGATAACAGCAAAGAGCAACGTCAGTAAGCCGTTTCAATCTATGCTTCCACAATGGACGCGACTAGAGTGTGAGCAGTCTTACACTGAAAAGCATGTGTTTCAAAAGGGAAAATAGAAATTTTTCAGTTGTTGGATGACAACTGTAGTTGTGAATATAGAGGTTGCTACTATGTGAAAGCACCACCGAACATGCGGTGAAGAGTAGCACATCATCTCATCGTTGTAAATGCGCCAGGAAACACCCCCTGCGTATGCAGGGAAACTTGAAGAAGCTTGCACTGTGCATCGCAGAAACACCCCCGCATATGCGGGGAAGACCTTTTGTAAAGACGTCGAGCCCGACTGGCTTGAGAAACACCCCCGCATAGACGGGGAAGATTTTCACATCAATATGTTCAAGCTCAGTGCTTGACCTCTAACCAGTATAACAGCATCAGGCGATTACGTGAAATATAAATGACGTTTTGGGTCTGCTGTCATTCAAAATTGTTTGCTTTGAGAGTTTTATTACAAGCTCATTGTTTTTCATCAGGGAAGAGTGATTTGCAGCTGGTTTTAAGAAAATTTGAATATTTATGACACGAATTGTCGGTTTTATCGGATTTCAGTATCTTTTTTCGCTTGAAATCGTATATGCTTGCTGACGTGCGGCAGTTGCCGGAGAGCATGTCAGCTATGTTTCCCCCTTGTGGGATACGGACTGACAGACGGCAGCGCCGAGACGTGCATTTTGATTGATAACCGTAACTCCAAACAGGTAAATGACCTTATGAGATTCAAGCGACCCGAGACTGTGCGGCAGGAAAGCGCAACTGCGATAAAGGCGCCTTCTCTTGACGAATGCCTCGCGAAGTCAATGGAGGTGTTCACCGAGAGCGGAAAGCCTCAGTGTGTCGCTGGCTGTACTGTTGAGCAGCATTGCGTGGCAGTTGGGCAAATCGCCAGAACGCTTATATCGTTTTTCCCTGCTTTCCTGGTGAATCTTCTTTTCCCTAGAGGCTCAGCGCTTACAGCGGCCGTCCACGACTGCGGCAAGGTTTCACCGCAGTTTTTCTACAAAATCCAGAATGCTGTCGGCCAAGGTGAAGAGGCCTTGAGAAAGTATCCATACCTGCGTAAATATATGGGCAGGAGCGCCGATGAGTTTACCGGCATGCATATGGGAGTTGGCTACGCTACCTTGCGGGGCCTTAAATATCAGGGCTGCGCGGAGGTCTCTGGCCAGCACCATGGCTATCTGTGCAAGCCTAATATTCTCGCGGGATCTTCAGACAGTGAGAGTTTCGGCGGTCCGGAGTGGGAAAAGCTCCGCGAGGAACTTATAAACAGGCTCTCTGACTTTTTCCGAGAAAAATTGCCGGGATCGCTTAACGCCACACAAATATGCGCTCTGTCAGGCCTTACCTGCGTGTCTGACTGGATCGGCTCTGGCAGTTATTTTGAGCTGGGGAGCGATGACACTATCACTCAGGATCTCGTAAATAAGGCTGTGGCGGCGGCTGGCTTCAGGAAACTGCGAGTCAAGCCGGGACTTGAGTTCAGGGATATTTTCGGTTTTGAGCCGAACGCGGTTCAGTCAGCCCTACAGGGGCAGTGCCGCTCCATTGGTCGCGGGGTTTACGCTCTTGAGGCCCCAATGGGAATCGGCAAGACGGAAGCAGCGCTGTATACCGCCTATCAGCTTCTCTCATCAGGTCAGGCGACAGGCATTTATTTCGCTCTCCCGACAAAGCTGACCTCGGATCGGATCTATGACAGGTTCCTTTGCTTCATGAGAAAGATCCTGATCAACCCTGAGGATTTTTTCCCCATGCTCCTGCATTCGGACAGCGCCCTGCAGATGCGTGAGCTGCGGAAAAAATACCTGATTGGCTTTGGCGCTGAGGGCGCGCCTGGAAACAGCTGGTTCAGCAGCTCGAAGAGAGGGCTGCTCGCGAGGTTCGCGGTAGGCACTATTGATCAGGCGCTGCTTGCTGTCATGAACGTTAAACACGCTTTCGTCAGGGATTTCGGGCTTGCCGGAAAAGCTGTGATCCTCGATGAGGTACACAGTTATGACGTTTACACCGGAACCCTTATCAAGGAGCTTATAGACAGGCTGACAGCTCTTGGTTCCACGGTAATAATACTGAGTGCCACCCTTACGTGTTCCAAAAAAAGGCAGCTTGTTGGCGGCAGCGCGGCTGATGAGGCGGAAGATGAGTCGTACCCCCTTATCTCATGCAGAAAGACCGATGACAGCGGGATCAGCGTTTGTCCGGTATCTCTCCCTTGCGCTGGCAGCCGTATGAGTTTTTCTTTTCATTGCGAGGAAGACTGCCTTAACGAAGCACTTGAGAGGGCCAGATCAGGGCAGCAGGTTCTCTGGATCGAGAACACTGTGCGTGAATCACAGAAAATTTTCAGGAGCATCAGCCCGGCATGCCTGTCAGGCAGAATCGAGTGCGGGCTGCTTCATTCCAAATTTATCCAGACTGACCGGTTCGCTAAAGAAAACAGGTGGACCTCAGTTTTGGGAAAAAGTTCATCAGAGAGAAATGAGAAAGGGCGTATTTTAGTCGGCACGCAGGTTCTGGAGCAGTCACTCGATATTGACGCTGATTTCATGGTTTCCCGTTTCGCGCCATCAGACATGTTGCTTCAGCGCTCTGGCAGGCTTTGGCGGCATGACTTTTTGAAAAGGCCTGAAAGCGCCAGGCGGGAGATGTGGCTTATTGCTCCTGAGCAGGAAGATGCCGAGTCAAATCCGCAAAAGGCCTTTGGCTCATCAGCGTCAGTCTATTCACCATATGTCCTCTGCCGGTCGCTCGAGGCACTTAAAAACAAATTCCGTGAATCAGGCGGCCGCATTGAGATGCCCGGGGATATCAGGAAATTACTTGAGGCAACGTATCAGGACAGGGAAGAAGACCACAGTGCTGATACTCCAGCCGGAAAGCTGTACATGGAAATGCTCTATGGGAAATCGATTGGATCACGTCATGTGCCCGGCATTAAGGAATTGAGGAGCAGAGCCCTGTCCCATATCTCCGACAACGGAGTCTTCATAAATGATGATGATGCCGTGACGAGATACTCTCCTGACGGCGAATCGGAGACCGGGATAATAATCGTCAGGGAATGGAGCTACGACGCACGGCGGAAACTGAATTTCTACAGGCTGATGGATGGCCGGGTTATAGAGATAAGGCCGAATTCAAGATTTGAGATAAAAGATAACGCAGCCGACTTGGCCATGGCGTTGAAGGAAAACACGGTAATGTGCAGGAGCCATTTCCTTGAGGGACTTATGACAGTCTGTGAGGCATGCAGGTTCGGACTTGATTGCCTTTATTACAGGAAAGACCAGGATCAGGCATTCCCGTTCCTGCTTATGCAGGCTGGGGATGATTACCCGTCTACCCTGAGGCGGGTTGGCATGGTTGGGCAGCCTGACAGGTATGAAATAAGGTACAGCAGGCACCTTGGACTGGAGATAAATAAAATTGACAGCGAACAGCTTTAACTTGGTTGATGAACAATGGATCCCTGTATCTTGCGCTGGGCGTGTCAGCCTCAGACAGATTTTCGGTAATCCTGACACTAACGCTGAACTTGAGCGTCTTGGCGGTGATCCTGTCTCAAAAATCGCAATTTTCAAGCTGCTGCTCGCTATTGCCCAGGCGGCTGCGACACCTGAGAATACTGATGACTGGAAGAGCCTTGGAACCGAAGGGCTGAGCGGCAAAGTGCTCTCGTACCTTGACAGGTGGCATGACAGCTTTTATCTGTTCAGTGACAGTCCGTTTCTTCAGTTTCCTCAGCTTAAATCAGACAAAGGACTCAGTCAGGCCGCACTGCTTCCGTATATTGCCGCAGGAAACACGACAGTCCTGACACAGACACAGAATGCTTATGAGTTAAGCGTGCCTGAGAGCGCGGTCTTGCTGGTTTGCCAGATGTCGATGTGTTTTTCGGGGAAAAAGGCTGACAAGAGCATTTCCCTGACCCCCGGCTATAAAAAGAAGTCTGCTCCATATGGCCCGGGACTTGGGATAGCCGGATTCCTGCACAGCTTTATCACTGGACGGACAGTCCTTGAGTCAGTCTACTTCAATCTTATTACAGCTGAGGAGCTGTCAGGGATAAGGACATTTGAAAAAGGACTTGGAACTGCTCCATGGGAAAAAATGCCCCTTGGCGAGGACGATGAGATTGCCAGGGATCTCAGAAGCTCCTACATGGGAAGACTTGTCCCCATGGCGAGGTTCGCCCTCCTGCGCGGCAGCGGGATTTATATCACTGAGGGGATCAGGCATCCAGGCTATCAGGACGGGGTATGGGATCCCTCAATCACCGTCTCTTCCGCTGCACAAAAGAAAGACGGAACAAAAGACTACAAGGTCCTTTGGACGGATCCAGCCAAGAAGCCGTGGCGCGAGCTGCCGGCGATCCTGGCGTTCATTGACGCAAGCTTGCCAGACGCGGGATGCCTGCAGCTCAAGTTAGGGATGGAGAAGCTCTATGGGCTTAATAGGATGTTTGGGATCTGGTCTGGCGGGATAAGGGTAAAAAACAATGCGGGCGAGCAGTTCGTCACCGGCAGGAACGACTATGTCGACTCGTATATAGAATTTCCTGATTATGTTGATTTAGGCAGGTATTACGCCAAGTACTGCTCTGAGACAAAGGATCTAGACAGGCTGTCGTCATGCGTGTACAGCGCAGTCAAGTCCTACTACAAGGCACTCGGAATTGATGATCCGTCTCCTTACGGGACAGCGGCATCTGAAGATTTTTGGGAGCTTTGCGGCGGCTCTTCCCAGAAACTCATGAATGCGGTTTTCTCCGATGATAGCAATGAGCTGATGTCTCTGAGGAAAAAATTCAGCGCCTTCGCTCTGTCGGTTTATGGCAGTCATTGCCATGACGGGTCAGCGAGGCAGATTAAGGAAAAATTCATCAACTGGCCAAGGATAGGATGGTATCTGAGCGACGGGAGCGAAAAATAAATGGAATCGAAAAATATTTCTGGTTCGACAGCGAAGAAAGACAGCGATTTTTACAAGCCCCAGATTGACGCGATATGCGCGTTCTGCAGCAGGTCCAAGGCGAACGCGGCTAAGCTGAGGAGAGCAGACATACCGGGGCAGAGCCAGGACAGCTGGCCGATACTGGTGAAATTCGTGGACCTTACTGACGAGCGCAGGCTTCTGGCCTATGAGCTTGTAGCGGCGGCGATTTCCAGATCAGATGACTATGTTTCAGGATCTCTGACGCTTGGCAAGGCCATGCAGCAGGCACTCGAAATCACCTCAATGGATGACCTTGAGGACAACCAGAAGGACCTGAGGATGAGAAGGCTTCTGGCCTGTACTGATCTTAATGAGCTGGTGAGGGTGCTCAGGCCAGTGCTGGGGCTGATCAGGGCAAAGGCAGGAGCGCCTCTTGACTACAGCCAGCTTCTTTGGGATCTGGTGTCGTTCTGCGGGCCTGACTGGCAGGCAGAAAAAACAAAGAGGAAATGGGCCAATGATTTCTATTCCTTTGACCCTAAGGAAAAGGAGGAGCGATGAAGCGGCATTACCTGACCAGATATATTTTCGAGCCGGCGGCGATCCAGGCTCTGAAAATCCGTGATACATACGGATGGCATCGTGTGGTTTATGACCAGTATGATGACATCAGGACAGAACCAGGCAATGGTTCAAGCGGAATTCTGTGGGCGGTTGACAAAAGGAGAGGAAATTTCCAGTTGACAGCGCTTTCGGATCGCCCTCCGCACAGGACTATTGAAGCCGTCACCGGTGCAAGCATGAGTACTGCCGAGCTCAGTGAAAGCTTTCTTGATCCGGATGATTACGCGTTCAGGACTGTCGTTAATCCTGTCAGGTCTGTCAAACGTACCGGCGATGGAATCAGCAGATTGGCAAGAGGCGTGGTAGTTCCCGTCAAAGGCCGCGATGAGATCGGGAAATGGTTCCTGAGGCTGGCAGCAAGCCATGGTTTTTCGATTAAGCAGGACAGTCTGGAGATCGGGCAGATCATTGTGGACGGATTCGCAGGGAAGGCGGGCCACCGCGTTACCCTTCAGAAAGCCAGAATAACAGGAATTTGCCACGTCGAGGACCGGGAGCTGTTTAAAAAGGCCGTTCTTGGCGGAATTGGGCGTGGCAAGGCTTTCGGATGCGGCCTTTTGCAGGTTGTTCCTATACAGGCAGTTTGAGCCTTCAGGTTATTTATTTTAAGTTTGCAGTAAATTCAAAAGGTGAAAATTATGCATTATTCTTCACAGAAGATTGAGTTCCATATACTTCAGTCCTTCCCAGTCAGCTGCCTGAATCGTGATGACGTCGGCACTCCCAAGAGCTGCGAGATTGGCGGGGTGCCAAGGGCCCGTGTAAGTTCCCAGTGCTGGAAGAGAGCCGTCAGGCTGGCTCTCCATGACCTTGGTGTCAGGACTGGGATCAGGACCAAACGTCTTGATAATCTCCTGGAGAGAGCCTGCCTTAGCCTCTGCAGCTCACAGGAAGAGGAGAAAGCGGCTAGGGATGCTGCTGTGACCATTGCCGGCCTGCTCTCGGATGACACGCTGCTCTTTGTCAGCGAACATGAGGTAGGCAAGCTTGCCGCAGCCGCTAAGGCAGTTGGTTTTAAGGTAGATGGCAAGGCTTTTGAAAAAGATCTGAAGAAACTGGCGAAGAATGTTTTCGACAAGTCCCTGGACGCCCTTGACATCGCTTTGTTCGGGCGCATGGTTGCCAAGGCTCCTGTTATGAACATTGAGGCGGCAGCTTCATTCAGCCACGCAATTTCAACTCACAAGACAGTATCAGACCTGGATTACTTCACTGCTGTTGATGATTTCAATGAAGGCGAGACAGGTTCAGCGCATATAGGCGCGTCGGAATACAATGCCGCCACTTACTACCGCTATATCTGCCTTGATTTGGGGCAGCTTGCGTCAAGTCTCGGGAATGGTGACGGCACCGTTGATGCCGGGCTTATGAAGAAGGCTGTGGAAGCCTTTACAAAGGCTTTGTTTATCGCGGTGCCCAGCGCCAGACAGCATGTCGAAGCAGCCTACAGGCCATGGGATTATGCGAGAGTATACGTGCGCAAAGGACAGCCGCTGCAGGCCTCTTTTGAGAATCCTGTAAAGGCCGGGCGCGGCGGCGGGTTCCTTGAGCCCAGCAAGGCCGCACTTAAAAGCTACCTGGACAGCGCAGAGAAATCCTTCGGATCAATGTTCGAGAAGCAGGGATGCTTCGAATGGGATCCCGCAGCCGGGTACAGCATTGACAGCCTGATTTCTGATGTTTGCGGAATGATTGAATAATATGGGCGGATATCTTCTGATGTGGCTCGAGGCACCCCTGCAGAGCTGGGGGTGCTCTTCAAGGTTCGGACGGAGGGAAACTCTTGGTTTCCCAACCAAATCCGGTGTTTTAGGCATGCTGCTGTGCGCCATGGGCAGGGGAGGCGAGCAGAGGGATCTTCTCTGCCAGCTTTCAAGCCTTCAGCTCAGCGTCGCCGCTTTTCCCAGAAAAACGGGCAGTGGCAGAACTGAGAAACTGGCGGCACTTTGTGACTTCCATATGGTCGGAAGTGGATACGATGACTCGGATCCATGGCAGAACCTGATGATTCCAAAGAAAAGCGATGGTTCAAAGCCTGTCGGGAGCGGCACCAAGATGACGTACCGCTACTACCTGCAGGACATGGCGTTCGCCGCGGCGCTGGAACTGCCTGAGGACAAAGCGCTCTCAGGTGAGCTGGAGCGCTCCCTGCAGGCACCGGTATGGGCGATCTGCCTCGGGCGGAAAAGCTGCGTGCCTGTTGAGCGCGTTTACCAGGGAACATATGGCAGCCTTGAGCAGGCTTTCAAGGTGGCCGGCGTGCTGGCTGAGGAAAAGGGCAGGATCTGCAGCTTTGTGGTGAATGACGGTTTTGACGACAGGTGTGATGACGCCATGACGCTGAATGATGTCCCGGTCAGGTTCGGCACCGTAAAGGAGTACGCTGAAAGACGGGTAAGCATTTTTACGAAGGAAACTTATGAAGAAGTTTTTCCTGAAAGTAACCAGGGATAACCTGCCGCAGGTTAAAGACAAGTACCCGTTTATTTATCTTGAGCATGGGCGCCTTGAAATCGATGACAGCAGTGTCAAATGGATAGACGCCGACTGCAATGTTGTCCCGCTGCCGGTAGCGACGATCAACACGATCCTCCTTGGTCCTGGCACTACTGTCACCCATGCGGCGATCGCCGCTTTGGCGTCAGCCAACTGCACGGTGTGCTGGACAGGCAGCGAGTCATTGATTTTCTACGCTGCCGGTTTCGAGCCTACGGCAGACTCCCGCAACCTCAAGAAGCAGATTTCCCTTGCTTTCGGAAGGAACAGCAGGGCGGAAGTGGTCAGGGAAATGTTCAAATCACGTTTCCCTGGCGTTGATCTGTCGAAAATGACAATTCAGGAGATGATGGGAATCGAAGGTTCAAGAGTAAAAGATTTGTACAAGAAAAAGGCTGAGGAGTACCACATCAACTGGGACGGGCGGGATTATGTCCCCGGGCATTTCATGGAAGGAACCGTTACTAACCGAATCCTTACGCATTGCAATACGGCTTTGTATGGCATACTATGCTCAGTGATACACTCGCTTGGATTTTCACCAAGGATTGGCTTCGTTCACTCCGGCAGCCCTCTTCCTTTTGTCTATGACATTGCTGACCTGTATAAGGCTGAGGTGTCGATTGATCTCGCTTTCAGCCTAACCGTTTCACTGTTCGGCGAGTATAACAGCGCCGCTGTCGCTGAGGCGTTCATAGATCGGATAATAAAAAAGCAGATTATTTCAAGGGCTGTTACTGATATAAAGAAATTGATGAAGGTGTAGCTGATGGTTGTTGTTGTAGCAGACGCTATCCCTGATGCGATACGCGGGAAAATGAAGCTATGGTTTACCGAGCTTAAGCCCAACGTTTTTGTTTCTGGAATAAAGGACTCGGTCGCCAATAACGTCATCAACTACCTGTTCTCCAAAGCTGATTCACTGTCTGGAATGACCATTGTTTCGAGCAAATCAGAACCACCTGGGTACCAGATTTTTACTCTGGGTTCGGTAAAAAGAAAGATAAAAGTAATATCAGGAATGCAGCTTGTATACGAGAAACTTATCAATGAGCAGACTGCTGAAAATAATTAACTGAGCATAAATGCCTGGACGGAATCTACTTTTCTGAGGCTGAAGATACGACCTCTTAGGCCTTTCTTAATTGTTAGTCATGCTTTACTTGTTCTTTAAAAAATCGTATAGTTGGTCTGACGTAGGAAAATGCTTTATTATCAAATAGTTATGATATACGTTTTTTAATATATCATTGACAAATAAGGTTAATTTTTTTTACTGTCTTCCCCGCATACGCGGGGGTGTTTCTTATATGTATTCCCCCTGGCATTGAGTACAGGGGTCTTCCCCGCATACGCGGGGGTGTTTCTCTCACTGTTGAGACTTGCCGTTTTGATCCTGAGTCTTCCCCGCATACGCGGGGGTGTTTCCGTTTACGAGTGTGAGTGTGACTACCTGATGACGTCTTCCCCGCATACGCGGGGGTGTTTCCAGTGAGATCCATTGTGCGATTGAAAAGGTTTAGTCTTCCCCGCATACGCGGGGGTGTTTCCCAGTGCTGAACTCTTTTTGAAACAGGTGTATGGTCTTCCCCGCATACGCGGGGGTGTTTCTTCTTCAATAAGAAGATTACTTTCGAGTGTGAGGTCTTCCCCGCATACGCGGGGGTGTTTCTAGTATTCATCCTCAACCATTTCCGTTGAAATGGTCTTCCCCGCATACGCGGGGGTGTTTCTACGGCTATTTATATCCGCCATATTCAGAGTTAGTCTTCCCCGCATACGCGGGGGTGTTTCCTGGTCAAAAAATACTTTGTAGACTTGACGCTGGTCTTCCCCGCATACGCGGGGGTGTTTCAGAATATGATTGATCAACAATCATTTCTGTTGAGTCTTCCCCGCATACGCGGGGGTGTTTCTAGTTATGTTGTAGTTGGTGATTTCACTATCACGTCTTCCCCGCATACGCGGGGGTGTTTCCCGTCCTCGCCGGCTGGCAGAAGCTTGCCGTTGGTCTTCCCCGCATACGCGGGGGTGTTTCTCGCTGTATGTGCTAGTAGTCTTATAAGTTTGAGTCTTCCCCGCATACGCGGGGGTGTTTCTGCCTATCTGCTTCTCTACTCCTTTTTGGTTCTGTCTTCCCCGCATACGCGGGGGTGTTTCCAGAATTACGGATTAGGTGAAAAGAAGCGCCTGGTCTTCCCCGCATACGCGGGGGTGTTTCCATCAGCCTGGACCGCGTATGAGTACAAGAGAAGTCTTCCCCGCATACGCGGGGGTGTTTCTACATGCGGAAAAATGTATAGTCTGAATCCTCAGTCTTCCCCGCATACGCGGGGGTGTTTCTGCCGGTGCGTGACTTGATGCGTATCAGCTTCTGTCTTCCCCGCATACGCGGGGGTGTTTCCCGGGTGCTCGTTAGTCGTCCTGGGGCGCCTGAGTCTTCCCCGCATACGCGGGGGTGTTTCCATGGGAAGGCCTATGAAACCCACCGCGGTCAAGTCTTCCCCGCATACGCGGGGGTGTTTCCCACCGACAGCGTTGACTACGTGACCGTAGCCGGTCTTCCCCGCATACGCGGGGGTGTTTCCGGTGGTTTGATTCCATCAACTCCTGCCATTATGTCTTCCCCGCATACGCGGGGGTGTTTCTCTCGCCCATGGCTACTCCGCGAGAAGCTTGTCGTCTTCCCCGCATACGCGGGGGTGTTTCCTTCCAGCCGGAGTCCTTCGAGCGCAGGAGGAAGTCTTCCCCGCATACGCGGGGGTGTTTCTGTTGCACATAGTCATTACCTCTCTGCTGTTACGTCTTCCCCGCATACGCGGGGGTGTTTCCCGTCAAGGTCACCTTCAAGGAGGAGTGGAGTGGTCTTCCCCGCATACGCGGGGGTGTTTCCCACTTTGCTTTCTCCTTGTCGTTCATTTTTGAGTCTTCCCCGCATACGCGGGGGTGTTTCCAATACCGGAGGATCTGATTGATGACTGACACAGTCTTCCCCGCATACGCGGGGGTGTTTCCGGCTAGCCGCCTTTTTACCAGCTCCCGAAACGGTCTTCCCCGCATACGCGGGGGTGTTTCCAGGTTTTTAGAAAAGCGGCCTGCTGTGTCATGGTCTTCCCCGCATACGCGGGGGTGTTTCCCGTCTTTTTTCCGCACGTAAACAACACCGGAAGTCTTCCCCGCATACGCGGGGGTGTTTCTCGTGGTCATTCCCGCGTATGAGGTAGGCTGTGGTCTTCCCCGCATACGCGGGGGTGTTTCTCGCGCGCAAGCCACTCCTGTATCGCGTCGAGGGTCTTCCCCGCATACGCGGGGGTGTTTCTTCGTCTGACACTCATACAGCTACAATGAATAGGTCTTCCCCGCATACGCGGGGGTGTTTCCCTGCTCCGCGGGTACATCACGGAGCTCGGCTTGTCTTCCCCGCATACGCGGGGGTGTTTCAAACCGCCGTGGCCGTGATGACAAAATCGTTCAGTCTTCCCCGCATACGCGGGGGTGTTTCCTGGGGATTTTACTATCACGGCCACGGCCATTGGTCTTCCCCGCATACGCGGGGGTGTTTCTCCAAAAGTCCGGTTACCGCGGCAATCATCTGCGTCTTCCCCGCATACGCGGGGGTGTTTCTGCTGATTCTGGCTATTACTTCGATAATGCTCCGTCTTCCCCGCATACGCGGGGGTGTTTCTGCGATTACCTGATGACCTATAAGGACATCATAGTCTTCCCCGCATACGCGGGGGTGTTTCTTAAACTCTCTTTCAAAATTCAGTCTCCCGAAAGTCTTCCCCGCATACGCGGGGGTGTTTCTCGCGTAAACGCAGTTCAGTCCGTTGTTGATGGGTCTTCCCCGCATACGCGGGGGTGTTTCTTGTGTTCACATTCGGATAAGAAAGGGATTTATGTCTTCCCCGCATACGCGGGGGTGTTTCTGTTGAGAAAAAGATGCTTGCCGGGTTCATGCCGTCTTCCCCGCATACGCGGGGGTGTTTCTTGTGCCCTGCTGGGTGCAGTCTGTAGAACCGGGTCTTCCCCGCATACGCGGGGGTGTTTCTAGCGCCGGGGCTTATAACCCGCCGCGCTGCTGGTCTTCCCCGCATACGCGGGGGTGTTTCCTGATATTGTTTCAGATGATGAGCAGTGCACATGTCTTCCCCGCATACGCGGGGGTGTTTCCTTGTGCGGTAGCACCGTAAAAAGTGGCTGTTTGTCTTCCCCGCATACGCGGGGGTGTTTCCGCTCATGTCGGGCGTCGCGCTGTACATGCTCTGTCTTCCCCGCATACGCGGGGGTGTTTCCGATTACATTTACATTTGACGCGGGCGCGTATGGTCTTCCCCGCATACGCGGGGGTGTTTCCGGCGCGATTTCCGCGGCGCTTGCGTGGAAGTCGTCTTCCCCGCATACGCGGGGGTGTTTCCTGGCATGGATTCCGCAAAAAGCCGCTTGAGTCGTCTTCCCCGCATACGCGGGGGTGTTTCTCCCTCACCGCCTATCTGATAGACAATGTTATCGTCTTCACCGCATACGCGGGGGTGTTTCCGCGCGGGGATTGACTGATCCACGGTTATGGTTGTCTTCCCCGCATACGCGGGGGTGTTTCTCGCGCGCAAGCCACTCCTGTATCGCGTCGAGGGTCTTCCCCGCATACGCGGGGGTGTTTCTTATGAAAAAGGGGGATTAAATCCCCCTGTTCAGTCTTCCCCGCATACGCGGGGGTGTTTCCCACGCGTGGATGCCGATTTTGAGATGGCAGAAGTCTTCCCCGCATACGCGGGGGTGTTTCCCGCAAGAGCTGGGCAAAGCTCGAAGGTGGAAAGTCTTCCCCGCATACGCGGGGGTGTTTCTGAGAAGGAGGTGCGCAGGTGGCTGATGGCGCAGTCTTCCCCGCATACGCGGGGGTGTTTCCTCAGGAACGCGCTGAAGGTGTGCATGTCCGAGGTCTTCCCCGCATACGCGGGGGTGTTTCTCCTGCGGCCGGGGGATGTGATAAAGTCTTCAAGTCTTCCCCGCATACGCGGGGGTGTTTCCGTCTACTACTACCGCGGGCGGAAGGTCATGAAGTCTTCCCCGCATACGCGGGGGTGTTTCTCTTGATTATGTCTCGGGGCGTGATAAGCCGCTGTCTTCCCCGCATACGCGGGGGTGTTTCTATAAAATTCGTTGTGCCATTTGGTAAAAAGAAGTCTTCCCCGCATACGCGGGGGTGTTTCTGCATTATGTCGCTTTCTGACACGATTTTATACGTCTTCCCCGCATACGCGGGGGTGTTTCGGCGCCGATTCTGTCCGCCAGGGCGCCGCCGCCGTCTTCCCCGCATACGCGGGGGTGTTTCTGCTCATGCTCACGGCTGAGGTGTCAGATGAAGGTCTTCCCCGCATACGCGGGGGTGTTTCCCCGTCTGGCGTCTATGACCGGCGAGCAGCAGGGTCTTCCCCGCATACGCGGGGGTGTTTCTGATTGTTCACTTCAAGGCCGATGTAATTGAGAGTCTTCCCCGCATACGCGGGGGTGTTTCCGATGTTATTTTCAAAAAATGAAAAAGCCGATCGAGCGTTCGACCGGCTATTTTTGTAGTTCAAGAAGAGGGAATACTCTGTCAACTGCCTTTCTTTTCGCCCCAAAGATACAGCAGATCAAGCCCAATTGCTGCGGCAGCGAGGGCTGTGATTCCGCTGACATCATATGGCGGCGATACCTCCACGATATCAGCTGAGACGATTTTGACATCTTTCAGTGCACGTATGATCTTCAGCGCTTTATCTGTAGAAATACCGCCTGGCACAGGTGTTCCTGTTCCAGGAGCAAAAGCCGGATCGAGACAGTCGATGTCAAATGTCAGGTAACAAGGCATACCTGCAGTTCTCTTTTTGATCTCGGTCGCAATCTCATCCGCACTTATGTCATTTGCGCGGCCTCCATCTATTACTTCGTAACCGTCCTCATCGTGATACTCGGTGCGAATCCCGATTTGGATTGATTTCTCAGGCTTGACGATTCCCTCATCAGGTGCACGGCGGAACATGGTGCCATGATCATACTGAGCTCCCTCGGCATACGTGTCGGAGTGCGCATCGAAGTGTATCAGTGCGAGCGGCCCGAAGTGCCTGGCACAGGTGCGAAGGAGCGGCAGCGTGACATAGTGATCGCCGCCGAAAGTCAGCATAGTCTTGCCTGCTGAGAGAACGCGATCCGCATGTGCTTCAAGCGCCTTGACCATTGAGCCCGAGTCACCAGACGGGTAAACAACGTCTCCGCAGTCAGCGATCTTGAGACGATCCTTCAGAGCAAAAGTCCACGGATAGCGCTTGTGTTCCCATGCCAGGTTTACCGACGCCTGACGGATTGCCTGAGCGCCGTAACGGCAGCCTGGACGGCCAGAGGTAGCAGCATCGAAGG